>UEXM01003211.1_pt1 | contig 10681 bp, 10 predicted proteins | sample 1796661 | NCBI WGS metagenome assembly UEXM01 (sample SAMEA4772469, study PRJEB27181) | metagenome
GTTAGTTATATCTTCTCTTCAGTATGCTGTAAAAAATATTAACTCAAGATTAAAAACTAATAAAAAAGTAAAAGAAGGTGTTGGTCAAGGTGACGCATATATTAGTTTTAATAGAAACGTACTTGGTATTGAAGTTAAAATGAACGAAGCAGATGGTGTTTCTCAAACAGTTAACATAAAGGTTGATGGAGATGGTAAATATTCGCTTACTTACGCTAATCCTAACCCAACAATAAACGAAAACAAACAAAAGTTTGATGATTTAATTGGTAAGAAAATTATTGATGCAACAAAACAACTTAATAGTGATTTAAAGAAAGCTGGTCTTGGTTCGATAGCTGAAAACACTAAGCTAACAGAAGCGCAAGTAAAGTTTATTGAAAACAATGTTCTAAAAACTCATTTTTTGCAACACATGGAAATTTCTCCAGAGTATGCAATGTGGCATTACGGTAACGCTAAATACCAAAACAAACCACAAGGATTTATTCAAGTGGGAGAAAGCTTGTACAGAATGATTACGGGTAATAGCAAAATAGACGGTTTATCATTTGCAATACAGCAAGGGTACAAAGATGTTATTCCAGATCTTTCTATGAAAAAAGATAAAAAAGGTAATATAATTACTCCGATGGAAATGGTTGCTAGATTAAAGATTGACAACGGAAAGCTAAAATGGAGAATATCACCTAGAATTATAGATACTCAACTAACTGAATCTAAAGTTAACCTACTAAACTCTAAAGATGCTAATGCTTTTGTAAAAGCCGCGGACAAAGTTATGGTTAATTTTAGTAAATCTCAAGATGCTCAAACAATAGGTAAAGCACTACAATTTTCTAGATCAGCTAACAATCCAACAAAAGGTATTACTGTTTTAGATTTTGATGATACATTGGCAACAAGCAAATCTTTAATTAGATTTACTAAACCAGATGGCACTAAAGGGACTTTAAATGCAGAGCAATATGCTAGTACTTACGAAGAGTTATCTGACTTAGGTTATAAGTTTGATTTTTCAGAATTTAGTAAAGTTGTTAAAGGTAAAACCGCACCACTATTTAACAAGGCAATGAAATTGCAAGGTAAGTTTGGTCCTGAGAACATGTTTGTTCTAACAGCTAGACCAGCTGACTCTGCTCCAGCTATATTTGAATTTTTAAAAGCTAATGGTTTAAATATACCTTTAAAAAATATTACTGGTTTAGCTAATTCTACTTCTGAGGCTAAAGCGCTTTGGATAGCTGATAAAGTTGGCGAAGGCTTTAATGACTTTTACTTTGCAGATGATGCTTTACAAAACGTACAAGCAGTTAAGAACATGCTAGATCAGTTTGACGTTAAGTCTAAAGTTCAACAAGCTAAAGTTAAATTTAGTAAAAATATAGATACTGAGTTTAACAATATACTAGAAAATGTAACTGGTATTGAATCTAAAAAAAGATTTTCTATTATTAAAGGTAGAAAGCGTGGTGAAAGTAAAGGTAAGTTTAGATTATTTATACCACCATCTCATGAAGATTTTGTAGGATTGTTATACAACTTTATGGGTAAAGGCAAAGAAGGTAATAAACATAGAGATTTTCTTGAGCAAGCTTTAGTTAGACCTTTAAATAGAGGTTATAGAGAAATAGATACGGCTAAACAAGCTATAGCAAACGATTACAAATCGTTAAACAAACAGTTTCCAGAAGTTAAAAATAAATTAGTAAAAAACACTCCTGATGGTGATTTTACTTTTCAAGATGCTATAAGAGTTTACTTGTGGGATAAACATGGTCACAAAATTCCTGGTTTAAGCGAGACTGATCAAAAGAAATTAGCGGAACTAGTAATGTCTGACTCACAACTACAATCTTATGCTGAGACTTTAAATATAATATCTAAGCAAGAAAACTACGTAGCACCGGGTCAAGCTTGGGAAACAGCTAATATAAGAATTGATTTAGTTGATGCAACGGGTAGGGTTGGTAGAGCTGGTTATTTTACTGAGTTTAACGAGAACGCTGAGGTAATGTTTTCTGAACAAAACTTAAATAAAATTGAAGCTGGTTATGGTAGAGATTTTAGAGAAGCTTTAGAAGATATGTTACACAGAATTAAAACTGGTGTTAATAGACCAAAAGGAGCTAGCGGTAAACCAAATATGTTTATGAATTGGTTAAACGCTTCAGTGTCAGGCGTAATGTTTTTTAACACTAGGTCTGCATTGCTACAGCAATTATCTAACGTAAACTTTTTAAACTTTGCTGATAACAATATACTTGCCGCTGGTAAAGCTTTTGCTAACCAGCCTCAGTATTGGAAAGATTTTGCAATGATATTTAACTCTGACATGTTAAAGCAAAGACGTGGTGGTCTTGGTACCGATATAAATGGAGCCGAACTTGCAGAAGCTATTAAAAAAGCTAGACCAGATAATATGTTTGATCAAGTTTCTATTATTGTTGGTAAAGCGCTTAAGCTAGGGTTTTTACCTACACAAATTGGTGATAATATTGCAATCGCAACTGGTGGTTCTGCTTTTTATAGAAACAGAGTAAACAAGTATGTAAAAGACGGCTTGTCGGTTAAAGAAGCTGAAACTAAAGCTTTTACAGACTTACAAAATATAACACAATCAACTCAGCAGTCAGCAAGACCTGACATGACATCTAAGCAGCAGGCTAGCTGGATAGGTAAGTTAGTATTAAACTTTTTAAATACTCCCTCTCAATACAATAGAATAATTAAAAAAGCTGGTCTTGATATTTTAAACAGAAGAATAACAGGGCCAAACACCACACAAACGCAAAGCGACATGTCTAACGCTTCTAGAATACTTTATTACGGTGCTGCGCAGAATTTAATATTCTATAGTCTACAAACAGCTTTGTTTGCGGTTATGTTTGGTACTGGTGATGATGAAGAAGATAAAAAAGCTGAACAAATTTTAAAGAAAAAAGAAAGAGTTATTAATGGTTCTATAGATACTATATTAAGAGGTTCTGGTATATATGGCGTTGCGGTTTCTACTTTAAAAAACATGGTTATTAAGTTTTTAGAGCAAAGAGAAAAAGGTTACAACAAAGATGAAAGCGCTGTTATCATGGAGATGTTAAACTTTTCACCAGTTGTAGGTATTAAAGCTAGAAAAGTAGTTAACGCTGAGAAAACCCTTAACTACAACAAAAAAATTATAGACGAAATGGAAACGTTTGACATTGACAACCCTCAATGGTCAGCTGTTACAAACTACGTAGAATCTATAACAACAGCACCTGTAAATAGAATGTACCAAAAAACAATAAACCTTAGAAACGCGGCGGACAATGATTATACAGCTTTACAGAGAGCTTTGTTTTTTAGTGGTTATACAACTTGGAGTTTAAATCTTGGGGATACTGAAAAAATGAAAAAAATAAAACAAGATATTAAAGACAAAAAGAAAAAAGGTAAAAAGAATAAAAAAACCTATAAAGCAATACAAAGACAGTATTTTACACCTTAAAATTAATAAAAAATAAGTGACTATATAGAAATGGTAAGAAAACTAATAATACTGCTACTATTTATATCTAATATAACGGTAGCACAAACAATTGGAAATATTGATGTTAAAGGCTTATTAAAGTACTCTACTTTTTATACGGCTGTTAACGGTGGAACATCGCTTTCAGATGTTGATGTATTCTCTGTAGATAATGGTTTATCTACACAGACTATATCAACTCCTTATGATTATAATTTTACCATAGGATTACGTAAGATCGCAAGGTTTGGCTATGAAAATAAAGCTCAAACATTTTATGACGGTACGGAATCTAATTACAGTGATGCGGCAACTGTTGGTAAAGTTAAAGGGGTTGAATACTTGTTTGAGGTTGATTACAAAAGGCAAGAAGGTGTTGACTATATGGATCAACATCATTTTATTAGATTTAGCTCTGATGATGGTTGTCCAGATGAATTGTGTATAAACTTCTTTGCTTTAAAGGTTGAGTACTTAGAAGATGGTTTTGCTGATATAAAATACTTTGAAGCATCGGAAAGATACAGGCAACGTAAAAGTAAAAATTTATCTTGGAACGTTGGGGCGGTGCATAGATTAGCAGAGCCTTATGGTTACAATGCTTTAGATGAATGGATGTTAGATAACGGTGATTTACATTACACATACTTAGCCTTACAAGAAGGTTATACGGTAGATGTGTATAGCAACGAGTACTACAATCCTGCAGGTGAGCTAGTCGCTACTAGTGCTGAGGTTTGGGAGGCAGTCGTAATACCTGAGGTACTAGCTGATTACACTCAAAAGAAAAGAAATGAATTAAAGAAAACTATACAACATTCATTTGTTGTTGGTTTCGATTACTATAAGTATTCTAAGAAAACATGGACGCATGCTTGGGGAAGTTTAATGCCTTACCATTACGATGATGGTAGTGAGTTTAGTTATCATAATTATGTTGATGGTCAATGGTACGATTATTCTGGTGGATTAATATACGGAATAAAAGTAAACAAAAACTTAGGATACTTTGTAGAAGGAAAATACAATAAGTACTGGAATAGAGAATGGTACGACTTTAAATTAGGATTAAACTACACGATTTTTTAAAATGGCAAAAGAATTAAACGAAGACACGGGTTTTGTGCTGAGTGTAAAAACATTAATAGCTATAGGATTTGCTATGGCAACTTTAATTAGCATGTGGTTTATGTTGCAAGCAGATATTGCTGAGGCAAAAGAATTACCGGTTATACCACCAGATGAAGTAACTCGCATGGAGTTTAACATGAAAGACCAGATGATCCGTAATACTATTATGGAAACTAAAAAAGATGTTGACGAAATTAAAAAGTCTTTAGAAAAAATAGAAGACAAATTATACAGCAGATAATGGAAACAGAAAAAATAGTTTGGCAGCAATATGTTATGTATTTACTTGTGATGGTATTTGTATTTTTTGCCAGCACTGTTTTTGGTCAAATACAAGTAACACAGTTTAATGCTGGTTGGAATAGTGCTAATGATGTTGCTTGGGTTCATAAGTTATCTGATTGTAAAACTATAGGCTATTCAGATATAGCCACAGATACAGAGGCACAAACAAAACATAAAATAGCTGTTGTACCAACTATTATAATATTTAAAGACGGTGAAGAGGTTGCTAGGTTTCAAGCTGATCTTAGTTTTAAGATGGTGGCAACAAGAGAAGAAGTACAAGACGAAATAGATAATCAATTAATGAGTGACTTTTAAAAAAAATAGAATATGAAAAAAACATTTTGTAAAATTATAAAAAAAATAACTTTTGGTAAAGTATGCTTTGGGTGGTGTGCTTGTAAAGTAAAGTAATATGGCTTACGACAACAGAAGTGTAAGCCCACTCAAAATAACAAAAGCATCTTACGATAAGCAAAACATTAAAATGAGGTCTAAGCATAAGGCTGAGACTGGAAAAACTCTTGGTGATAAAAAAAAGTCTGGAACAAGCCCACGTAGAGTAAGTTTTGCGTGTAGATTTGGTAGCATGCAAGGTGACATGAAAGATAAAAATGGAAGTCCAAGTAAGTTAGCTAGAGCTCTTAGCGGGTGGGGTTTTGGCAGTAAAGAGGCTGCTAGAAACTTTTGTAGAAAACATAAAAAGAAAAAATAATGGCGTATAAAGATCACACGATGGGTAAGGGTAAGGCTAGGGTTACAACTAGAAATAAGGCAGCACATGATGTTTTAGAAAAAGATGGTTGGGGCCACGGCCCTTTTAAAATGAAAGGATTTAGTTATCCTGGTCAATCACCAATGTATAAAAAGAATAAAGAAGGTAAAGAACAAGGTGTAGACGGTAGGGCTTGTTGGGATGGCTTTAGATACGCCGGTACAGAAGATGGCTCGGACAAATGCGTGCCAATATAAAACTATGAAAAAACTACTACTACTATTACTGCCGTTTATAACACTAGCACAAGGTCCACCTAACTGTGTGCCTACGACTATTATTATAAACCTTGATCAATATCAAAGTGAAACCTACTGGACTATAGAAGATACTAGTGGCAACATGTTAACTTATGGGACTAATTATGGTGGAGAACCTGACTACGCTTCTGTTGTAGAACAAAGATGTTTACCACCAGGTCCACTAACTTTTACAATATACGATACTTACGGAGATGGTTTAAACGGTGCTTTGTGGGGTGGTTTAGATGGTTCTTATTACGTAGTACAATGTTATGATACTATAGTATCTGGAACAGATGCGGCGTTTGGCAATGATACGGTTCACCCTATTTTAGTAGCTCCATGTCCACCAATATTTGGTTGTATGGATTCTTCTTATGTAGAATTTAACCCTAGAGCAGATACAAGCGATGGCTCGTGTTCTGAGTTAGTGGTGTTTGGTTGCACTGACTCTACTATGTACAACTACGACTCTATAGCTAATACAATGTCTTTAGTTCCAGCGTGTGATTATACATTAACACTAACAGATTTAGTTGGCGATGGTTGGGCAGCATCAAACCTAGAAGTAACACAAGGTGATAGTGTTTGGAACTTTACTTTAGATACAACTGCTTACTCACAAGATTATATTATAAACTTAAAAGCACCTCAACCGGTTTCATTTAAGTTTTCAATATCACAACAAGCTTTTCAATCTGCAGCTCACTGTGGGTTTAAGCTGACAAACCCATTAGGTATGACTATGATAGAAGTTATACCACCTTTTATACAACCGTTATTCAAACGTACTGTACCAACTTATTGTGGTGATTATTGTGTTGATAAGATATTTGGTTGCATGGATCCACTAGCGTTAAACTATGTGGATACGGCTAATACGTCTACACAATGCTTTTATATTCTTGGTTGTACCAGCCCTGCTTATTTAGAGTATTACACTCAAGGCTTTGTAGCTGATACTAGTGATGGTAGTTGCGAAACTAAAGCTGAATGGGGTTGTACAGACTCAACAGCTTTTAATTACGATACTATAGCAAACATCGATAACGGTGGCTGTGTACCCGTGATCTTAGGTTGTATGGAGTCTTTAGCTTTTAACTTCAACCCACTAGCAAATACGCCAGATACTTGCGTACCTTTAATATATGGTTGTATAGATCCAACAATGTTTAACTTTGATATTAACGCAAACACTGATGATGGTAATTGTGAACCTTACGTTTTTGGATGTACAGATTCCATAATGTTTAACTATAACCCTTTAGCAAATAGTGATAATAGTTCTTGTATACCTTTTATATCTGGCTGCACGGATCCTTCTATGCTCAATTACAATCCCGAAGCAAACACGGAGGATTTTAGTTGTATTGCTTATATTTATGGGTGTATGGATAGTACCGCTCTTAACTTTGATTCACTTGCTAACACGGATAACAACTCGTGCGTTGAAGTCGTTATGGGTTGCATGGATCCAAACGCATATAACTATGAATCAATTGCTAATGTTAACGATTCTATATCTTGTTTGTATGACGCTAATTGTTTTACTGGTCCTGGAATCCCTTATTGGTTAAACGATCCTTGCTACGCTTGGGTTATTTCGGTAGACGATTACTGTTGCGAAAACGAGTGGGATACAATATGTCAAGCAACTTACGATTACTGTGACGGTACTTGGGTTGGACCACTGTTAACAAGAGTACAAGCAAAAAAAGAACTAATAATGATTACTGATTTATTAGGTAGACCAGCAAAACAAAGTAAAAACCAACTTCTATTTTACCTCTACAATGATGGTACGGTGGAGAAAAAATTAATAAAACAATAATAATTAAAAAGTAAAAAAATGGCAACAACTACAGCAACAATAACGTTGAATAGTTCAGACATATTAAGTAACGCTATATCGTTAAGTAAAACAGCTACTTTATATGACGATAGTACTACTTCAACTGGACTTACTCAATGTCAGATGGGTAGAGTTAATGTTTATGTAACAGGTGGTAGTTTTGATCTTATTGATGCAACTCCAAACGCAGAAGATCAAACTCAATACGTTTACATAGCAAACAAAAACACAACAGCAGCTAATTATGTAACTATATCGATATACAACGAAATAATCGGTAGGTTATACGCAGGTGATTGGATGTTTATACCTTGGAACGCAGATGATCCAGGTGGGGATAATTCAGCAAAAAACGATATAGAAGTAGAGGCTTTTGTAGGTGGACCACAAGCGGTAGAATACGCTGTTTTCACAGAAACTGCTGCGACTAACCTGTTATCTTCTGGAGATTAATAACTAACAATATAAATAATAAATAATATGGCAACAACGACAGCAACGATAACGTTAGCTAGTAGCGACATGATGGATAACAATATATCCGTTTCAAACACTGCGACACTTACAAACCAAGGTAACGACACTGGTATGACTAAAACAACAGGTCTTACTAGGATTGTTACTGCAGCAGTAGATAATGTTGTAGTAATAAACACTGGTGATACGTCTGGTAATTATGGTGCAGCAGCTTTAGGAGCTGCAAACACTATTAACAAAGGAAAGATATTTATACAAAACCTTAACGACAGGGGTGATGGTTCTAAATATGTTACAGTTTTAATGCAAGCGGTAGAAATAGGTAGGTTATACGGTGGAGACTGGTGTTTCTTTCCTTTTGACGGTGCAGCTGGTGGTGACGATGTAGAGATTACTCCATCTTCAACAACTGAAACTACTTTAGAGTATATTGCATTTTTCGAGTAGTAAATGGCTAGGTACCACAATATCACGGGTGAAATAACTCAAGAGTTATTAACTGATGGTAGTAACGTTAAAGTTTCTTCTATATCGCTTTGTAATGTTCACGCAAGCACAAAGTGTACGGTTGATGTATACGCTGAAAAGAAAACTTTAGGTAAGTTTTATATTTTAAAATCAGTGGAGCTTCCCGTAGGTGTAACGTTATTACATGATAATTTTTCTTTTGATTATTCTACAGATGAGTTTAGTTTGTATATAAAGCTAACAAAATCTGCTTCAGAAACACCTTCTGTAGACGTTATTTTAGCTTAACATGAAGTTTATAGGCCAACATATATACGATTTAGTATCTAGGTTTCGTAACGACGTTTACTTAGAAGATATAGATACTGGTACTATAGCTAGTGGAGGTAACTTAGGTTTAGATTCAAACAATAAAATAGTAAAAGCAGCGGAAGTTACCATTTCTGTTGCTAGCACCGAGGATAGAGGTACTGTTGAGTTAGCAACCACCGCTGAAACAACAACGGGTACGGATACGGCTAGAGCTGTAACTCCCGATGGTTTAAAAGATGGTTATCAAGGAAGTGCTAATGTAACTACTTTAGGTACAATTGGAACTGGAGTTTGGAATGGAACGGCTATAGCTAGCGCTTATTTAGATTCTGACACGGCACACCTTACAACAAACCAAACTTTTTCTGGAGTAAAAACATTTTCTGATGTTGTTATTTTAGACGGTGATAGAAATTATGCAGGTGAAGCGGGTTTGTTACATTTAGATGCGTCAACAATAACAGACACAAATACTTCAGCATCAGCAACTTCCGCTGAATATAGAACGGTTAATATTGAGCCTATGACTTTAGCTGCTACTAATGCTAGTGTTACTACAACAGATGCGGCTTCTCTTAAAATTTCAGGACCACCAGCAGCTGGGGCAAACATGACAATTACAAATCAGTGGGCTCTTTGGGTTGATTCTGGTAACGTTAGGCTTGATGCGGGTTTAAAACTTGATGATGTGCTTTTAACTGGTGTTCAAACGTCTTCAGAATCATTTGCTGACAACGACACTAGTTTAATGACATCAGCTGCTATTGATGATAAAATAAACACAAAGTATTCTACGTCATACATAACCTTTTCAGTAAAAACCAGTAGTACTTATGGCACTAACTATATTTTGATGCATGGTAATGGTATTTCTGGTGGATTAGTTAATGTAGATAGTGGTGTAGATTCTGCTGGAGATTTTGGTGGTGTAACCACGGAAGAAGGTGGAAGCGGTACAGATGCAACCTGCGATATAGCAACTGGAAGTTTAGAACAACAAATACCAATACCTGAAACATGTAAGTTGGTGGGGTTTTATGCAACAACAACTACAACTACAAACACTGGAGCGGCTTATGATACTGGAGTAGCTATATGGCGTGTTCCCGAGGCTAATGTAAATTGGGGTGCATCAACCGCTGGTGCAGCAACTTTGATTCACAAGTCAGATTCGTCTAGACACGCTGAAAATACCGCACATAGTGGTAATAATAGAAAGAAAGTGCAAAAGGTAGAACGTATGGGTGGTACTGTTAAAACATTAGCTGCAGGTGATATATTAATACCATCTGTATTTGGAGAAACAGCAGATCAACAAATTACGGCAACTATAACTTTAGTGATAGCAACGCCAATAAAAACAATATAAATGATAAGCAAACACATAAGTGATAAAGAAGGAGTGTATAGCACAACAGCTACACGTAAAGGTTTGGACAACACGCCAAATCAATTTGAGTTAGCTAACATGAAAGAAATAGCTGAACAGGTATTTGAACCGTTAAGAAAGTGGGTTGGTGGACCGATTAGAATTAATAGTTTTTATAGAGGCCCAGCTTTAAATAAAGCTATTGGTGGATCAACATCGTCTCAACACTGTAAAGGTCAAGCTATGGATATAGATGATG
>UEXM01001767.1_pt1 | contig 10667 bp, 10 predicted proteins | sample 1796661 | NCBI WGS metagenome assembly UEXM01 (sample SAMEA4772469, study PRJEB27181) | metagenome
CATAATGATTATCCTTTGTATATTCTGATCGAGTTAATAATTTTTAATGATAAAAACTATAACCTAGCTTGGGGGGATAGCAAGTGCAAAGGAGTAATAACAGAAACTAAGCGAGTCAGTTTTAATGACTCGCTCGTATTATGAGGTGCTATTGAGAAAATGTTTTAAGCTTTTTAATACCATGCACTAAAAATGGAATATCAAGCCCTTGTTCAATTGAAAACCCTTCAGCGGCAGAGATATTTCTAAAATTTCCATCACGATCAATAAGCGTGATTCTATCTTTTTTATAAGCAATCACCACGCCTTGCGAGTAATTAACCCCAATATTATTACTTTTACTGTACAAGTTTTCACCCAGCATAGTTTGCTGCGCCAGCGCATTACAGTTTAAGTATTGGCCAAGGCTCGTAGTGATAATATCGCTGGGCTGAATTAAACCGTTCACCTTAGAAATAAATTTATCGGAGCTGTACAATGTTGACGTGGTTACAATTTCATTGCTATTTTGCGAGATACTAAAAGCAAAAAATTCAGTAGCGTCATCACGTACAGTGGCGTTTTCAGCCCCTTTGACAATTCTTATTGCACTGTCTTTGTGTGCTTGCTCGTTAATAAAGCTCAGCTCATCAATACCGGCCACTTCCACACTACGGCGTTGGCTTTGCCAAACGGGTAAAGTTTGCTGCTCAATAATGTTCGTTTTGTAAAATGCTGGCAAGCCGTACACAAGCCCAAATAACATATCACTATGATCGGTGGGTTGTAAAAATTGCGTGTTTTTATAAATACTTTGTTGGCTGGCAACAAATTTTGCTAGCTGCTCGTCATTATCAAACACCAATATATCAACTTTTGCTGCGCTGTAATCTTCACATTTTTCTAATGGAGCAGGTGCTTGATAATTAATACCTTGGTTATTAATTTTAACGTTGTGCGCTTGCTCGTAGCTTTCAACATCCAGCAAATCGTTTTTAGCGAGTAAGCTTTTTGCCGTAGTCGGGTACGAAAGTGGTAGTACATTATCTTGTTTAGTGATATCAAATTTTAAATTTGCATCAGCCCAAATATGAATGCTGTGGCTTAGCGCAAAACAAATCACTAAAAATGAACCGGCATAACGGGCAAATTTAAACTGTTTTAAACGCCCTAAATGATGCCAAGTAAAATTACTAACAGTCAATTGAAACGCTAATATTGCTAACACTATGCTGCCTGCAAGCAAGGTGGTAAGTGCGGGTGAGTTTGTTACACGATGCCACAACAGTGAAATAATTTCAGGCAGTGCAGAGGCATTTAAGTGATAACCTAAGTTAAAGTAGACGTAAGCGTCTAAAGTAAGGATAGAGGCCCCAACAGTTGCAATCACTGCTGCCATACCGCGTATATGCCGTGGGTAGGGGAATACTAAACTCAAAGGGAAAACCGTCAGCACAAACGCTAAAAATGCAATAAAGCTAGTGTGGCTTAGCCAAGTAACCATCATATAGGTTATACCCATATAAGTGGTTGGTGGCGAATCGGCAAATAAATAGCTTAAGCTAATTAAAAGCGCTAAGCCAATATTGGCAAATGTAAACCAATGACCCCAACTTAATAATTGACTTGCTTTCGATGAAAACTGGTTATGCTGCGATAAATTCATAGAGTTTATTTAACCGACTGAACGAGTGCTTTTGCAAAGTTCTCAGTAACAGCTTGTCTTTTCCCTGTTGGTACATGCTCTTTTAGGATATGCGTGATAGAATTTCCTAAACACATAAGACTTAAATCAACCGGCGCATTGTGTTTTGATAAAACATCAATAAGCTGATCGACGATTTGTTCTACTTCTTCATTAGAGTATTTTGATAAGATTGGCATTAGTTGGTTCAATAAAAATAGTTATATTCCCGTATTTTAACACCAGAGGCGTGAAAAACAAAGATGGCAATAGATGTTAAAAAATTAGTCGTTCACTATGTAGACAAAAAAGACGACGACACTCAAATTCACCTTCGTAACGACGAAATGACTATCAACGATAAAGTGGCTGTATTCATTGAGCAATTACACCATGCCTACAATGGCAAGCCAGGTAAAGGGTTCTGTGCATTCAGTGGCGAAAAAAACAGTATTGTAGCCTCTACTATGCAAAGCTATCGCAATAATGAGCTTGGCTTTTGGCATATGACCGAGCAAGCATCAACGGTATTAAAAGAAGAGTTAGATAAATATGCGTTTAACGAAACGGGCTATTTAGTATTTTGTCACTATCAGTACGTGGCGACTGATTATATGTTGATTGCTATGATCAATATTAAAGAGCATTACTCAATGACCTCTGAGCTTGATTTAGCCGCATCGCGTCATTTAGATATTTCGCGTATGCAATTGGCTGCTCGTATTGACTTAACCGCATGGGATACCCAGACAGAAGACAATCGTTATATTTCATTTATTAAAGGTCGTGCAGGGCGTAAAGTCGCTGACTTTTTCTTAGACTTTTTAGGTTGTGAAGAGGGCATTGATCCTAAGCAGCAAAGTCAAGTGATGCTCAATGCGGTAGAAGACTACTTATCAGAGCAAGAGTTTGATAAATCTGAAAAAGACGAGTTACGTAAGCAAGTATTTGATTACTGTAACGACTGTGTTACCACGGGTGAAGAAGCTAATGTGAGTGAACTTTCAGCAACGCTTACTAAAGGCGACGACAACCCGTTTGAAAGCTTTTGTAAAGAGCAAAGCTATGACTTAGAAGAGTCATTCCCGGTTGATAAAAAAACGGTAACCAGCATGGTTAAATTTTCAGGCCTTGGCGGTGGAGTCAGTATCAGTTTTGAGCGTAAGCATTTAGGTGAGCGTGTAACATACAACGAAGCAACAGATACACTAGTAATAAAAGGCATACCACCAAACCTAAAAGATCAGTTACAGCGGTTTATGGAACAAGAGCAAGATTAAACTCACAGCGGGCTGCGAGCTACGGGTTTCGGGATCAGGCTCGTAACTCGAACCCCGCAGCGGTGGTAAATAAATTACTAAAATCTTATTGTCATGCTTACGGCAATTTGCGAGCTAAGGGTTTAGGGATCAGGCTCGAAGCCCGATCCCCGTAGCCCGCTAACTTTCGATTGTAACTTTACCCTCTAAAAGCGCAGCGTCTCTCAGCCCTCTTTGTGAATAATTCCTTTGCGCGGCATAAAGCCCCGCCGACAATAAACCTCGATGTTGACCTTATCCGTAGACGGGAGTTTACCTCGCGCATTTTTTAGGTGTTAGGAATGCTGTAGACATAGATCTTGCTCACAGCAAGTTGCGAGCTAAGGGTTTAGGGAGCAGGCTCGAAGCCCGATCCCCGTAGCCCGCTAACTTTCGACTTTACCCGAACCCCGTTTGCCAGATACATAAATGCCAGACAATAAAAAACCGCGTTAAAATCAATTAACGCGGCTTTTTTATGCTTTGAGCTAAACTCAGTGCTTATTCAGCATTCAGCGTTTTAGTCATTGCTGAGCTTGCACGACCGGCAGGTTTTACCGAGCCAGGGCGAAGGCCGCTGTCAGGGATTAACTCACGTTTGTCATGTGCCATTGCAACCGATGTATGCTTGGTTTCGCTATCGGCTACAGGCGTAGGCTGTGCCATTGGCGCACTTGCATGTCCTGCTGTAATCACAGTTTTAGCGTTTACATTAGCTGAACTCGCTTGCGAAACTGCCTTAGGTTTATTTTCAACCACAGGTGCTTCTTTCGCTTCTACAGGTGTTTCAGTAGCGCTAACCGGTGCTGTTTCAGCTTCAACAGCAACTTCTTCAGCTGGTACTGATTCTTTAGCTTTTACTGGTTCTTCAGCTTTTAGTGGTTCTTCAGCTTGCACTGGTTCTTCAGTTTTCACTAGTTCTTCAGTTTTCACTGGCTCTTCAGCTTGCACTGGTTCTTCAGCTTTTACTGGTTCTTCAGCTTTTACTGGTTCTTCAGTTTTTACTGGTTCTTCAGCTTTTACTGGTTCTTCAGTTTTTACTGGTTCTTCAGCTTTTACTGGTTCTTCAGCTTTTACAGGCTCTTCAACTTTCGCTAATTCTTCTTCAACAATGTTTTGTTCAACTGCATCAGAGGCATCAACGGCCGTTTTATGTGCTTTTGCTTTTAGCTCTGCTTCGTATTCAGCAGCGGCTTGATCCGCAACTGGAATGAAAGCAGGCGCTTTATCAGACTTCTCTTGCGCGTTTTCACCTTCAGGACGACGACGACGTTGGCCAGATGCACGAAGATGACGCGGTGAACGACGTGAGCGAGTACGTGTTTGCTCTTGCTCTTCATCTTGTGTTGCCACGTTATCGTTTGCATCAACAACAGCCTCAGCTTGTTCTTTAGCAGGTGCAGGTGCTTTTTCATCAGATACCGGCGCTTGCTTTTCAACAACAGGAGCTTGCTCTTTCACTTGTGGCTTGTCTTCTTTAACCACTGGTTGCTCAACAGCTTGCTCAGTTGTTTGAACTTGCTCTGTGCTTTCGTCTTGTACGCGAACTTTTTTACGTAAATTACGACGTTGACGACGTACCTTAGGCTTTTGCTCTTTTGGCTCAGCATTCTTATGAGATTTAACTGCAGTATCCGTATTTTGAGTTGCCTCTGCTTTTACTTGCGTTTTATCTTCAGTTTTATGCTCAGGACGTTTACGCGTATTTGAATTACGACGGCGCTTATTGCGATTCTCATTCTTTTCTTGCGTATCATTTACAGGCGCCGACTCATTTTTAGCTTCAGCGTCTGCAGTACGTTCGTTACGCGGTTTATTACGAGGGTTATTATTACGACGACGTTGGTTGTTATTACGACGACGATTATCATTACCACGGTTATTATTAGGGCGATCTTGCGATTGCTTTTCAGTCTGTTTTTCTGATTTTTGCTCAGTATCAGACCCAAATAACGACTTAATCCATTTACCTAATGCGGCAAATAAACCAATTTCAGCTTTTGCTTCTACTACCGGCGCAGCTTTTGCTGCCGCTTGTGGAGCAGGCGTTGAAGGCATAACGACGCCTTTAAGCTTCGGCTCTTCACGAACAGGTGCCGCTGGCGATTTAGACATTTCAAATGCTTCAGGCTCAGGCGCAACAACTTGCTCGTAGCTTACAGTTTCAAGTGTTTCATCTTTACGTAAACGCATTACTTCGTAGTGAGGTGTTTCCATGTGTTGATTAGGAATAATCACTACATCACATTTATGATGCTTTTCAATACGGTGAACGCTACGACGTTGCTCATTCAATAAATAAGCGGCAACAGCAACAGGCACTTGAGCATTAACTTGAGCGGTGTTGTCTTTAATCGCTTCTTCTTCAATTAAACGAAGAATAGACAATGCGATTGATTCGTTAGAACGAATAGTACCTTGACCACTACAACGTGGACAAACACCTTGGCTTGCTTCACCTAGTGAAGGGCGTAGGCGTTGGCGCGACATTTCAAGTAAACCAAAGCGAGAAATTTTACCAATTTGTACGCGCGCACGATCTGGGCGAGCAGCATCTTTTAAGCGGTTTTCTACTTCACGTTGATGACGTGGAGGTGTCATATCAATAAAGTCGATAACAATTAAGCCACCTAAATCACGTAAACGAAGTTGACGTGCAATTTCATCTGCCGCTTCTAGGTTGGTGTTAAGCGCTGTTTCTTCAATATCGCCGCCTTTTGTTGCTTTAGACGAGTTGATATCGATAGAGGTAAGTGCTTCAGTAGGGTCAATTACAATTGAGCCACCTGAAGGTAAGCGCACTTCACGTTGGAACGCAGACTCAATTTGGCTTTCAATTTGGTAATGTGTAAATAACGGTGTATCACCTTGATAAAGCTTAACGCGACTCATAAAGTCAGGACGAAAACGCTCTATGTGCGCTTTAGCTTCTTCAAAAACACGAGGCTTATCAATTAAAATTTCGCCAATGTCACGACGTAAATAATCGCGAATTGCACGGAAAATTACGTTACTTTCTTGGTGAATTAAAAATGGTGCTTTTGCACTGTCTGCCGCTTGTTGAATGGCTTCCCAGTGGACTAATAATGCTTTTAAATCGTAGTTTAGTTCTTCAAACGACTTACCAACACCCGCGGTACGAACAATTAAGCCCATACCTTTTGGTAGTTCTAAGCGGCTTAGCGACTCTTTAAGTTCAGTTCGCTCATCACCTTCTATACGGCGAGAAATACCGCCAGCGCGAGGGTTGTTAGGCATAAGCACTAAATAACTACCTGCCACGCTGATAAAGGTAGTCAGTGCTGCACCTTTTTGGCCGCGCTCTTCTTTATCAACTTGTACAATAACTTCTTGACCTTCTTTGATCACGTCGCGAATATTCGGACGACCATGAAAGGTGTAACCTTGCGGGAAGTAAGTACGGGCAATTTCTTTTAAAGGAAGGAAACCATGACGATCAGCACCGTAATCAACAAATGCTGCTTCTAAAGATGGTTCAATACGTGTGATTTTACCTTTGTAAATATTGGCTTTTTTCTGTTCGTGACCTGGGCTTTCTATATCTAAATCATATAGGCGCTGGCCGTCAACCAGTGCTACGCGCATTTCTTCTTGCTGCGTTGCATTGATTAGCATACGTTTCATAATGTTACTCTACTAGTTTGTGTCGCTGACATGACGATGTTTTCTCGCCTGTTCAGGTGTTCCTATTTTTAGAATGTGCAGCCTCACGACTGGGTCTTTAACGGAACGGCTCTGTATTTAGTAAGCAGTATTTTAAATGCCGGCAAACAATAGGGTGTAATCACGCTATTAAATTCTGAGGGGATACAAACGTGTCGGCTTTTTAGCTCAATACTCGTTTTATCCAGAAGTTGGCCTGTCATAACAATCTTATTAAATGCATTCATATTAGGTGCGTAGGGCTCTTTAGCTTCAAACCATAGTTTCGTTTTTAAAACTACCGTTATCGTTTTTATGAGCAAAAATCGCTACCGATGTTAATGAACGCTTATTTATTAGATTTTTTTAGTTCTAAATAAGCTGCTGTACGGTACTACAATATTTGAGCGAATTCTGAACGGCGTTTTTTTACGCCGCCACTATCAGACAAATTATCTGTTCATTGCTTTTACTATCACTTTAAAAATCAATTCATGTTCAAACTTAAGCAGCAATATATTACGCGCATTGCCGTTAGTTGTGCGCACGTGTTAACTGGGTATGTATAAAAGCTTTGGAAAACTTAACTCGGATCTGTATGATCGGTTACCCAGAATGTGCATCACGAATGTTTTAATGTGTTAAAAAGCACCGTTGTTATTTGCAAATACTAAATATTTGCGCTGCTGATTATCCCACTATTATAACTGTGTTAGCAACTAAATTATTTTACTTAAATCAGTGATTAGGCAATGTCAGAAAAAACCGGCTTACAAGTAACTTTTGTCACTATCAACGAAGACCACCTAGGTCAGCGTATTGATAACTTTCTTATTACCCATTTAAAAGGGGTGCCTAAAAGCGCAGTTTACAAAATTCTTCGTAAAGGTGAGGTGCGTGTAAACAAAAAACGCATTAAGCCTGTGTATAAATTGCAGCTAGACGACGTTATTCGTATACCACCAATCAGAGTGTCAGAGCGTGAAGAGTTTGTCCCTTCAAAACTCGATAAAGTAACGCGTCTCGAAGACGATATTCTATTTGAAGACAAATACCTGATGGTTATTAACAAGCCATCGGGTATGGCTGTGCATGGCGGCAGTGGTCTAAGCTATGGCCTTATTGAAGCATTACGTGTTTTACGCCCAGAAGAGCGCAGCCTTGAGCTTGTGCATCGTTTAGACCGTGATACATCAGGTTGTTTACTCATTGCTAAGCGCCGCTCTGTACTGACTGCGTTGCATGAGCAATTACGCGAAAAAACCATGGAAAAAAATTATTGGGCACTTGTTGAGGGTCAATGGGACTCTAAAACAAAAAATGTGACTGAAGGCTTGCGCAAAAATACCCTTAAATCGGGTGAGCGCGTAGTACGTGTTGATAACACTGAGGGCAAACCGTCGCATACCCGCTTTAAAGTGCTTGAGCGTTTTAACGATTGCTCATTAGTACAAGCATCCCCTGTAACCGGTCGTACTCACCAAATTCGTGTGCATACTCAGTGTCAAGGCCACGCTATTGCCTGTGATGACAAATATGGCGATCAAGGGTTTGACGAGTCAATGCGTAAACGTGGTTTAAATCGTTTATTTTTACACGCCCATAATTTAAGTTTTTACCACCCTAAAAACGAAACCACTATGCGAGTAGAAGCACCGCTTGATAAAGCACTATCAAGTTGTTTAGTTAAACTTAGAGCAGCAAAAGCGTGATCTCACCCACCATGAAAAACTACAAGCTGGTGATTTTTGATTGGGACGGCACCATTATGGATTCAATTAGCAAAATAGTTAATTGTATCCGCAAAAGTGCACAGTTACTCAATATTGAACCGCCGAGCGATACTGCCAGTAAAAATATTATTGGCTTGTCGCTTGAAAACGCAATCGCAACTTTGTTCCCTGATTACAGTGAGCATCACGAAGCGCTTATTGCAGGGTATAAACAGCAATATGCACTTGATACCACCCCAACACCGGTGTTTGATCACGTTGCACAGGTACTCACTGCGTTAAAAAATCAAGGCATAATATTGGCGGTTGCCACAGGTAAAAGTCGGGTAGGGTTGGAGCGTTTATTGGATGAGAGCCAGCTGCGTCACTTTTTTAGTGCTACGCGTACCAGCGACGACGCTAAATCAAAACCCGCTCCCGATATGCTTTATCAATTGCTTGAAGAGCTAGGGGTAAGTGTTGATGAAGCGCTAATGATAGGCGACACGCAAATAGATATGGCAATGGCAAAAGCCGCAGGTATGGATAGAATAGGGGTAACCATGGGTGTGCACAACGCTGCGCAACTCAATGAATTAACCCCGATTGCAACCGTTGACAACTATCAGCAGTTGCAAAATATATTACTCGGTTAATCAGTTAATTTGCGCTAGGCACTTGAGCTGCTAATACATCAACACCAAACTCAGCCAATAACTGGCTGAGTTTAATCAGTGGTAAACCAATTAAACTATTTGGGTCATCACCACTGAGCTTTTCAAATAAACAAATACCCAAGCCTTCACTTTTAAAACTTCCTGCACAATTATAAGGTTGCTCTGCATCGCAATAAGCACTTATTTGCGCCGTTGTTAACGTTTTAAAAGTGACATTAAAGGGCTCAACAAGGGTTTTGCTTTGCTTAGTGTCTATATCATATACACACAAGCCAGTTAAAAAAGTAACCGTTTGCCCACTAAATAAGCTGAGTTGTTTCATGGCGTTTTCTTTATTGTGTGGTTTACCTAATATTTGGTCATTAAATACAGCAACCTGATCGGAGCCAATCGCTAAGCCTTGGTCAAAATGCTCGACCGCAGCTGCGGCTTTTAGTTCGCTTAAACGCTTAACAAGATCGTTAGGTGTTTCGTTGCTGTGAGGCGTTTCGTCAACATCGGGCGAAAACGTTTCAAAAGGCAGATTAAATTTTTGTAATAAAGACTGCCTAAAAGGCGAGCTTGAGGCTAATATAAGAGAGTGCTTCATGGCATGTTTTCCTAGCGTAAATCAGATTGAGTTAGGATAAATCAGATCCGTGAGTAAAACACGTGAAAAACAACGTAAAATTGGTTTTTTACTTTGACTAACCCACTAACTATCTATATGATGCAGCCCCTATGCAAAAGGTGAAAATTCCCATCACCCTTCATCCGGGCAAAGCAGCGCAACACCGTTTAAAGTATGACGGCATTGTACCGCTCGAGAAACTTCCTCGTTTACGAGGGGTTATCCAGGAAGAAGTAGGTGAAATAGCGGTAAAAATTCATTGCAAAAACGATGAGCAAGGTTTAGTTGTGATTAGTGGCAATTTGTCCACACACGTAACTGTCACTTGTCAACGTTGTAATGGTGATTTAGGGTTGGATTTGGATCAAGACTTTGTGTATTCGCCAGTCGGTTTGGATGCAGAGTCAGATGATCTTCCAGAAAGCTACGACGAAGTAGCACTTGATGAAAATGGTGAAATAGACGTATTTGAGCTAATCGAAGACGAACTTATTTTAGCAGTGCCATTAGTGCCTACCCACAACGAAGCTTCATGCAGTTATACAGCAGAGCCTGCCAGCTTTGGTGTTTTAAAGGCGGAAGATGATAAACCAAATCCATTTGATATTTTGAAACAACTTAAGAAAGATTCTTAGGAGAAGACTATGGCTGTACAAAAAAGCAAAAAGTCTCGTGCAAGACGCGGCATGCGCCGTTCACACGATGCGATCAGTGGTCCAACTTTAACTGTAGACCAAACATCTGGTGAGACTCATCGTCGTCACCATGTGACTGCAGATGGTTACTACAAAGGCGTTCAAGTAATTTCTAACTAAGAGATTGCTATATGCTGACTAATCTAACCATAGCGTTAGATATGATGGGGGGCGATTATGGCCCCCGTTCATCTATCCCCGCAGCCGTTTCCGCGGTAAATGCTAATGCCAACTTAAAACTCATTTTATGTGGCAACGAGCAAGTAATAGCTAAACAATTAGAATCACTCGATTCACTTTCTCATCCCAGATTAATAATTCGCCATTGTAATGACGTTGTCACCAATGC
>UEXM01003213.1_pt1 | contig 10666 bp, 8 predicted proteins | sample 1796661 | NCBI WGS metagenome assembly UEXM01 (sample SAMEA4772469, study PRJEB27181) | metagenome
AGGTTGGTTACGTCGGTTTTAATGAATCCCTTCAGACACATACCTACCCCCGTGTTACCCCCTAGGGCAATACCCAGCAGACCTTTATTTGCGGCTTCCAACGATTGTGTGGCGACAGCCCATGCCGATCCTGTATAGTAATAAGATCTCCCAGCAAAAGAACTGGTTCCTCCAGACCCACCGAATACCGTCGTTTCTGCTCCTTCACCTACATTGCCCGCGCTGCTAATTCCAGAACCTACGTGAACTATTTCATTTGCGGTAACAGGACCGCTTAGTGTGATTCCGCTTGCCCCGCCAATAAGTGTCTGAGTAAATCCTGCGTTAAATACAGCCACATCGGAGGAGTCTGCCTTAGCTAATGCTCTAGCAGTACCGCTCGTGTTTTTGGCAGATAAGGACTGATTGTTATCAAGGTGAACTCCACCAGAAGCAACAGCCAAATTAGTTCCGTCATACGTTAGGTTGGCCTCGCCCTCTAATGTGTCGGCAGTTCCAGAACCCGTAATGACTCTGTTGTCAGCGTTGTTGTTTATGGTTGTACCGCCAGTAGAGACGTCACCATCAAGTAAAACCTGCTTCCATGTAGCCATGACTTATTGTTCTTGTGCTTTAAAAAGTCTTTCAAACTCTTTTTCGAGCTTAGATATAATTAAAGATACAGCTTTCGCGTCAGATCCCTTTATAGTAGAGTTAGAAATGGCTTGGTTTAGGATTTGGACCTCTGTAATATCAAGCTTCATTTCAATTTTGTTGTTAATTTATTTATAATATCGGCAAGAACTAAAACGTCCTTACCGTCAAACTTTGATTCAGACAGCACCTTAAGAAGATAGTTTATCTCTTGGTGATTAAGGTCCGACTTAACGGAAGGGCTAGAAACTAACCTACTCATTAAGCGGTCCTAATGTATAGTTTGTCATCCCCTGTATCAAAATGAAAGCTTCCAACTCCACCTGCGTTTCCACTAGGAGCGCTAGAGTCAGTGCTAAACTCCATAATAGCGATAGGAAAGGCAGTTGTATTTCCTTCTGCTTTAACAACCATCTCCGTAAGACCCGCACCATCTACAAAGCCCATAAAAGGAAGTTGAGTTGAATCTTCTGTATCAATCTCTAATCCAGCTGTTCCCACGGTAGCCGCGTCAGTCCCTCCAGATGCGGCTGTAATGATTTTATCGTCAACTGTTAACGAGGTTGAATTAACCGTGGTGGTGGTTCCGTCTACCTGAAGGTTACCGCGAATAACAACCGTGGTGTCATCTCCTGAATCACCAATGTTGAGTGTGTCTGAACCATTATATGAAGCGAGAACAGTTGTTAGATTAGCTTTACTAACGTTTACGTCGGTATTAGCCACATAAGATGGCAACCCAAATGTACCGTCATGCTTTAGAAAATGTCCTGCGGTACCTGCGGATGGCACAAAGTTACCGTTTCCTGTACCCACTAAAGTTCTTATTTCTGCGGCTGTTTGATCGGCTGTAGCGGCAGTTTCAATGTTGCCAAGCTTCGTGCGCTCAGCCGATGTGATGATTGATCCCGATCCAACCGAAGTAACGTCAGCTTCAGTTAGTATTTTTTTCCAAGTAGCCATTATTTATTGTTTAATAAGTTACAAATATAGTGATTATGCTCCAGTAACCCCGAAGTATAAATTATCATCGTCATCCGCATACATCCCTCCAGTAAAAGCAGAAGGAGCTGTAGCTCCAGCGTCAAACCTTTTGAACTGGATTGTTCCATCTAGATTAACGCTTCCTGTTCCGTTAGGCTCAAGTCTTACGTCACCATTTACAAATGTGGAATATATTTTATTATTATTTAGGTCTAAATTAGCAGCTAGTTTTATTCCTGTGTGATTAGCAAACAAAAGCTTGCCACTGGACGTAATGTTATCACTATCCCCAACAACAACCGTATAGCCTTCCTTTGCACTAGCAAACAGATTGGTGTTATCTACTGGGATGATTTTATCTGGATTGGAATTACCCAAGTAATTGTTTAGAGCTAATAAAGCAGCCTGAACTGAGTTGCCCCATACAGCATTATTCTTATCTTTAATCTTAGTGTAAGTAACAGCCCTTACTAGAACCTTAGAGTCAGAATCTCTTACGATGGTTATATCGTTTCCACTAGGGTTTGAAGCTGTTAGATCCCCTGCTGAATAGGCTTGACCAAATAAGTATACCGTATTATTCTTATTGTATATTCTTATATCTGACATATCTTAATGCATTATTAGCTTGTACTTACCACCTTTACGGTAAGTTGCTTAAGTGTTACAGTTGTTTCACCACCATCAGAAGATGACGTCTTAACAATATAAGGAGTTACAGTAAATTTCTTTGGATACTCACTTCCTGATTTTTTTAGAAAATCCGTGTCTTGATCAGCATTGGTTGAAGTAATAATACCGCTATTTGTAATGTTTGTGTTAGAGAACTGAAACTCATACTGATCTGTAGTTGATACAGTTGCCACACTTGAAGCCTGGAGGAAGGCTGTTGTGCTTGACTCTGTGTTATACTCTCTCTCTAGCTTTATAAAAACAGCATAATCAGCTGCTTCTGTGGTACTTTGGTCAATTTGAATTAAACCTTCGATTACTAACGCACCGACATTGATCGAACTGGAACTGCCCGTGAAATAAGAACTAAATTCATTTTCACTTGTTTCAAGAGCCACCTTGTCTTGAGCTATAGAATGCGTCCAATTTACTGGAGTCCAATCAGATACAGAGGGAGTACCCTCTAAGTCTAAAATGTTACCCTCAGCCGCTGTTGCAGAATATATATCCCCTGTAGTCGAATTAACAGCTACGACTCCTGCACTCATCCCGTTAAATATAATAGAGGTGCCTTCGTCAAGAATATTTGTTCCGAATGCTCCCAAGAATTCAAGCAAGTCAGCTGTTCCAATAGTTCCATCGTTATTGAAATCTCCTTGTAACGTCCCTAAGTTCCCGTATCCTAGACCATCAGCATAAGCATAGGCAGACTCCATAAAAGTAGAAAACGAACTCTTAAACCCTAATGTATTCGTTGATTTCTCTAAAACCAATACATCTCCAGAGGTAGCTCCAGAGGCGCTGAGCGGATACTTGTAATCCGTGTTTGCCCATTCGTCTCCATCGTAAACCAATATATGACCTGTTGCTGCTGTTGCGACAGTCACATCACTAAGCTGACCAATGTTTCCGTTTGCTCCAGGGGATCCATCAGCACCTGTAGCACCTACTGCTCCAGTAGGTCCTGCCGCACCTTGTGCTCCAGTCGGTCCAGCAGCTCCTTGAGGCCCTGTAACGCCTTGAGCACCTGCTGCTCCAGTAGAACCTGCGGCTCCTGTTTCGCCTTTTGCTCCCGTTTCGCCTGTAGGACCCTGAGGGCCAGTAGCCCCTGTAGGTCCTTGACCATCAGCACCTGTAACTCCAGGAGCACCTTGAATTCCTGTTTCACCTTGCGGTCCAGCAGCACCTGTCTCGCCTTGAGCGCCAGTCGGTCCAGCAACTCCTTGAGACCCTGTTGCTCCGTCAGGCCCAGCGGAACCTGTAGCGCCTTGAGGACCTTGAGCGCCAGTAACGCCTTGCGCACCAGCAGCACCTGTCTCGCCTTGAGCGCCAGTTTCACCTTGAGGTCCTTGTGGACCTGTAGCACCTGCTACTCCTTGGGCTCCTGTTGGTCCAGCGGCACCAGCTGCTCCTGTTGGTCCAGCGGCACCAGCGGCACCCGTTACTCCAGCTGCTCCAGCTGCTCCTGTAGCACCAGCTGCTCCAGCTGCTCCTGTAGCACCAGCTGCGCCTTGCGGTCCAGTTTGACCTTGAACGCCATCAGGACCTGTAGCACCAGCAGCACCAGTTGGTCCAGCAGCGCCCGTAGAGCTGGTGGATGTTATTTCTACCCAGTTGTTAGATTGATCCCAATTCCCAGTACCAGTGGCGGTAGCTGTATACAAATACATCTTGCTATCATTGCGCATAAGCGCAATGAACGGGTACGTCTGAACAGATGTAGAAAGGCTATTTCTATCATTAACGTCTGTAAAAACACCAATACCTTTTACTTGCTGATCAAGCAGGTCAATATTTGGATTATCAGGGTTCTGTTGTTGTAGTATTCCTATAAACTGAGGCATTATACTTCTGTGTTATCTATTGTAAATACCAAATCGTTATTAGAAGCACCTAACGTACCCACAAGTCTTAAAACAATCATTTCAGTCGTTCCAGTAGTACCAAATTCAGAGACGTATATATTGGCGTCATAAGAAAGTACGAAAAAGTCAGCATTACCAGTATATCCAGTTCCGTCACTATTTTTCAATACGTAACTATTGTTGTCGCTATCGGTCAAATCGATGTTAGTGTTTCCGAGACCGACTATTGTCTCACCTCCAGCCCCCCCAGAGTAACCAAAGTAATGAGCTGGAACAAAAATGTAAATGTACTTACCTGAAGTAAATGTAGTATCACACTCAAGATCAACTACGAGGTCATCAGTAGAGTCACTACCAGCGGAATTCACTGTTGTTTCAGCTACATACCTAGTGTCACTCGAACTACCTCTAGCAGTACTAGCGTTTTGAACATCAAAAACAGTTTGAAACTGATTATCAGTAGCTGTATGCGTAAGAGCCGTAGAGCTGGCTACCATTTTTACTGGAAGCCTGTTTACAGTGTAAGTAGCGCTTCGACTATCGGCTGTAGTAGATGGGGTAGAAGAAGGGTTTTCTTCGTCGTAAATCTTTACGGTATAAGTATTGCTATCGTTAAGAGTGACATCCCCGTCATCAACAGCCACATTGTAATTCGATGATGTCCCCGTTGTCCCAGGGTTTTGAGCAGAAATATCTACAGGGTACCCAGATATATTGCTTCCATCTGGTTCTATAATGTGCAGCTCATCAAGATCAACTAGGGCAGTATTTTTTTGAATCCTAAATTCAACATGGCTTCTACCGTTATGAACTTGTCGATTTGTATCAGATTCACTTTGCCCTCCTAAATCTCTTCTATCTATCAGTATTCCAGAGTTAGTGTTACCCGTAAATATGATTCTTGGAGCTGCATATGTAGGCTCAAAAGATACTGGACTTGAAGTCACAACCTGACCTGTAGTGTCTTCTGTAACTACGCACTTTACGTAAACAAACTCATCAGAGTCTGGAAAAGCTGTAAATGAAACAGTCTCTACACCAGTAGCGGAATCTCCAGACACATTGTCTTTCGAGGCGAACTCAGTATACGTTCCGTTCTCGTTGCCGATGCTTTTTCGGAAGCTGTAACTGACCGTAGACCCTTGACTTGAGTTTACGTTTGTGCAGTTACACGTAAATGTTACATTTGCACTTTCAGCAGAAGAGCTGTATCCAATCCCCGATGGAACGGCGGTAAAACTTGAAATACTTATAGACCCCAACTCAAGAAGAACTTCCTTAATGATGTCAAGAGCCGACTTATTTCCATTTGCGTCAGTGGCCCCAATTAAATCGTTATGTTTAAGTTTACCAAATATGTACTCTCCAGTAGCGTCAGGAACGTATACAGTAATGTCGTTTTGAAGTGTTTCTGTAGGTCCTGTAGGTCCTGTGGCTCCGACAGCACCTGTAGGTCCTGTAGCCCCTCTTAAAGAGTCTAAATAATCTTGCTGATCACCACTGTTTCCTGGCTGAGCTAACCATACCTCGTAAGCGTTATTACCAGCGGGGCCCTCAGGACCAGTGTCGCCTCTAGGCCCAGTAGGGCCTGCTACACCTGTAGCTCCTGCTACACCTGCTAATCCTGCCGCTCCCGTAGGGCCCGTGACTCCCGCCCCTGTAGCGCCTCTAGGTCCCGTAGCACCAGCAACTCCCGTTGCCCCAACAGCGCCTGTAGGACCTTGAGCACCTGTAGGGCCAGCTGGACCGTCAGCTCCTGGAGTGCCCACTAGGTTTATATCCCAAGAGCTAAGGTTTTGACCTAGAGTACCTACAACTGAAGTGACATTAATACTCAGAGCACCTTGAGTACCAGAAGAAATATAATCAGTGACAGTTCCTTCAAGCGTGTTACTTGAATTATGGGCTGCAATAACAGACTGCCCAGTGCTGTAAGCCAATCCAGGATCAACTAAAAATACCGCAGCACCTGTTGCCGTTTCAACAACCGTAGAAGAAGTGGTAGAATACCTATCTCCAGCGGGTCCAGTAGGACCAGTAGCACCGCCACCAGGACCCCTCGGTCCTTGATCGCCCTGAATACCCTTTACGGATAATTTAGCAAGCGTTACTGCTGGGGACTCTACTTTTACCTGTGAGGTAGAATTGGTAGATACCTTTACAGTAGTATTGTTTTGTGATACAACAATTTTCTTATCAGCTGACATCCTCGTTTATTCTGAATGTACCGTATAAGTAAGTCTTAGTAGGACCAGTTGATCCATTCACTACTTGAAGATCGTATACATACAGCCCAGAAGCAACATTCATGTTAGTTGCTGTATTAGCAATCGTAATCTTCTTGCTGTCATTTCCATCCCTTGTAAAGGTAAAGCCATCCTCGTGAGCTCCAGTAGAGGTATCTGTTTCCCTAACAACCATCGTGTATGTTACACCCGCGTCGGCTGGATTTGGCATGTTGGCGTCGAATTCAACCGTGAGGCTGAAGCTGTCCCCTTTTCTGCAAACAATATCTAGCCTAGCAGCTGTATCTAAGTTTACTGTAGCCATTATCCAATTATTTTTTCTGTTATGTCGTTAGCGTCAGCTTCAGACCCATCACTAGATTCAGACTCTCTTCTAATGATAGCTTCCTTGTCTATGCGATCATCCTTTCTATCTTCCTTCAAGACCTCTAGCTTTTCTCTAAACTCCTGATCCTCCGTCCTGAACCCGAGTGTAGCCTGAGCCTTTATGGTTTCTATCTCTTTCCTCATCTCATGCTCAACAGACATCCTCTGCATCTCTAACTGGTGCTTTACCTGAAGCATCTGAGTCTCAAGCTGAGATTCAACTTGAAGTTCTTGTTGTTTTGCCTGAGAAGTAGCCGCTGCTGCTTGCTGCTGTATTTGAGCTTGCTGCTGCGAGTTCTGCATAGCTATCTGTTGGTTTCTAGCGATACGCTTTTTCCTCCGAACCACGAGAAGCCTTTCAGCTTGATTGATATCTTTTAGTTGCCTAATTGCAATTGCATCTTCAATGTCAAGCTCTTTCTGAGCTAGAGATTGCTGAATGTTGCCCTCTAAGTATTGCTTCTCAACCTCTTCCATCTCTTTAACAACCTGGACTCCAAAGTTATACATGGAGAGGTTTTTAAAGCTATTTAGAGTTTTCATGTTCTCACCACCTATAGCATTAGAGTAAGCTCTGTACAGAATTGATTCTTCTGGTATGATCTGAAGGCACTTGACGATATCAGAACAAACCTTCTTGAACAGTACCATAGATGAGTTTGTGATATCATATATAGCATTGTTGCCAGCTGCAATAGCTTGCTGTCTTACACCTACCAACTGTTCTCCTTTTGGAGTGGTACCATCCATAGCCTCATTAATGCCTGTAGCATCTCTAATCATTCGCAAGTAATGATTGTATAGGGCTATAAACTCATTTATGTTTCGGATGCTGTTGGGGATCTCTCGTATAGGAGGGTTCTGAAATCCTCCGTCTGGATTCTTACTTCTATAGTAGAATACACCCGTCTGCTCGTATATGTCGTGAAGCTCAAGCGGCTCCAACTCTCCGCCTTTACCTAACTGAACGTTTTCTAAGCCCTCTATGTCGATTATGATTCCGTCAGGCTTAGCCTTAGCTATTGACTGCTGTATCTTTAAGTGAGTTATTTGTAGTTGATCGGCGAATCCAATACATCCATCAACCATTGACTTAGGAATCATATTCTCTAAGTTTGTGGCTACCACGGAATAAGAAAGACTAGCCTTAGATATGTCGTGCATGTTCTTAGGCACGTTAGTGCTAGCCCCATAATTAAACAAGCAGTCGGTACCCATTACATAACACCCACCATACACGGTCTCTATCTCTAACTTCTTTACGCTTCTTTTGTAGACAGAGTTACTTGGCTCTTTATAGGACTCTCCCTTGTAGTAGAAGCCAGTATTGCCGTGCCTGCTTTCCTTTTCTTCGAAGTACATGCAGTCAACAGCCTTAAACTCAAAATCTAAAACTTCGATCATGTACTCGTCATACCCAAACTTATGCTGCTGCATGTAAGAGTCGTATGAGCTTTGACCAATCTTAGAGGTATCGTAATTATATTTTGAAGCAGCTTTTTTGGCAATCTTTTCATAAGCCTCCTCATCGAATTGATCGCTAGCTAGGCGCTTCAGCTCTGCAATTGAAATTCTTTTTACGTGTCCAGCATAAATAATATCCCCGAAATTCGGATCTTCCGTGTAGCTATGCACGAACTTAGACGGGTCTACATAGTTAGTCTTTACTCCATAGTTTGGATCGTTGTCCCTTTTGACAACAGCCATTCCAAGTGTAGTCAGGTCATTTACACACCTTCTGTATGTTGAGTCGCTAAAGTCATTCCACTTCAGGGTCATGTTTGTGGCTATTTGAGCCGCAATCTCTGAAGAGGACTTTATGTTGTTTTCCATAAAGATTTCAGCCTCCTCTAATGTTTCAGGGATTTCTTCTTTATCGGATATCTTTACCCCTAGCTTTTCGTTTATCTTAGAAAGCTCTTTCTTTTTTTTAACCATTATCTCCATCTTCCTCCTCTCTCGGTCTTTCTCAGAAGAAGACAACGGGTCTACCGCCTCTAGATTAGGGTATGGATCTGTAGATAATATCTTATTCGTTACTATACGAACAAATTTTGGAAGAATAGGAACGGGTGTAAAGTCTAAGTTGAGAAAACTTCCATCCCCGTTGTTAGGATCAAGACTTGTAAGCAGTTGTTTGTATATGCCAGTATCTTGTGTTCCGTTGGCATAACTCCTATTTCTGTCAAACACCTTACTCCTTTTTTTCATTAAGGAGTTGTCTTGCTCTATTGAGCCCCATTGACTCGCCATCGCTTTAGCATAACGCAATCCGTACTCCCTGCCCTCCTTAAGAGATTTAGAGGCCAACGGATCGGGAAAGCTTATACTGTTTTTTGATTGCTTACCATACATCTAACCGCAAATATAATAAATTCATGAGTGCCACTCTTTGACCTTATGTTTTCTGAAAAACTTCTTACTATTGAAAGATGCCTTTGGTTTTTGAACCTTGCCCTTTTGAGCACCAAGAAGAGCCAGCCCAGAACTTATTGTAAGGTCAAACTTTGTTCTGTTTGTTATCTTGTAACCAATCCAATCCTCTAGAGTCTTATTGAAGTACATATTACCGAACTCATTGGACTCTGGCTTGACGCCTACATGGTTGTGTATGTATGCCTCTATTGCTTGAGCATGAGATTGAATTACGTCTTGAGAGTTCGACGGGATACCTTTTGTTTTCACATTGACCTTTGAGCTTCCTGACTGTAAGTGAGAAGGGCGATCCATTATATACCCATCATACCCTCTTGACTCAAAGTACCTTACAATTCCATACTTGTTGTTCTCAACTAATAATGGGTACCCATAGTAAAAAGCGCACATCAATACATCCTCATAAAATATACTGGCTAAATCTGGCCTAGAGGCATACTCTACAACGAACATATTAGAAGGAGCTTTCATGTTAAACTTGTTGTACATATGTAAAGCGCCTTTAGAGCCCCTACCGTCAACAGTTTGGTCTAGATCGTAGGAGTCAACTCCCCCGACACCTACCTCTTTATTTCCTGGGTGCTTTTTTCCTCTTTCAAGTACAGACTTGTTTCTTTCTGAAGCTTCAGGCTGCCAAGTAACTCTAAACCTTCCGTTAGGATCTGGCGAGAAGATAACCTCTTTGTCTTTTTCCTTCCACATAAAATTACCCCTAACCACAGGGTTGGGGAACATATTGTTATTCCAATCAATCTGCTGGTATATCTTACCTATATTGAATATACTGCCCTCTATACTATCTCTAAACGCTTCGTCCTCGGTCCAAGGAAACTGCCTTATCACCTCGTTTAATTCAGATGGATCGCTCTTGAGGCTGTCGCGCTCGTTCTTCATATACGTTTTAGACCCCATGTCTATCATTTCCCCATCTATTCCTTCTACAGGAGATTCAGGGTCATCGACAACTGGGTTACCGTATTTATCAAAGAACCCTTCTAGGGCCTCATACGCTGGAATGAATATCCTGTATAATCCAGTTTTAGTTCTTCCGTTAGCGTTTCTTTCAGAAGGATTTGAATCCTCCCACAAGGCTTTATATTCTGCCCCTCCGTTACCCATTGGGTTTACGGTAGATCCCACCAATGCTTTACCGACAACCCTCCTACCAACAATAAGACAGGTTCTTTCTATGCGCCACGCTTCTCTAATGTCCACTGGCTTCTCCCATTTACCAGCCTCATCAAGGTATAGCATGTGCAGCTTCTCCCCGTCATAAGCATTGTTAGTCGTGTTCTTCCAATTGATGATAGTGTTTAACGCATCACCAGTCCTAGATGTCTTATTGGATTTAGTTATTCTTTTAGAGGGCTCTCTAAATGCCAGCTCCACTCTAGGATTAGTGGTACCATCCTGGATGGGCTTAAAGAAAAAAGGGTACGATTTAAAAATCGGTACCACCTTCTT
>UEXM01003214.1_pt1 | contig 10664 bp, 12 predicted proteins | sample 1796661 | NCBI WGS metagenome assembly UEXM01 (sample SAMEA4772469, study PRJEB27181) | metagenome
CATGGCGTTATTTAAACAAGATACAACTAAAACAGCCAGTATGGCGAGAAAAAAGAAAATGGCAGGGCTAGACGATGATTATCGCTCAACCCTGTTAGAATCTGGGATTAAAATGCGCTAGCCGTGGCAAAAAACCTCGATCAAGATCTAAACTTTAGGAGTTATTCGCAGCTTCTCTAATTGCACCTTCGACAATACGAATAACGTCTTCAACTTTTTCGTTAATGAAAAAATGCCCAGAATTAAGCTCAACGATGTTTGTGTAGGCGTTAAAATGGTCAAGCCATGCCCATGAATCTCTTTGAGAAACAAGTTCATCCTTGCTCCCAGTTAACAAAGTTAGTGGCAGACCAAAAGATTTTTTGCCATTGAACTGATGACTTTCCGCCAATTCAAAATCAGCTCTTAGTAACGGAATAAAAAAATCAATCAAGCCTTTATTTTGAAGAATTTCATCAGGAGTACCATTTAATGCTTTTATTTTGTCAAGGAAAGCTTGCTTAGGTAATAAGTATGAATGGGGTTCGGATGATTTTATCCCAGGCCCTCGGCTACCAGAAGCAAAAAAATGAAAAGGTAGAGGTAACTCTTTTGCGTCAAGTTCGTTCAGTAATTCAAATGCTATCCTCGCCCCCATGCTATGCCCAAAGAAGGCAAAAGGCAAGTCTAGATAAGACGAAATTTCTTGTATTAAATCCTCAATTAATGGCGTCATTTGCTGGTAGGCTTTTTCAAATAGTCGATTACCTCTTCCTGGGGGTTGTATTGCTATGACTTCGATACTATCAGAAAAGTGCTCCGCCCAATTGTGATAAATTTGTGCAGAGCCGCCTGCGTAAGGAAAGCAAAACAGTCTAATCTTTGCATTCATCACTGGTTTTGAAATGACAAACCATTTGGATTGGTTCATGTACTTAAGTTCCATATGCTTATCGTAGCTTAAATTTTACAACGCTATGTGCTTTATCCAAGAATTTTTGCAAGTCAGAGGCAGTAATAAGTCTAAGACTTTGTACAAACACCATTTATGGAATATCACAAAGTATATGTTACATAATGTGACTTTGTAACTAATAATTTCCAAAAAATATATTTGCCGCGCTCATTATCATTGAGGTTATTTTCCTGTACTTGCTTCGAGAAATTCAATCACCTTGTTCAAGGCTGAATTAAGAGCAGAGGCATCTGTCCAGTCAAGCTCATGCCAGCTAATACCAACATCTAACTCGGTTAGATTTTGCGTTAACAATGCTTTTGCGGTCTTCGTGGAACTGATGTTTTTCAACTTTATACGTGTTTGTGACGTCTTTTTATCTTCACCCATCAATAACTCAATAACTCGGTTCTCAATAGCTTTTTTGTCTGTGATGCTAAGTTGGGTTTTCGCATGTTGAGTTTTATATCTTTGCTCTTCATTCAGTATTATTTTTTTTACATTGACAAAAGAACGAGTCAACCCTTTTTCATATGCAGTCAGAACGCCTGGATAACGAATAAGTACGTTGTAGTTGTCGTAAGTGCCCATCGAAATACCGAGCATTTGGACGGTTTCTCGAACCGTTAGCTTTTTTCACCCATAGCGACTTTGGTTTGATTCAGTAATTCTAATTCCTGTAAGGCATTGGTGAAAGACATTAACTTGCCATATTGAGGTAAATCATCTCGGCTGGCATTCTCCTGGAACTGTTTAGTTTTGTGCAGCAATGGTTTTCTATTGTAAACCTTAAACTGAGCTGCGGAATCATAACCATTTGCGAAAACCATCGCGAAGTACCTTCTATGACCAGTGAGCACTTTGTAATTTCCGTCATCCGTAGGGTAAATGGTTGGAGCCTGGATGATCTCCGATTGTTTGATGTTGTTCCCTAATTCAAGAACTGATTCCAACGTTTCGTTGGCTTTTTTCCATTCTATACTGCCGTACTTGAAGCAATTGATCATACAGGACTTGCCGATCAGCACGTAGTTTTCCGCTTCGTACTGTTTGGCCAGCTTCAGTTTGGATATCTTCCGGCTTGTGAATAAATCCGCATCGCTATCCGATACAAAACGCGCAGGAAAAAACGAGGGTTGTCGTTATCGGGTTTGACCAAACTCAGAAAAATGGTCTGATAGGAGAAGGACTCTTCCCGTAAATTGACTTTGTTTCGCAGTGCATTGGCGAAAACTTGCTTTTCCCCTACTTCGATCATTAAAACCTCTTTAACCTTAAAAATGACACTGATTACTTGTAAAAAGTTCGCTCAGACAAACCTCATGCATAGTTCGTCCAAAGGGAGCATAGTCACAAGTCATTACTATTATCATTCAAACTGACAATAAATTATAGTTCCGAACGACTGCACCGGATCACAAAAAATGAAAGTCGTTCTGCAAATTGCTGTTTAGGACATCGCAGTCATAAAAGTTAATCAATTTGAAGTACAACGATTTTAGCATAACTCTATGAAATAGACTTATAGATATCACTTACAAATAATTGTAATACAATGTAAAACCCGATTTCTACATGATTCGAAATCGGGTTGAGCAATTTTTTCAGGAGTGATTTCTGATTAAACTCGACGGCATTTCAGGCAGGGACCTGAGGTTGTATTATGTGCAACAGTTACCTGGATCAGACGTCAAAACCCATTGTTTCATGGTATATGTATTTTATGCTTAATGTGAGTGAGCAGCGCACTCAAACAAATTTGATTTCGTTTAAAAAATCAACCTGCAAGTTTCGTGTAAGTGACTTAAATATCATCCCAGTCTCAGGATAATCAGGCTGTTGCTGTACCTGTTTAATTTCCAGATTAAGTTATAATTTAATCATCAACCATCGGCAAAACTGGGGGTATGATGAAAGCCTCTACAAGCGCGGTGAGATTGTGAATAGAATGTTACCATATTAACTCATCTAGAGGTCTGTTACTTTTTTGTCATGAATCAAAGAAACTTATAAAATAGGACCTAGATTTGCTCATATATATGAATAGATTTCATGCTATATCCAATGCTAAAGGAACATCACGAATCATTCTTCAATAGCACACAGAATAGGATTGATAGGCTAAAGAACGAGAATGCATTATTTGCAACAGATATTGAGGCTTTTCGCAAGGCATTTAAACCCAGAACTGGTATCAAAGTGTCAACAATACATGGAGTGAAGGGAGGTGAATATGATGTTGTGATCTCCTTCGGTCTTCTGCAAGGTTTGGTTCCTAACTTCAATGATCCTTCTATTGAAAGTTCTAAAAATTTGCTCTACGTAATTGGTTCTAGAGCCAGAAAAAACTTACATATTATTTCAGAAAAAGGAAGGATGATTGGATACGGTCAAAATAGAAGAGAACGTCAGCCTACAGAAGTACTACACCAATTGAATTTTGCATACGATCCAAATTTAATATGATACATGAAAGTAGAAAGCTTGGATATTTGTTTGTTGGTTAACTGTTTTACACCCATCAAATAGATCCAGATGACACCCCAGCACCGCTTGGGTTAGCAGTTAAAGATCCCAAAATTGAAACATCATCAGGAATATGCGAGGATCAGCTGATCCACATAGCGTTCACCTAATTATCGATACCGTAACCAACGTCTTCATTGAGTCACCCGGAATCATAACAAAGTGCATTTTGCTACCAACATGCTGCCAGAACTCGGCCTCTTGTGCATATTTTTTGGCTTTTTGGATAGTGACCCTTTCAGGTAACTGGGCTTCAGTTAGCGCAGAACATAGCAGCTTTGAGCACAAAGCCTTCCAAGGATGCTTAGGTACACCGTCTGAAAGCCTTTCCACAAACCGTTCCAGTGCGTGACGAGTCACCACGACAGGTCCAATGTTCGGAACGTTGATGACCTCATCGATTTCTCTCACTGTAGCATTATCGACGCTATATTCTTCGAAGGAATGTGAGAGCCAATCGTCCCGCTTCTCTACCGAGATCTGTGCTTCCTGGTATCGAGTGAGCAAAAACCTAGTCAGGCTATAAAGTGAATGCTTAGTTGAGCGTTGTTTCTGTAACTTTTTGATAGCTCCTTTACTGACTCGGATTTGAAGCCCATTACCGCTTCGATTACTCCCCATCACCTCTTTCAGTGACAGTAGGTGATGAATAGCATAAAGCTCAGCTGCAATTGGCTTTTGCTGCTCGGGTAGCTTGTCGTATTGCTCACCTAAATCGACCTTTAGCTCACCACCTCTTCGAAGGCCGGTCTTCCAGTAAACCGTAAACTCACCATCAATCTGCTTTGTTAACAGGGTTAATACCATCATGTTTGTTTCTCCTATTGGTTATCTATTTTTCATTCTCCATGTTTTTTCAAATATGCAAGGCGCAAAAAAAGGGGCCGAAGCCCCTTGGATCAGATATGAACTTTCGGAAAGCCCATGGCACCGTAAACATTCAGCACATCATTCCAATCCCAACTTTTCACGCCGAGTGACGTTGGTATCGGGGGGATCAGGACTTGTGTCAGAATGCCTTTTTGCCAGGCTTTTTTCTTGAGTTCATTCGCTGCATTCAGGCCGGTCTCAGAGAGATCGTGATCTGCCCAGATGTACAGCATTTTCACATTACTTGGTGGTTCAAACCTAGCCAGTAGCGTTGCATTCACAACCGACCAACATGTTTGTCCCGTAGCTCTGGTAACCGCTAGAGCTGTTTCGATGCCTTCAGAAACACCTAATACCTCACCAGGCTCACCTATCGGAATAGCACCGCCAGTGATTGTTCTGTCACTTGGTATGGGCATCATCTTTTTAGGCTTTTCAACCGGCGCTTTGAATCCATCTTCACTTAGGTAGATCCGATGGAACGTGGCCGAACGCCCTTGCTGCGTAACGATTTTACCTAGCAGAGCTGGGTAACTATCGATAAACAGACCATCTTCATCATGGTAAGGCAAGTTTGGATGAAACCTCAGCACCGAATCCCATTCAGGACGAAGCCGCGTCACAATGCCACGACGATGCAAGTAGTTCCAAACCGGTTGCGCACGAGTATCTGCAAGAGATAACGTTTCTCCCCACGTTTGATTCAAACGTTGGATAATCGCTTTGTCCTCTACCTGCTTTTTAGTCTTCCAGTCAACAGCGTTACTCGGTATTGCCCGAGTTGGTACTTGTCCGGGTTGAATACCTAGAACTTGACCGATTGCTTCAATAGACTGAGCAAAGTTCCATCCATTAATCCAAGACAACAGTTCAAAGCCATCATGAAAGATACCGCAGGTGTTACAAACGCCACCTCCGGTATATTCAGCATCTTTGAACAGCCTAAAGCCATCACGACCGCCATGAACAGGACAAGCCACATGACGGCCTTTTCGAGCAATAGCGGCATCAAGTTCTGGCACCAATGCCGCCAAGACTTGAAGCCATTGGCCATTGAGATATGGCCTTACTGTGTCAATTTGTAAAGGTAACGCCATATAACCTCCTTAAATAAAATGCCGACTCCTACCACAGGTGGTAAAAGTCAGCTTAGGTCCTGCATTAGCCGTTCGGTTAATACAGGATCGTTAGTCAAGCTGGATACCGTGTCGTCTTAATAGCCACATGATGGAATCACGAAGCACATCAGGATCGACAACCGCAGCCATTGCGCAAACACGAAAGCAAAATGGAGCCAATTCGTCATTTTGAATCCACGACAACACATCCTTTCGCAATCGAGTACTGACACGACCGTCCAGCAATACACGGATCGCATCCAATAGAATGCCTTCGCGTAACTGCCAGATTTCCGTGTCAGACCAAGTGACTGGGGCATCATCAAACTCAAATAGAAATTCGAGCTGTGATGACGTGTGTTGATAGGACTGCTTTTGTGATGAAGGAGAATGGGCAATGCGCCCATTCATTAAAGATAACCGCGTTCAGCAAGCGAAACGCAGCCCTCGGATGCGACCACAACATGGTCAAGCGTTCGAATATCAACAAGTGACATGGCGTCACGGAGTCGATGAGTGATGCGTTTATCAGCTTCACTGGGCTCAGGATCACTCGATGGATGGTTATGAACCAGTATCACTGCTGCCGCATTAAGCTCTAGCGCACGCTTTGTTACTTCCCTTGGATACACGCTCGCCGCATCTAAAGTGCCTTTGAATAGCTCTTCAAATCGAATAACGCGATGCTTTGTATCAAGAAACAGCACGCCAAAGACTTCGTGCTCATACTCGTGCATCAGTGTTTGCAGGTATGAGAACGCCGATGATGGCTGTTCAATTTTGCGACCTTTACTCAATCGACCACGTGCAAGCTTGAGCGCCATATCTAAGATATCCGCTTCAGTCACTTGCTCAGGAACGATGTAAGTACCGGCTTCTTCGCCAGCTAAGAATTTTTTGTTTTTCATAGGAGTCTCCAAAAAAAACGGAGACGAACCCATGCCCTGAAGGGGACGGAATCGTCCCCGCAGGGTGGTAAAGTTGATGTGGTTACTGAACTAACAGTTGTTGTGTTACTTCGAATAACTCACGCTTCAGATCTTTGACGTCGTTAATCACGATGCTTTGAGGAAAGAATTTCTCAACACTGCGTGTTTGAATCCCTATTCCCAGCAGCTCAAAGCCACTTCGTCTGCACCGGTCAACAATGTCATGCGTGGCAGCCCAATCATCTGGGTCACCATCCGTTAGCACTATCATTAGCTTTCGCTTCTGTTTTTGCGCTAACAAACTGTTTGCCGCAAACCACATCGCTTGTGCCATAGGCGTACAACCTCGTGGTTTTTGGTCAAAACAGGCGGCCCGATGTCGAACCGATTGCTTGGGCAATAACGCGATAGAAACTTCCTGATGAATACCAGGAAAATAACTGACCGCAGGTACAACACCCGGTATGCCTTCCAGTGCCATGGTCAAAGCCAAAGCGGCTTCATTAGCAACATGAAAGTACTTTCGATTACCTTCGCCAATGGGCTTACCCATTGAGCCCGATATATCGACAAGCAAGTGCACAGCAGCATTGGGCGCAATGCGAGGTTGCCTTTGAATAAACAATCTCGACTCACCTGCTTGTGAAGCGGCAAGACGATGAGTTGCAACTCGAAGACCGTGCCGTTTGGCATGATTCCGATTGTCCTGACTGGACTGAACCATGCCCCTAAGTCGGGCTCGAATTTGAGCCGACTCAGACGCCGATAAGGTCAAGATGGCCTCATCACCCAACATAGCTTGCTCTGCTTGGGGCAAACTGAGAGGTGTGACGCCCTGATGTCCTTCAGCTTGTTCCGACAACACTTCTGCCACTTGGGCAAAGGTATCGGGTTCAAACTGAGCGGCACTGGCCTCTAAGGCTTGTCGCAAATTGTCAGCTTGATCAGAGTTATCAGAATCACTCGTTTCAGCAGCATCCCCTGTTGCAGACGAACCTGTTTCCGGGGTTTGACTGTCACTACTGTTATTGCTGTCATTACTCGCATCTTGTCCAATGTCATCACCGCCATCAGCATCAGACTCATCCTGTGGTGGACGAGATTCTTCTTCCAACATGGCAACGATGGCATCGACAAGTTTCAGCACTTCACCTGTAGATGCCAGGCTAGGCACTGCTGTCAGCATGGCGCTTAACCGGCTCATCGCTGCGGCAGGAAAAAGTTGTCTCACTCTTTCATCAACCGCTTGATACAAAGGCGTCAGCGCTTTCTGACCCAGAAAGTGGCATCTCAAGCGAAACAACAACCATGCTTGCAAGTTAGATGCAGGCTCAAGCTGTTCAGGTACACACATTTGCTGTGTGTCCACCATGTACTCAATCACTTGCGAAATACTGCGCCGGGTTCCGGGGTAATCCTTTGCCAATTCGTTTTCAATGCGCACATCCTCAATAATATTGAGAAGTGCCTTACGGATCGGCTTAGACGACGCCTTCTTCACCATGTCAAAATTGGTATGCCGAATATGCGCCGCTTCATGAGCCAGATAACCCCAAGCTATCTGTTGATAGTGTGAGTCGTCTGGGTTTGCTGTTGGGATCACAATCCGCTCACCATCGGTAAACGCATCTTGTCCTTGAATAAGCACCTTCACACCAAACTTTTCGCCATAAGCGGCGGCAACGATTGGCAGTGCGTTTTTTAATGGATGATTCATGGGAGTCTCCTAATCATTAGGGGGAATACTCCCTCAGCGGGAGCGTTTCCCCGCTGGGAATGTAAGTGTTTAAACCTGTGCTTTTAGCTTATCCAGGTCGTATTTTTGACCTAACCAAGCCACCAATTGAGCTGGACTCTCGTGCTGCTCAAATGACGTTTTAAGCTGGTCTAAACTCAGGATGTCATCCAATGTCAGACCGTACTGGTCTTGTAACTGAGTAGACACCTCGTGTTGATATTGCAGCCAGGCCCGCTCAAAAGCGGTTTGCTGCAATGCCATGTTTGGAACAAATACCATGGCCGTTACCCAAGCTCCTTGTGCGTCCGCATCTGCGATCAAAACAGGGTTCTTGGGGATCACGACACTATGTGTTGAGTACGACCGTTGTACTAACGTTCGACAACACGCCACTTCTGGTATCGATTCACTTTCAACCGCATCAGTCACACCACGAAAATGTGCTTCAAACTGGTTCAGTTGGCTGGGGTTATGGATGGTTGATTGCATAATTTCCTCTTACATAGTTCAGAGGACATGCGCCCTTCAGGGCAACATGCCCTCAAGGACGTTAGAAATAAAATGAGTTTGGTACAGTCGAACCAAGGTTTGGTCTGACGGTTGGTTGTGGTATTGCACGTAAGTTATCTACCTGAGCAGATACTGGCTGTGCGGGTTTAGGTTCAGGTTTGGGCATCAGTTGTCTGATATCCAATTGACCTTCACCGTGCATTCTCATCTTGTCTGGATCAGACAAAATTAAAATGGTCGCCATCAGTTCGTGATAGAGATTGTTTGTCACAGGGCCGGTCTTCGGCAGACGAACAAATAAATTGTCCATCGCTTCGACCATCGGCTGGACTCGATGATCCAGGAATGACAAACCATCCAACTTGTCTCTTAACCGCTTCAGAGGATTAAGGGCTCGCTGGCTGATTTGATTCTTACCTGCAACGGAACGCTCAAACAGTTCATTGGCATCACGAGCCACCTCCCTAAAGAGGGTGTGTCCCATGCCATTGACCTTGTCATCTAAGCCTCCAGCTTGGTCAGCCGGTTGCATTCGATAGATGGCATAATCGAACTGAAGCCGTTGTTCCACATCTTCAATGGGTGACAGCGCACGCCGGATTGCATCTGCAAATTCCGGGTGTTTTGCAACCCAGTCAAAAGTCACCTGATCATAGTTGTCCAAGAACAACTGCTTGCACTGCGCAAACTCCTGACCGATCCGGTCAAGCTCTGGAACAATCTGATCAATTCGGTCCTCAGGGACGGCATAGCCACCTAAAAACCGCACACCGACTTGCTCACACAAGCGCTGCGCTTCTTTCTTAAGCCTTTCAAAGTTCGCCAATGCCTCTGGGTCGCAAATTTTTTTACTCCCTAAGCTGGCAACATCCTTCGGTGGAAGTTGGCTGCCATTGGCTAGTCTGAAATCTTCAGGCCTTAGTTTTTTTCTACCGCTCCAGATGGAACAGTCGATGTGACAAATCAAAAGTTTGTCGAGGGTTTGAATACTCATAGTGCATCCTCATGCGAGATGGGGACGCACCACTCCCAACAGGAGCAATGGCCCCCATTTGGGTGGTAGTAGTTGACGCGCTAATGGCAACATCACTATCAGAAATAGTAATTTTGCGAATCAGGCGACGATTGGTTGAGATCGATTTTCGCAGGCATTAAGTCCAGTGCTTCAGCTATCGGGCGAACCCGCTCTAAATCACTGCCTAAAAGCCTCAATACATCTTTTTCCAACTTCAGTTGGTCAGATACTTCTATCCCATCAGGACTCGCTACTGTGAGCGAACACAGTGGTGGTAATTGACGCTTAAAGGCCAGTAACAATAACAATGGCCATGGGCCATCATCAGTGTTAACAATGCCAGCGCCTTCACCTGACACCATGCTGATTTGATTGGTACTAGGTAATCCGCTTTTGCAAAATCCTAATGACCATTCTCCAATCCTGACCCGGTTATCATCAATAACAGCCAAGCCATAGGCTTCAAGCAGCTTTGCCATATCGAACAACGCTTTTTGCGCCAGCGAGATTTGGCCATTGACGTCCTTGCGAGTACGAAACTCCCAACTGACGTTATTGGCGCACGCGACACTATCAAGCGCATTTGAGAGTTCAAATGGCCGCCCTTGATGATCAATACCGACGTGTCCAACAAATCGATAACCCTTGTTGATTTTCTCATTGATTCTTCGGTCTGCTTCTGCGTTAGGATCAGTCGAATCAATCAATCGCTGCTGCGACAATTGACCGGCTTTTCCAAACCGAACTTCAATCTCCTGGTTATCTGATCCAACATAAATGGCCCATTCTTTGGCTGTCCCATCAGAATGACTGTAACGGTAAAGAGCAAAGCACTTTTCCATCATCAATCCTCCCAGTGATCACCGAAGACATCAGCGGCAATACGGTGAATGGCTTCACGTTGCTCCAACTCAGCACGAGCCGTCAAAGACCGAACCAGTGCATACTCCACTGCGTTAGGAGCACCTTTAAAAGCAAGTGTTAACTTTGCCCAGCGCACCAAGGTCCGAGTGGACATGGTGAT
>UEXM01003215.1_pt1 | contig 10661 bp, 10 predicted proteins | sample 1796661 | NCBI WGS metagenome assembly UEXM01 (sample SAMEA4772469, study PRJEB27181) | metagenome
TTTTTCTCATAATCTCAGATTTACCGGTGATGACACGAACAGGCAGTTCATTGTTATACACAAAGGTGTGGATCTTCTGAACGATCCCCTCGTGCCTCTCACCGTGTAAATCCAAGGTTTTCATTAATCGAGCGTCAAGGTTCCGTTCTTCGTCTGGACTGAGACTCGAAAGCCAGCGAGGAATTTATCTGGTGTACGCGATGCGGCACCTTCGTTCTGAAAATCAACCATGTCGTAGAGGTCGCCGGCTCGGACGCGGACGTCCGTTGAAATGTCGCAGCGACCACGCTTGTAATCATACTGGGTTGTCGAATAATCAAGCGAGTACTCGCCGTCATAAATGGTCTCTGTCAGTTTCTCAGCAAGATACTCCTCGAACCACCCCTCATAGTCGTAGTCCTCCAAAAGGTCGTTGTCGCGCATCTCATTAAGGATGTCACAGCCCGGTTCGGTCGAACCATACGTCCCATAAACAGGAACCCCTGAGGCCAATAGGCCAGCGAGCATGCTAGCAGTGCCGGTCTCAGCAACACTCTCCTGAACATGACTCTCGTTAATATGCCACACATCATTTCCCTCGCTATAACTCAAGGTCAAGCAATCCTCTGCAGCAACACTCATTTCTCTCAATCGATCTACAATATCACTCATTTTTTATCTCCCTATATTCTGTGATAAGTTGAGACCCCTGTATCCCCGGGCCTCCCTGCGGCTGTCGGAGTTTAACCCGAGTTTTTGGTCTCTTGGACCTCGACTCGGAGTTCCTGTGCTAGCGTCTTCACTTCCTGCATTGCCTTGCGAACACGTGTTCCAGCGGCATTGTTTCCAGTGCCGAAAAACTTTTCGTGATCGCCCCGAGTTTCCTCAAGGAGGGTAATCAGTTGTTCTAAACGATTCGTATCAGTAGTCATAACTCTTCCTTTCTTGTATGAGGCACCTGATAACCCTGTGCCTCCCTGTGGGGGGGATATTAAAGAGCGCCAAGCTCCGCGAAAGCCGTGTCAACTGCACTTGCTTCACTGTCCTTATTACCATACTTCGTAGTCTCGTTGCTCACTGTCTCCGGGTCGGAGACCTGGGAATTAACGAAAGTGTCGAGGATCGTCTGAACATCAGAAGTTGACTTCCGATCAAACAGTCCCGAGAACTCCGGGATGGTTTCGAGTAGGTCCGCACACTTGTCGGGCGTCATATCCTCACAAAGTGACGAGGAACGTCGGCGCGGGACGAGTTTCGTCTGCGGGAAGGAAGCGCCCGGAGGCTTTCCGTAGGTCATCGTAAGATCCGTTCCGGTCTCAGGGTCGGTGATATCACCATACTCTGGGTTCAGTACGAGAGTCAAAAGATTCTCATAAGCAGTCTTACCGTAGCCCCAGACACGAATGCCCTTCTCTTCCTCGCCGCGGACCATCACGGGGCTGAAGAAGCGCTGTCGGACGAAGAGGCTCTTTGCCGTCTTCTTAGAGTGGTCGTCGTTATTGTCGACACCTTCTCGCCAGAGCTGGGAAGCGAATTCACATACAGGACATTCGTCGCCGTAGTTGCGCTTGGGACACAGAAAGCCGCCCTTTTCAAGATTGTAGTGAAACCACATCTCTTTGAAGGGATCGCCATCCGGTGTCGGCACGATGCGAATATCCTGATCGCCATCTTCGGGGCGCCAGAAAGTGTCATTGGAGTTATTATCTCCGCGTAGTGACGAGAGCTTTTCTCTCATCTTGTCTAAATTGATACCCATTTTTATCTCCTTATAGTTGGGTTAAAGTACGATCAGCCAATATCCTGATCGTCTAGTAAATCGTCCATGTATTGTACCACGGACGAGTATTTAATGCAATAGCAATATTTCTGCTCATAACTTGTTCTAAACACGCCATACGACACATTCTTATTTGAGTCAAGTCTTGATTTAACAAAGTTGTTAATCTTCCTGAGCAGTGTACCGTCGTTCTTTAAATCATCCTCTCCAATACCATAGTAGTATACCACATCACGGGCATGTGTCAAGGGGTAAAACCATCTTTCCGATGGTTTTTTTTCGTCCTCGTCATCTTCAACGTCGACTGCACCGATAGTGCAGATACGTGCGGCGTCCGATGGAATAATGAAATTACCAATAACCGGCTCAGAGTGCTTAAAAATATTCATCATATGAATTAGATTAACGATCGCCTGATTTAGGGTTTGATAATAGCCAGCGATTGACATATCACCGATACTCTTCTCTAAGTAAGCGTTGCTCACCATAACAATCTTCTCTAGGAGGCCCGATCGAGCATACTCCTGCAGTACATTGCTAACCACTCTCTCTTGTCTTTTTTGGATCTCGGACATTATTGCCAAGTCGCTCTCAACGTACAGAATGGTAATATTATTATTTTGGAGCTGTTCCAAAAGCCGTAAGACTCCGCCGGAGATCTTTCCAGCACCGGCTGTTACAACCAAAACATCTTCGCCCTTGAACTTAAGTTTCCTTTTGAGGTTGGGAAAATGTTCGTCGTACTGTTCGTGAGTGCTCCGCGACTTAATCGTGATATCAGCCTCTTTAGTAGTATCGATCCCAAATGTCTCGTACTGGGGGAACTTTGAGAATGCTTTAGCGATACTACAACCAGCTTTGCCTAGACCTACTACTATCATTCGTCATCTACCCACTCAAGAATAACACCCTGGTCAAAGCCGCCGCGCAGGATTCGCTTAGAAGTAGCCTGGGCCATGATCATGCTATCCCGGATGTCTAGCTTGTCGCAGAGGAAGTGAAAGATCTCCATCACATCAGCTGCCTCCTCTGCGGAAGGGTCCTCTGTGAATTCTTGGATTTCTTCGTGGAGCTTTTTAAAAGCATACGAAATAATCTCGTTCTCGTCTGCTTTACGTGAGGCGAAGGTCTTGCCGGCATCGGCAATGACGCTTGGGATACGATCCCTCACTAGTTTTTGATAAATCTTCTTCACAGCTTTAATTCCTTCATTTCTCCGAGATTCTTACCAGCGGAGACATTAACCTTGAACATATCATAGCGCGTTTTCTTAAAGGTGTCAAGCAAATTTAAAAGTTCTTTGCGATCTTCATCGGCGAGGTCGATATACACAGCGTCGTGAATAAGAAATGCGATGTGGCTTTTTCTCCCCTTCAAAAGCTCGTAGACTTTGTAAGCCTGCTCGTGCACCATGTCGATTGTGGTGCTTTGAACGATGTAATTGAGCGCATGATGCTCGTCCACGTTCTCCATTATTCTACCATAATCTGTGGTGATTTTACAGCCATCCCAGTACTTATTTCGCACTAAATCCTTGTTATAAAGTCGCTCTAAGTCCTTGTTTTCCTTACTGGAATACAACCACGCAAAGGTTTGCACCTTGGCCTCGTCGCGAGTCAGTTGGTCGTCGAAAATGTTCTCAACATTCCAATTATGAATGTCGTTTTTAGGTTGTTCTACACCTGCAAGAGCCAACAATGTCCGCAGCTCTGCAGCATTGAAATCCAGCTCCACAAGCCAGTCGTTATTGGGCTTAATGCAGCCGCGAAACTCCTTGCCCATCGTCAGAATTGGGAACGAATTAGGGTTCGTCGCTAGACGGCCTGTGACAGTTCCCCATGGGTTATAATCACACACATGACGCACACTGTTGAGGGTCCTATGAAAGTTTTGCCCCTTCACCGAACCGAGAAGATGCTTGATGGGGTCGACATCAACATTCAACCTTCTGCCACGAATGTTAGAGGCCAGCTCAATCAGATTATGCATTGCCGTATAGTTATCAGGGCGCGGGAATTTGGTTAAAACATGTTCGGTAATCTTGTTTTTAGCCTCAAGATATTGATAGAGGAAGTATTCCGGCACTAAATCGTAAAAACAATTTTCGTCCATAGAGAGACGGGACGTTGAGAAGGCCCTGAGACACGATCTAAGCGTCTTCTTGACCTTTTCCCAGTCCTCCTTCATGTCTTCCGGACAAACGTCTGTAATCGTCGCTCCTAGGCTGTAGATGCGTGCAATCTCATAGTTCTCTCCTCGCAAGTGTGGCGAGTAGTCCCATGTGCTGCCCTCAAGGGGAACAGAATGATTGGGGTAAATAACATTGTTGGCATAATAGCCGACACAGTCCGCTTTTGCGTCGAGAGTCTGAAATAGCACTTTACCTCCTAATAGTTGGTATTTGTCGAGGTGCCAACCGTGATGGCTACCTCTGCTACACTATCTATTATACGCGAATATTCAGTGGTGTCAAGTCCTATGTTTACTTTGTTGTAGTTGTTGGGATAAATATATTGCTTATAACTTTCATTGATGTACGTGGCTACAAGCGCCATCTTATCGGCGCCGGTGATTGTGCTGCGGTATATCTCATATGCTCTTTTGCGCGTTAGAGACGGTGACGGACCAGCCATATCTGATTCATAGTACCTCAAAACTATTAATAAGTCAATAAGTTCTTTGGGCGTTATAATCTCACTTTCCGCGCGAGGTTGGCGATACTTAGCATCTAGTTTATACAACTGGGCGCATTCTGGGCGATATACAGTACTTTCTGCCTCGTAGATGGGCTTAAGCGCAATGAATCGATTGTATGCCTCATATATGAATTGCTCCAGATCAGACATGTCTTGTGTGTACGTGCGAGTGTAGTAAACCTCAAAGAAGTTATCGCTGGTGATATTGTCGTTATTATCTGCCAGATAGCCGTTGATGTAATATTGACCAGCATCTGTGAAGAGATCATACATTAACATCCAGGGTGCATATTTATCAACCAGGAATCCGAACTTTTTTGCGGCAGCTGCATAAAATTCAAAATTAATATCCCCCACATAGCCATCATACTTTTCAGAGTCATCCCCGCAATCCAGTTGCGCTACACCTATCTTAAGGCCGCTGCCAAAAGAACTCACATTGCTTGAAAGTATAAAACTAGTTTTTGTGATAGGAATGCTCTTGGATAGTTGTATTAAAAATTTGGTGAAGATACCCTTAAAGACAGTAAAATTAGAGATAGGGTGAGCTTTGTTATTGCTATAGTTTCTCGCAAACGCATCTATAATCGCGTCGCGATGAGTGCGCCACTTTGTTGGCGAATCTACGTACGCAGTGGTGGCCCTCACATTATAAAGAGCCGCATTACCTCCATCGCTGACGCAACCGCTTAAAAGCGCCGCCTGCATATGTTCCGCAAATGCTGTGAAAGCATCATTAACAAAATTTAAACAGTATAGATTAGGGGAAACTGCGCGACTAATTTGAACAAGGTCTTCTTGTTTTGGGATTACGGTATTTTGTTCTTGATCAACTTTGCCATATAGGTTTTTATCATACCATGCATCAAGGGGTTTTACAATATTGTCTGGATATACGACCTCCTTGTACAAGGACCGTTGGTAAAATTTGGCCCGTGCAGTCATATTGTTGTTACCTATAGGATTTTCAATATCCTCCGGTGGATAATCATAGGTAGTGGTCATGAATTAGGGCTTCTCCGCCGGTGTGGGTTGGGAACTTCCATCTACTGTAACTATATTAACTGTGGAATTTCCTACACTGGAAAAATCTACTCCCTCCTGGAGCGCTCGGACTTCGACATCAAATCCGGTTGCTGAGATCTTGTGCTCCACTTTTACTATCATATAATAGCCGCCGAGGCCGAGGAGTCTAGCGTAGTTAGGTAGGTCACCTCGTGAAGTAACACTCCCTGCGCCGATCGCAATGGGATTAATAAAGATGTACTGTCCATTTCTGTGTATCGTATTGCCAATTAAGCTCAAATTAGCGTGATACAACTCTCTTAACTGAACAGCAGATAAGGCAGAGGTTCTTTGCAATCGAGCTTCCCGGTAATAAGGCATGTTTTGCCTCTCGAAGTTCATTTTTTTCACCAAGCCACATGAAGCGCCCAGATAATAATGATAGATACCGTTTGAAAGGTCTTCATCATAAAGACCGGTTTGCGGTCGGGAGTCCACCGAGTACAATATCAAGGAGGGGACAATCGGAAATGGCATTTCCGGGAGCAACTGGGTCACCCCCTTCCTGTCCGCAACTTCTTTAGCTTGCGCTAGCTCGGCGGGAGTTGTTACTTTCCCTATGAAAGATCGGCCCAGATTAAATGGCGTAGTGTCAAACCTTAAATTAAAATTAACCCCGTCTTCAAAGCATATTGAGTTGAATGACTGAGCGATAAGTGATGAGCAGACACTCTTAACAAAATTGAGGAAAGTAAAGACTTCTTTCTGTGGACGCACAACGGTATTCACAAACCACTCTTGGAAAAACTCCAGAGAAATAGGGATACTGGCGATATTCGTCCTAAATTTAATGCCGTTAAGGCCGCGGAATCTCATAGGGTCAATCTCGCTCAGGGTGCGTGTAATGACTTGATCAACATTATTGGGGCATCGGATATCTACTGATTGGATCCTAAAAGCCAGCTTGGGATCTATAAGCTCTACCATCGACGTTATAAACTGAAAGCTTCCATTGCTGCCGTTTTCGTCGACAATCATGTTGTCGAGATAATGTAATATTTCTTCAAGAAAGTCTCCTAGAAAAAAGAAGGGTACCCTCAAAGATGTGGTAGATTTTTTTCGGTAAAGAGTGCTAAGCTCTCTTTTTACCTTGTCGCGAGCTTCTCCAAAGGTGAGCTTTGCGCCGGCTTTGTTTTGCAAATTGGACATCTCAGAATCACTCATCGCCTCGTTTTGTGTAAGAAAATTTTGTAATTCTGTAAGTTCCTGAATGCGCGCTGTGTCTGCACTACCAGGATCTAAGGCCGAGGGGCGATCGCCGAGGGGAGTAGATCTCTGCTCGGAATGAAAGAATTTTAGTCTCTGCTCTTTTGTCATATCTTTATAAAGAGTAAGGTTTTCATAAGGTACGTTGTACCACTGAATCTTTCCTGTATCATACAGGCGTGAGAGAAACCGCTTATATTTGAGGGATCGGCTCTTGTTCTTGATAGCCATTAAGTCTTCTAAGATCTTTTCTTTTCTTTTGTTTATTTGTTGAATTTGGGGATTATTCACATCAAGATTTGATCCAGTGTCGTCAGAGCCGGCAGTTTCTTTCAAAATCTTGGCTAGTTTTGCATTTTCTGCTTCTAAGTCTTTGCCTAAACTTTTTATTGCCGCATCAAACTCGGTGCCACCGACAAAAATATCTGCACCAGGAGTCCTAAGAATACCGGACAGGGAGGCTTGATAATTCACCGCGAGATCAACAGACCCGTTCTCATTAAATGTCAACTCGTGAGTCGTGTTTTGGAGATAGAGGGCAACTCTAGAGTTATCAATTGCAACCTGTAGATTCTTGGCATAATTTGGGTCTTTGCTGCTATTGGAGCTAATTGTTTTCACTATCCTCTCAAAATCAGGAGGTGTCGACCAGCCGGCGACGACCTTAATCCTATAGCTTGTAGCATCATAAGCTTGCGACTCCGCTTCTAAGCATGCGGTCGAAATAGAGGGAAGTCGACTATTAGCGGCCGGCGGGTCGCCGGGCTTATCTTTGAAAGATGTGGGGGATCCAATGATTAAGTCTAAATATCCGGCTTGGTCCTGGCCCGCGCTGAGGGATTCGTTAAGTGAAAACAAATCCTGAACCGTTTGAAAACGAAGACTAAGCTGTGCACTAATGTTGTTTGTTACTTCGGCCGGGTTTACACCATCGAGGGCCCATGTGAAAGACTTGATGCCGGCGCCAGGATATCGACCATATACTCCATCAGTTATGCGGCTAATGTCTTTCGGGTCGATAAAATTAGGAAAAGGTATCTGTTGTTCTTTGTAAGGAACCAATTTATCCTCGTTTACATAGTCCACCCGATAAAGCTTGATGTAAGGGGTCAACAGCGCATAGACATCAGGACACAAATTTAACAGAGCATCAATTTCTCGGGTACGATTCGCGTGATTAATATAGGAAATTAAATTACCGGGCTCGCCGTTCGAGTTATCATATACGAATCCCATGCGTTTATACGGCTCTCTTAGAGTCTCTGCGTCCTTATAAGCGGTTAGTGCTCGGATATCCTGCAGTAAATAACACTGAAAATCAGCCGGCTTCAGGGCATTTATCCTCTTGGTAATGGGAGGCTCAGGTCGAGGAGGCCGAGGGGCGGCGATCTCTGGCCTTACGACGTCGCCATAATCTCCGTCGGGGCCGATGGCTTCGAGCATGTCGCGAGTAAGCTGCTCTTCTTTGAGAGCCATCTTTATTTCTTCCATAACAACGGGAATCATTTTGTCGTATAGTGCGCGGAGTTCTGGGGGCATCCCGGCATCGTCGTAGTGATAGACGTTACCCCCTTCGATTGCAGACGAGAAACGTAGATTGCTCTTAATTAAGTTTTTGATTGGATCGAGGAAAGCGCGTCTGAACGACCCATCAAACTGTCCAGTCGGATTTAGGTCGATCTGTCCTTCGTAGACGCTGCTCTCTTCTTCCGTCTTCCCGATATATACAAGTTCGTACCCGCGAAGTTCAGGTCGGTTACGGATCGCCTCCTTGGCGATGTTTGCGCCGAGAGCGTCGGAGTCGGTGACTTGGACGCGAACAAAATAGTCGGTCCAGCCTGAGGTCTTGAAGGACCGGGTCTGGTTGTTAGTTTGTTTGTACACATTCTTGGAACTAGCGATCAAGGTGTTCAGGTTGTGGTTCTCTACTTCATCAAAGAGACCCCAATTAACCAGAGAGTGAATATTATTATAGGGATCCAGGACTGTGAGTGATTCCCAGTCCATACCCTTAATAGCCTTAGACATGTTGATGCCGTTTGTGCCGCCAAACCTGCGCGGCGAGGCGACTGAATCAACAATTGCGGCGGCGTCGACGAAATAATACTTTCCACCCTTATAGTCCACAGCGAGATCACTACGCAGAGCTTCGATAGTTTCAGCATTTTGATTACTAGTTGTAATGCCAGCTTCGTAGATCTTGGATAATATCAAATCAAAAATGATTTGCTTGATAAAGGGCTCAAAAAAAGCGGTCTTCTGTCTTATGGCCGCTTCTATGATATTGGACTTAGTCATGGTTTATTCCAGTATGAAGTTTAAGATCTTTTCCAGCGGCATGGGAACATATATGATATCACCTGGCGCTAGATCACCCTCTGTTGGCTTCTTGTTATAATGTGCTATCACCCACCAATAGGTCGGATTGCCATAGAACCGTGATGCGATCTTATAATACCTATCACCAACCACCCATATATGCTGTACCCGCTTAAGCGTCTTAATCTGATTTACGGTGGGATACTTCAGCTGCCCTGTGCTATATTGAGTGATATAGTTCACACCACGGTCTTCGAAAAGATTTTCGTACTGCTCCATATCGTTCTTAATCAGGCGCCTATTGTCATATCTGTTACTCATAATATTTTACCTAGCCCTCGTCGACCCCGTACCATACTTCTTCTACCGCCGCCTGGGTGTTCTCTGCAAGATTATCTTGCTCTTGAGGTGTTGTCCCTCCCCAGATTTGATCTTGGGTAAAGGATGCGTCCTGCAGGCGTTGGAATTCCCCTTCTTCAAACGTACGAGCGGCGCCTCCGTGGGGGTAGTTGTTATCAAGATCAGCTGTATCCGCTGATCCAAAGCTGTACGTTGTTGCGGCGTCAGTTGTACTCTTGCGGACCCAACCTGTCAGGTGGGTATGCAAAACAGTAAAATTTAAAGAGACCTGATGGTTTTGGTACACCATGTCCAAATTTTTCACTTTTTGCTCTGGGGCCCCGTTGGGTGACGTCGCAGATTCTCTCTCTGTTGAAAAGAATTGCCCTTGGTCGATTATCGGAGCATAAGTAAATCCGTCGAGGAATCCCACTAAGGCACTCCTGTCAAGCGAATTTTGCACAAGCCCATTAAACTTTATTCTTAACAAAGGCGCGGCCTGCAATACCTGGCTATTTCTTTTATTGGCAAATGTGGCGGCTGCTTCAGGGGATGTGAATCCCGCAACGGCTTCTGAATACACGGGATACAAGAATTGTGTGAGTCGATTGAGGAGGAACTGATTCTTAAATGCCTCTTGGGCATCTACTGCTATCACATTAAAGGCCATACTAAGCCGACGCGAGGTTTTGGTAAAGGTATATAAATCATCCATTCGGCCATACACTGGTGTACCGGACCAGCTCGACATAAACTGATCAGAAAACGCAGTGAGCCATGAATCAAAAGATATTTTCTCTTGTGTGGGAAGATGTTCTATCTGGATCCTGAATTGAGAATTATTGATTAAACCTGGCTTAATACTTGGCATTGTTCTCTAGGCCCCCTAGCCCTGATACCTTGGCGTCAGACTTTGACGTCCAATAGTGCTGTCGAGAGATGCGATCATTGCCCCATTGAGTTCTTTCTCGCCTATCTTAACCACAACATTTACGTCGCCAAGCTGCGCTTGTGCTCCGCCGGCAGCTGGTTGCGAGGATGGCGCCATTCTGGGCATCGATGTGGGTCTGACCGTCTGGCCGCCTGATCGAGCGGGGAGGACTGCTGTCGCAGCCTTGGAGAAGCCTGCGCCTTGAGCTGCATCCGAGGATCCATACAACTGATCCAAGGTCATTCCGCCGGTCATAAATTCAATAAGCTTCCCAAAGCCTCCAAAGCTGACAGTATTCAAGAGGGTGCTCATTGACTTCGCAATACCCAAGAGGGCGCCGGCAAAC
>UEXM01003220.1_pt1 | contig 10653 bp, 8 predicted proteins | sample 1796661 | NCBI WGS metagenome assembly UEXM01 (sample SAMEA4772469, study PRJEB27181) | metagenome
AATCATGGCCGATACTTCTCTTGAGAAGGATAAGATCCGCGTTCTCCTGCTCGAGGGCATCCACGAAAACGCCGTGGAGAACCTGAAAGCGAATGGTTACTCCAATGTGGAGCTGCTGCCCACCGCGCTCACCGGGGATGACCTGACTGCCAAAATCAAGGATGCCCATTTTGTTGGCATCCGCTCCCGTACCCAGCTCACCGAAGAGGTGTTTGAGGCAGCGGAAAAACTGATTGGCGTTGGGTGCTTCTGTATCGGCACTAACCAGGTAGACCTGAAGGCCGCCCTGAAGCGTGGTATCCCGGTTTTCAACGCGCCTTACTCCAACACCCGCTCAGTGGCGGAGTTGGTGATTGCTCACACCATCAACATGATGCGCGGCATTCCGGAAAAGAGTGCGGCTGCCCACCGTGGCGGTTGGCTGAAGTCTGCCAAGGACAGTTACGAGATCCGTGGCAAGACCCTGGGTATCGTGGGTTACGGTAACATTGGCGCGCAAGTGAGCGTGTTGGCCGAATCCATGGGCATGAGAGTAAAGTTCTACGACGTGGTGCCTAAACTACCGCTGGGTAACGCCGCACAGGTGGCTACTCTCAGCGATCTGCTGGCTCAGTCTGATGTGGTGAGCTTGCACGTGCCGGACACCGCTGATACCCGCTGGATGATTCAGGAAGAGCAGATCCGTGCGATCAAGCCCAAGGGCTACCTGATCAACTATGCGCGCGGTAAAGTGGTCGACATCGACGCACTGGCGGCGGCCCTGAAAGACGGCCACCTGTTGGGCGCGGCCATCGATGTGTTCCCGGAAGAGCCGAAAGGTAACGATGACGAGTTCATCAGCCCACTGCGCGAATTCGATAACGTGATCCTGACCCCGCACATTGGTGGGTCTACCAAGGAAGCCCAGGTCAACATCGGTACGGAAGTGTCCGAAAAGCTGATCCGTTATTCCGACAACGGCGCTACCTTGGGTGCGGTGAATTTCCCGGAAGTGGCTCTGCCCCCGCATCCAGATATGCACCGCCTGCTTCACACCCACAAGAACGTGCCCGGCGTGCTGACTCAGATCAACACGGTTTTCTCCGAAAATGGCATCAATATTTGTGGCCAGTACCTGCAAACCAACGAAGAGATTGGTTATGTGGTCATTGATGTGGATAAGGGCTACAGCCAACTGGCGCTGGAAAAGCTACGCACTATCGACGGCACCATCCGTACCCGGGTGCTGTTCTAGGGTATAAAGCTTGCGGCATACATGCGTCGGCATATTGTGCCGGCGATATGTGAACTGCTCGACAAAAAGCCGGAGTCAGGCTAACTTGCCTGCTTCGGCTTTTTTCTTGGGGCGTACACTAAGATCATGAATTTCTTCAGGAAGGGGTGCCTGTCGGTGGCGTTGCTGGCAACGCTAAGTGGGTGTGCCACGAACTCTCTGTTCGTGTCCTACCCTAGCCAGGCACAAAAATGGAAAGCCTCATTGGGGAATGAGGCTGCCAGTGCGGGGGCCACACAAAAGTTGGAGCAAGCCACGGCCAGGGGCGATGGCGTGCTGTATCTTCAGGAGCTAGGCCGGGTCGCGCAGCTCAATGGCGAGGGGGAGGCCAGCCGTAATGCCTTTGCCGATGCGGTGTCCAAGTACGATGCTGAAGACGCCAGCGCGAAAATCCAGGTGTCTTCGCTGGCCGCCAGCGGCACCTCTCTGCTCACCAACGATAACGCCCGCCCCTATGTGGCGCCGGATTACGAACGCATTTTCACCCGTGCCTATCAGGCCATGAATTATTGGGCAGAAAACGACGTCACCGGCACCGCTGTGGAATTGCGGGCGGCGGCACTGGAGCAGCGGGTGTCGGCCAGCAAACGAGAAAAGGAAATCGCTAAGGCCGAGGAAGAGGCGGAAAAGAACGAAGTGGACGTGTCCCAGTTGGATGGCTACTTCGAGGGTATCGATGCGGTAGCCGGTGACGTTAAAGCCAGCTTCCAGAATGCCTGGACCTTCTATCTGTCTGCCTTGTTCTGGGAAGCGCATGGTGAATACAACGATGCCTTGGTCGATTACAAGAAAGCGCTGGAGATCCATCCCGGCATCGATATGATCAAGCAAGACGTGGAGCGGGTGTCGAACCCAGGGGCTCGGCGCGGCAGCGATGAGGGCATGGTGGCAGTGCTCTACGAGCAGGGCTTTGTGCAGCCCCGGGAAGCGTTTTCGCTGCCGATTCCCACCGTCCATGGCGTGTTTTCCGTAGCGTTCCCCACCTACGCCATCAGTAGCAAGCCACGCCCGGATAGCCTGCGAGTGCTCGACAACGCCAGCCAGCCGCTGGGCGAAACGGTGGTGCTGGCGGACGTGGGCGGTTTGGCGGCGAAGGATCTGAAAGAGCGCATGCCCGGCATGCTGGTGCGCCAGACCCTGCGGGCCACGGCCAAATACAATATGCAAAAACAGGCCAATGATAACTTTGGTCTGTTAGGCTCATTGAGTACCCAGATCTATAATCTGGTCAGTGAGCAGGCCGACCTGCGTAGTTGGTTAACGTTGCCAGCCTATGCTCAGGCCACCCGGTTTCACCTGCCCCAGGGCGAGCACACACTGGTGCTCAGTACTACGGCAGGCAACAGAACGCTGACGGTTCCGGTGGTACGCCGTGGCCTCACCGTGATTCATGCAGTGGCCGTTCCCGGTCAGTTGATTACTCGCGTGTTACCCGTTCAGGAGGGAGCCTTATGACATTCTTACGCCCGATATTAGCGATACTGGTCGCGTTGATGCTGGCGGCATGTTCCGCCAACAATAGAGGCCAGATGGAAGTCACCGAAAATGGTGAGGTCGTCACCAAGGTGTATTCCAGCAACAGTTTGCTGTCCAGCCGGATTTCCGTGGAAGACCTGCGGCAGAAACGCGCCGGTGATCTGCTACAGGTTCAGGCGGTGCTGGAGAATGACTGGAAATTCCAGCTCGATTTCCAATACAAGTTCAAATGGTTTGATGCCGACGGTTTCGAACTGGAGCCAGAAGCCCAGCCTTGGCGGCAGGTGGTGATGGCCGGTCGCAGCCAGAACAGTGTGCAGGGGGTGGCCCCCAACCCGTCTGCCGTGCGCTTCGAAATCTGGGTGCAGGAATAACGGTCAGCCCAGCTGACGTAACAAGGAATAAGGAGAAATAAGAATGGTACGTTTATTTTCAATGATGATGCTCGGCGCTGCACTGGCGCTGTCGGGTTGTTCCACTGTGGATTATGGCGATGCCCAGGGCCGTGAAACCGTGAATACCGATTTCGGTTCCACTGACCTTCAGATGATTGCCAGCAAGATGGTGGATGACATGCTGGTGTTCCCACCTATCGTGCAGATGACCCAGAGCCGTCGTCCGGTGGTCTTTGTCGATCGCATCAAGAACAAGACCACCGAGCACGTGGACACGGAATCCATCACAGATACCATCCAGTCCAAGCTGATCAATTCCGGTAAATTCCGTTTTGCTGACATGACGGTGGTTAATCGTGTACGCGAACAGTTGGATTACCAGAGCGACTCCGGCCTGGTGGATCAGAGCACGGCCGCGGCCATGGGCCGTCAAATCGGCGCTGAGTTCATGATGTACGGTAATTTCTCCTCTATCGTGAAGCGTGATGGCAGCACCAAAGATGTGTACTACAAGTTCACCCTGAAGTTGCTCAACATCCAGACCGGCATCATCGAGTGGGCCAACGAGAAAGAAATCCGCAAGACCAAATCCAAAAGCCTGTTCGGCCTGTAAAGCGACGGTATTTGCGGTGGCAAATGACTACGGCAACCGGCGCCGGGGTTTACCGAGGTGGTTGGAGGCAGGGAAGCCTGCTTCCGTTATCGGGGGTGCGCGCGGACGGCGTGATTGATACGCTCTGTTCCCGGTTCACGTCGGCCTTATTCGTGATATAAGTGGTGGAGCGGTTGCCGCTACTGGCAAGGAGATCTTCATGATCAAACGTCTTTTCTCTCCCTTTTTTCTTATCCTGCTGCTGTGTTCGTCTTTCAGCTATGCGATGACCGAAACCGTTTCCGTGTCAGCGCGGGGGTATGGCGATAACCCGGAGCAAGCCATGACCAATGCCCTGGTCGCGGCTGTGCGTCAGGGAGGTGGTGTGACCCTGGCGGTGGATCCTGATTTCCGCACAAATGTGTATGAATGGGTGATCAACCAAAAGGGAGATGTGTCTACTTGGCAGGGCAAAGAGACGTCGGTGCCGGAGCCGCAGTTGCCCACGCTGGGTAACATAAAAACCTACCAGGTCCAGGCAGTGAAACAGGTAAATGACGGCATCTGGCAGGCGCAGGTCCAAGCGGAGATTCTGCGGCCCAAGTCTATCGGGCCCGATCGCTCTCACTTGCCTGGCATTGCCATAGCCACCTTTGATAGCGCCAAAAGCAGCTATGATCTCGGTGATATCAAGGTGCCGGCCAGCCAGGTGCAGCATCAGCTTCAGGATAACCTGACAATGGCGTTTTCCCAGTCCGGTCGCTACCGGGTGCTGGACCGGACCTACCTTGCGGATATTGATGAAGAGTTGGGCGTGGTGGCCCAAGGCAGCATCGCCCCGGAAGAAATGGCACGGCTGGGTCAGCGCAAGGGCGCGGACCTGCTGTTGGTGGGCACCATCGAAGACTTTCAGATTGGCGACAGCGCGCAAGCGTTCTACGGCGCCAAGATGGGTGGTTACGCCCCTTATGTGCGGGTCCGCTATCGCCTTATCGACACCACTACCACGGAAATTCTGTGGAGTGATCTTTATGAGTGGGACAAGTCAGAAGCATTGATCCGTGAGATTGCCCGCCAGTTCAACATCGACGACCGCAATCATCCGGAGCGCCTGGCCAACCAGATCTACCCGGAAATTGCCCGCGCCATCGCCGGTGATGCCACTGACGTGCTTTATCCGGTGCAGGTAATTAAAGTTGATGGTGAGGCGGTATTTCTCAGCCAGGGGCAAGGGCGTTTGGAAAAAGGCAGCATCATGAAGGTGTATCGCCCTGCCGGGGAAATGAAAGACCCGGATACCGGTATGACCATCAAGCTGGAAGGCGAAGCCTTGGCCACCCTTAAGGTGAGCGATGTACGCACCGACTACGGCATTGCTCGAGTGGAAGGTGAAGCGAGCACTTTGCAAGTAGGTGACCGGGTACGCCCGGACAAGCAGGCCCAACGTTCGTCGGCGTTACCCGCGGGCCAGGCTGCGACTCCGGGATCCTCGGCCGCTCCCCTCAAGTGGTAAACACAACCCCCGCAAACGCGGGGGTTTTTGTTTGGGTGAACAGACCCTATTTTTCGTGGGCGCTTCTCTCCAGGTGCGAACCGCAGCGCGGGAGTGAGTGGAACCCTCGGCAGCAACGTAAAAGCGGCTGTCCGGCCTCTGGAGTGACACGCCTGCCGCAACGCTCAAGACACGGTTGTCGCCGCCCTCGCTGCTGTCTATTTACGGCTGTTTACGACGTTTGCTCGCTACCCTCGCCTTTCTTTTCTTCCACCAGATTACCAGCCCGGTGATGGAGAGCATGGCGACCGCAATGCCCATGATCGAGACGATAATGCGCCCAGGCAGACCGACGATGCGACCAGAATGCAGGGGGAACTGTAGTTGGCTGAAGACATCCGCGACGGTGCCTTCCCAGGGCTCTTCTTCACCAATCAGAGCCGCACTGTGGCCATCGTAATAGAGACTCTTCACATTCATCCCGCCGCTATCGTGGTCTTCCCCCGGGTAGTAGAAGCGCACCCCGAAGACCGCAAAATTATCGCTGTAGAAGGTGTCACCAATGGGCTCGTCCCAGCCGCGATTGTCCGCGTGCGTTCGAGCCTTTTGGAACAATGCAGGCCAGCTAACCTGGGGTTCTACGGGATCATGTAATGCGGTGGGCGTGCGCGTTTCAAACGGCCCGGGGGTAGTTTCGGATACTATGGACATGACCGGGTAAAAGATTTCCCGGTACAGGTTTAAGGAGAATGAGGTGAAGGCTAGCATCAACAGTAAACCGAAGGTCCACAGGCCGACGGCCCGGTGCAGGTCGAAATTCAGTTTGTAGGCGCCCGCGCCGCGGCGAATCATCCAGGCGGGTTTCCAGCGTTGCAGCCAGCTCTTGCCCGCCGGTTTCTGGGTGCGGCGTTTGCGCGGCAGAGTCAGCGCCATGGCGATAAACGTGTCGAATAACCAGACCATGGCGGCGGCACCCATCAACCAGATGCCCCAGCGGTTGATGCCGTTCCATTCCGGCAGGTGCAGGGTGAAGTGCAGCTTGTACAGAAACGACATCAGGTGTTCCGGGTGCAGGGAGATTTTCCCCCATTCGCGTTTGCCGACGATTTCGCCAGTAACCGGATCTACGAAGGCATGGTCGTAACCCAGTTCGTAGCGCCGCCCGGTGTCCGGGTTTACTTTGGCATCCACCCAGATTTCGGCGTTATGGCCCGGCTCTGCTTCCAGGGCAAAGAAGCTGGCCCGGACTCGCGGGTCCGCGTTTTCCACATGACGGACCAGTTCCAGCATGGGCAGTGGCTCGCCTTGGCTCTGGCTTGTAAAAAGATGCGGGTTGAGCCATTCATCCAATTCGTGATCCCAAGAAATCACGGCTCCGGTCAAGCCGGCAATAATCAGGAAAACGGCAATGAAAAGACCGAACCAGCGGTGAAGTAGAACCAGAAATGCGCGCATGCAGAATCCAACCGGGCTGACAATGCCGCGCAGCCTAGCATAAAAGGGAATCATTCTCATTGTGTCGGGGCGCGGGGTACTAGGTGTCCGGTTGAGGGGTTTTCCACAATGGGTAAGGAATGCCGGCAAGCCGGTTGATCACGAAAGCCTGACCAACCAGTAATGCCACGGCGCTAAGCAACACCGGCAGTTGTTGCAGCTCATGCATTAGCCCCAGCGACACTATCAGTGCGGTGGCGCCGGCCGGGGGGTGAGCCACCCGAAACAGGATCATCAATGCACTGGCCATGCCCAATGACAGCCCTGCCGCCACCACCCGGGGCCATTCTACTCCGGTAATGAAGGCGGCTGGCGCATCCTGCAGCCCGCATACCCATAAAGATGTCCAGCCACACAGTGCGCCGATCAGATGGCCGCACAGCACATTGCGCGGGGACGCGGCCTCCGCCAGGGGAAGATGGAATAGCAGAAAGGCGCTGGCGCCCAGGGAGGGAAAGATAAACGCTTGCTGAGTAACCAGCGCGACACTGGCAATCAGTGCAATGCTCAGGCCGCCATTGACGAAATTAAACAGCGCTAGCACCACACGGGGGTTAAAGCGCTCGCTCATGGCTTCCAGATGCAGCTGCCGTAACACGCCTCCCACCAGTTGCTGGCGGAGCTGATCGCTTTGCTTACTCATGGTGCGCACTAATCCAGGGCAGAAAAAGAGCGCGCATACTAAGGGTTTGCTACTCCTTGGGCAATTATGGTGCAAAAAATACGCTGTATGTTTTTAACAACGTGAATAAACGAAATCCGCTAGCATTAGCCAAGACAAAAAGGAGATCGGTGTGGACGGATTTTTCTCACAGGCGCTGGTGTTGCTGGGGGCGACACTGGTGTTGTTGCCATTGTTCCAACGGCTGGGGCTGGGCAGCATTCTGGGTTATTTGGCGGCGGGTATTGCCGTGGGGCCGTTGGGGTTTGGGCTGGTCAGTGGCGGTAACGATGTACTGCACTTTGCCGAGCTGGGGGTGGTGTTAATGCTGTTTTTGGTGGGGCTGGAGCTGGCCCCGCAGCAACTATGGGCGCAGCGCCGACGGCTGGTGGGGCTGGGGGCTAGCCAAATGGTGTTCAGTGCCTTGCTATTAACCGGCGGTTTTTATTTGCTGGGCTTCAATAGCCATCAAAGCATGGCGATCGGAGCCACCCTAGCGTTGTCCTCCACGGCGTTTGTCGTGCAGATGTTGGTGGAAACCAACCAGCTGGGCACCTCTCAGGGGCGATCAGCCTTTTCCATTCTGTTATTTCAGGATCTGGCTGTGATCCCGATTCTGCTACTGTTGCCGTTACTGGCCGGGGCTCAGGCGGGGGAAGATAGCCCCCAGTTGTTGGCAGGCCTCGTTGCGCTGGCGGCGATGGTATTAGCGGGCAAGTATGCGTTGAACCCGTGGCTCGGCTGGCAGGCCAAGCTGCGTAACCGGGAGCTGATGACCGCCAGTGCGCTGATGTTGGTGTTGGGTTCCGCGGCGTTAATGGAATACCTGGGGCTGTCCATGGGGCTGGGGGCTTTTGTGGCGGGTGTACTGCTGGCCAATTCGCCGTATCGGGAGCAGCTGGAAACCGATATCCAGCCATTCAAGGGGCTGCTGCTCGGGCTGTTTTTCCTGGCCATCGGCATGACCATGGATTTGCGTCTGCTGCTGGACCATTCCGGCAACATCGCGTTGTTTTTGGTTTTGTTGCTGGGTTTAAAGGGGCTGGTGCTGGTGGTCATTAGCCGACTGCGTGGAGCGCAATGGCGCAGTACCGTCATGTTCGGCATTCTGCTTAGCCAGGGTGGTGAGTTTGCCTTTGTGCTGCTGACTCAGGCCCAGACGTTGAATTTACTCGACAGCGCCGTGGCCGGGCAGCTGAATCTGGTGGTGGCGTTGTCCATGGCCTGTACCCCGTTGTTGCTGAAACTGGTGACGCTCTTGTGGCCTAAAACGGATGGCAAGGCTCCGCGCAAGGATCTGGAAGAAGAAGCTATGCCCAACCACCAGCCCCAGGTGGTGATTGCTGGGCTCGGTCGCTTCGGGCAGATTACTGCCCGGATTCTGGTGGGGCGCCAGATCCCCTTCACTGCGCTGGATTCGGACCCTGACGAAATCGATTTGCTGCGTCGTTACGGTAATGAGGTGTACTTCGGTGATGTGACCCGGCTTGATCTGCTGCACAACGCCGGGCTGGGACAGGCCAAGGTGCTGGTGCTGGCTGTGGATGATGTGGACGCTTCTTTGAAAGCCGCCGAGCTAGTGCGCGACCATTTTCCCAATGTGACCATCGTGGCTCGTGCCCGTGACCGCTATCACGCTTACAAGCTGCATGCTCTGGGGGTGGAACAAGTGATTCGAGAAAGCTTTGAATCCGCCCTGCTGAGCGCGCGCCTGACGCTAATGCAGCTAGGGGTACCGGAGTCCACGGCCATTGACTTAGTGCGCAGTTTCCGAGAGTTGGACGAGCACCTGTTACTGGAACAGATTGAACATCGCGCGGATATGGAGATGTTGGTGGAAACCAATGCGAAAGGTCGGGCGGAGCTACAATCGTTATTGTCGGAAGGGAAGAGCTAACAAATAGGGCGGCTTTTTGGGTTAAAAGTAACGGATTGACGGGTGGGGACGGGAGGCACCACAGGAAGCAACACTCCGTGGGCCGGCTTAGCCGCGATGGCGTAACCCGACCACTCACTGTCGGATTACGCTTTTTTAGGCTCTCAGAGAGGCGTTGGGTAAACCCACCCTGCGCGAGCCATTACAGTTTTAGTTTGTTCAGACCGCGACCGATAGCCTGTGCCAGGCCGACTTTGATGATGGGGCCGAGCAGCGGAACTTTGCTTTCAAATTCGATGGTGTAGTCCAGCTGGCTGCCACCATTGGCTGTTTCCGAAAAACGCATGACACCCCTATGGTGTTTCAGCGGGCTGCCCTTGGTGATGCTGTACTCGATACACTCGTTAGGAACCACCTTGGTGACCGTTTCTTCGAACGGTGGTGCGATCAGAATCTGCATTTTGCGGGTAGAGCCCACCCCGTTGGGGCTGTCCTGCCCGTCTTTAATACGTTTGATCTTGGCCGGGGCGAAAATCAGTTCCAGATTTTCGTGCACGCTGAGAAAGTTGAACAGCTTGTCCACGGAAAACGGAAAGGTTTTGGAAATCTCGATGCGTTGCATGGTGGTTGCTCCCACTGCGGCCCGGCAAGCCGCCGGGAAAGATTCACACTGCCAAGCAAGGCAGTAAACAGGATGTCGATTCTGACGGTTGCCAAGTTGCCCGCAAGGTTAAATTGGGCCATAGCGTAGCCGATGGCCGCCCATCAGGTTGAGAGGCGGCATGAACCCCGCGCCTATCAGCCGTTAGAGCCCTTCTGCCAGCCAGCGGAAAGGCAGGCACGGTGTCCGGAAAGTAGCCTAACGCATGCCTCCGATGGTTGACCATCCCCCCTGCGGGGCGCCCAGGAAATACTGTGGCCAGGGCAGTATGTGTAGCCCGGTTGCTGGCCAGCCATGGCGTTTCCGGCAAGCGGTAATGAAGACTCGCCACCGCCGGCCAGAACCCTGCAAGAACCGCAGCGCAGGCGGAGGCCGGGAAACGCCCATCTTGAGCCCCCGCCATGGAGGCCTGAATCAACGGAAGAGCGGTATTGAGCAGAGATCGCATAAAGGCGATCTTGTCAGACTGTAACTCGTCAGGTGGTAAGTTAGGCGGTAAAGAGTACCAGCGGATCTTTTGCTGCATAAGGCCCGGACACGGGCCAGTGCGCAAAGACGCCGTGTGTGGCCATTGTCGGCGGCCGAATTTATGGCCGATAGTCGGATTCGAGTAACGCGTAGAGCGCCTGATCTACGAACCGGTCGTAAAGCCATTCGGCTTGTCTGAGCGTTCCTTCGTACACAAAACCCAATCGTTCCGGCAGGGCTCGACTTCGCCTGTTGTTCAGCGCAC
>UEXM01003221.1_pt1 | contig 10650 bp, 18 predicted proteins | sample 1796661 | NCBI WGS metagenome assembly UEXM01 (sample SAMEA4772469, study PRJEB27181) | metagenome
GTACGAAGAGATACTTAATGATTGTTTTTGGTTTTTTAAACAGCAATTGAGGTTAGGCGAATATAAAGTTAGTATTCCTCCTAACAAGAATGTAGAAACTTCTAAGTTTTATATTAGACAAGAAGTTAAGGAAGAGTACCTTTCTGTTCCTCGCTATAATGACCCACTTGTTATTGAGATAAATAGACACGTAGACCACGAAATATTAAAAAAGCTTAATTACGAGGTAGCATAATGACTAAAAAGAAAGCGTCCAAAAAAATTGATCCTAAAGTGGCAGCTAAGATCAAAGCTTTGCTGACGTTTTCGGGAAATCCTAAAGATATTATCGATACAAAACCTCAGTATAAGCTGAGACTTGATGATCCTACGTCAAACACCGTTGTTACAGAATCTTATGGAACACAGTCTACAATTGCTTCCGGAAATGCTGGTAAGATGACTCTTTCAAGAGGTGCATCCAAACGTAAAGCAGCTTTAGCTAGGGCTTCTGCGCACGCAAAGATTGCCAACCCAACGTCTAAAGAAAATGATGATGAAGCCGAAGGTCGGGCTATGGGCGCTGTTATGATGGATGTCGCAAAGGAAGCTGGTGTCAAAGATCCACAAGCTATGACTGATTCTGAATATGAATATGTAATGAACGTTACCATGCAAAAGCAAGACTCTATCAGACAATATAAAGACAAAGCACTGAGAGGAATTCTCGACCGCCAGAATGACCGTGGTGGCCTTAAGTCCAGTTTCGATCCTTTAGCTGCTCTGGCGGGTGATGTTCTTTTTGAGAAAACTGAAGTTGAACAAGATCCTGACGTTAAGGACAAGCCGGGTACACAGCCAAAGAAATACTATAAAGGTGTAAAAGACAAAGAAGCACGGGCCAAGCAATTCAGAAAAGGCTCTAAGTCTAAAGATGATGATAAAGATGCTTACAAGAAAGCACCCGGTGACAAAGGCGCTAAGACGAAAGAAAGCGAGCACACTAAAAAGTATAAAGAAAGATTCGAGTCTACAGAAATTGTAGAAGTCTTTAACAAAGGCGTTCGTAAAAAGTCTAAAGAGACAGGAATTCCATACTCTATCCTGAATCAAGTGTTTAAACGGGGTAAGGCAGCATGGAAGACAGGTCATAGACCCGGAACAACACCTGATCAGTGGGCGTTTGCACGTATTAACTCCTTTGCTACAGGCGGTAAAACAAGAACTACCGCAGATAAGGATCTTTGGAAAAAGTACCAAGAGTATAAAAAGAAAAAGAAGAAGAAAACAAAGAGTGAAGAGAACCTGCAAGAGGCAACTTATCAGGGCAAGACTGTAAAGCTCGGAGACCCTATCAGAAACTCCTCTGGCAGCAAGAAGAAGTTCCGTGTGTACGTGACCCACCCAAAAACAGGAAACGTTGTTAAAGTAGAATTTGGCGACCCTAATATGGAGATTAAACGGGATGATCCGAAAAGGAGAGCATCCTTTAGAGCCAGACACGGTTGTGATGCTGTAACATACGAAGATGACCGTCATACACCTAAATATTGGTCCTGTTACCAATGGAGATCGAGCAAAAAGGTAGATAGCTAATGTCAACAAAAATGACTTTTGGTCGAAAAGGTTCAGGCGCACAGAACCTTAGTTCGACAACTTCAAAACTCCTGACCAACCCAGCAACAGTAGGACTAGGTTTGGCTGGTTTGGGTGCTCTTTATTTGATCCCAAAAGGAAGACGCTATCTTGAAAGAAAAGCTGGTGAACAGATAAATCGGTTTAGATAGTAATAATATAAATAGTAAAAGAATTCTTAACAGGAGATCAAAATGACTTTATGGGGCAGAAACGACCAAGCCAGCAATGCGCCTAGTAATCAGATTATTTCTGGTAATGCTGCTAACGGCTACGTGATGTTTGCAAACACAACCGCAAACACTTTCATTCACAACCATACATCTGATGGCGTCAATCCAGCACAGTCTAATGTAGCTATTGGTGTCTTTGGTGTTTCCGTGGCGGAAGAACAGGTAGGTTCTAATTCTACCTTTAGTCTCCCACCTCATGCGGGTTGGGCTACAAGAACAACATACACTGATATGCATGGCAACTCTCGGGTAAAGCATGAAGTGTTGGTTGCAATGAGTTCTATTGCTAACGATGCAACAGGTGCTACCTCTGCTGCTAATACTACAGGTACTTACGACGATACGATTTTACCTGATAGTTAATGGACGATAAAATTGATGAATCAAACGTGCTGCTTTATGCAGCACGTTTTTATGACAACCCTAATTGTTTTGATACTGTTGAATTTTATGATGATCTTAAGAGGGTTTCGTACATCAAACGTCTATTCAACAAGTATAAAGAAACTGGCGATATAAAAGATCGTCTGGTGCTTAATCATATACTAGTTCTTTTCAATGTATTTGGTGAATTTGCAAATAAAATACTTTTTTTAAAACTTGAAGATTATTACGATATTTTAATTCCCTTCTTGCTGTGCGTAAATCGATGCCCAAAAGAAATAAAAAATCTCGGAATACAAAATAAAACAATTTACACTTCATCTATAAATATGGATGCTAATATAATTGAACTGTTAAGAAAAAAGCATGATAGATCCTAAACAAAACATCAGAAGATACTTTCTTAAAGAAGAGGCACCTACTGTATCTGCAGGGTCCGGAGCAGTTGCAGGTATTGGTGTTGGTCCTGATGGTGAACCCGGCGTAACACCAGCATCAGCTAAAAAGTACAAATACAGTAACAACATAATGGACTATCTTCTCGATAAAGACGAGGAAGAAGACGAGGATCCTATCGAACTTAAAAGAAGTGATAAGTTCCACAACCTCACACAAGCAGACCAGCAAAAATTAATCATGATGAAAATGACTAGGAGATAGCTCATGATTATGACTCTGGTTGGTACTCTCGGCGGATCCTTAGTAAATTCGATACCCACTCTTATCGGTCTCGCTAAAAATTCCCAAGACAATAAAGCTAAAGAGTTAGAGCATAAGCTATCTTTAGAAAAGCTTCAGTTGCAGCAAACTATGCAACTTGAAGCAATGAAGATTGGAAAGCAAATTGACGCCACTATTGAAGACACTAGAGCTACTATTTCAGAGGGACAATCTCTTCGTGATCATGATCTTCAGCTTAACACTGGTGGCGTTCTCGGAGCATTCAAGTCTGCTGTCAGACCTTTTATCACCTATGTTTTCTTTCTTACCTTTATAGGAATTAAGGCTTATGCATTCTGGTACGCTTTAAGTACGGGAATGGATGTAACAATAGCGTTACAATTTATTTGGGATGAAAACACTCAAGCTATATTTGGTGCCATTATGGGCTTTTGGTTTGGTGCAAGAACAATAGAAAAATTCTCAAAGAAGGCGTAGTCATGTCCAAGAAACTCATGCAAGAAGGCGTTAAAGCCTTAAGAGAACAGTTTAACACAGCAGCTATTGCTAGAGGTGCTAAAAAATTTAGTAAAAGTCCAGATGCATTTTTTGGTAAAAGAATGCCTAAAAAGCCGACTGTTATGCCGGGAACCCCTATGTTTTCCCGGAAAGTAGTTAGAAGAATGGATGATTACGCTAGAGAAAAATACGGCGAATCGATACTTGGAAATTTTACTACACCTGATGCCGGAGAATTTAGACCAGACCCGAATGATTTTGTATCAGGCGCTGACCGTAAAGCTGCTCAAAATAGAGAAAAGATCGAGGATATAAAAAGATACAGACTCAACCCTATGGTTACTCCTGTGTTTAAAGACAACCCATTTATTCCAAACCCGGAAGCTGCTACGGATAGATATGAATCTGGAATACGTATTTCCTCTTCTCCATTTGGGTATTCTAACAATATGGCACCAGATATGATTCACGGCAACAAACTTAAGTATTCTCAAAGATTAAAGAGAAATTACAATGATCCCGGAGTTGGAGGGGCTGCTGGAGCTATCGATTCTTTAACTAGAAAGGTAGATAGAAATCCAAACATCAAACCGGGAACTGCTTTAAATCCATTAGATATGCAGAAAGCTAAAGGATCAACAGCTTTAATTAGAAAAGCCTTTAAATCTCTCAATAAGATGCAATTCTAATGGATCCTGAATATAAGCTGGCCGTTTTAGAGCAGCAAGTAAATAACTTCTCACGGTATTTCGAAAAGATGGATGCTACATTAGACAAGCTCACAGAGTTGTCGGCATCTATCGAGAAAATTGTTGCTGTCCACGATCAGAGATTAAACGTACAGGAAGACGCTAAGGAGACCCTTACAGAGGGTCAAAAGCTTGTTCATCGTAGGATTGATAGGCTGAAGGAAGATATTAATTTAAAACTAGATTCTTTTGATAGTAAGCTTGATGGAATAGAAAGGTGGAGATGGATCTTTCTAGGAGCAATGACAGGTATAATGTTTGTCGTAACAAACATGGAATCTATAGCTAAGTTTTTAATGGGTTGACGGTTCTAAAAGCCTCTGTATAATCCCTTGTGGAGGTTTTATGAAAAACAATAATTTCCTTATAGAGACTAAGTACATTAGTCTTCTGTCTAACACCCTAACTCTCTTCAAAAACAAAGGTAATAATCTTTATAATTTTAGATGTCCTGTCTGTGGTGATTCAAAGAAGGATAAGCTAAAGGCTAGAGGTTATCTTGTTCATAAAGATGGTACTCATTTCTTTAAATGTCATAATTGTTCTGCAAGTATGCATTTTGATGCCTTCTTGAAGGACATTAATCCTGTTTTGTACGGTGAGTTTCGTCTTGAATCTATCTCTGGTAGAGAACCAGAGGAGAAACAGAGATTTGCTACTGATATCACTAAGTTTGCTAAGAGAAGGAATGATAAGTTTGTTCCGCTTAAAGAACTAAAAAAGATATCACAATTGCGTTATGACCATAAAGCTAAAATTTATGTGGACAAACGTAAGATAGAGAACAAGTTTCATCATAAGCTCTATTATGTACCTAAGTTTAAGGAGTGGGTGAACAAACATGTTCCGGGTAAATTTGCAAATACAACTCATGATGAAGGTAGGTTACTCATACCTTTTTTCGATGAGAACGGCTATGTCTTTGCAGTACAAGGAAGATCTCTTAAACCGGACTCAAAGTTACGGTATATTACGATAATGTTTAAGGAACAGGATAAAATCTTTGGTTTAGAAAGGCTGAATTCTAACCGGGCATTTTATATCTGTGAGGGGCCGATTGATTCGTTCTTTCTTGGTAATTGTGTCGCTATGGCTGGCGCAGACACTTCCTCTAAATATTCCACCAACTCAAATGCGGTCTTCATCTATGACAACGAACCTCGGAATACTGAGATCGTTAAGAAGATGGAGAAATGTATTTCTGAAGATAAAAAGATTGTCATCTGGCCTGAATATATTGTCGAAAAAGACATGAATGATATGGTTCTGGGCGGAATTGACAGTAATGACCTGAAGTTTATAATCAAAAGTCACACCTTTTCAGGGTTAAAGGCTAAACTGGAGTTTACAAAATGGAAAAAGATCTAAAGCAGCATATGGGTATGGTAGTAGAAGAAGGTGGTCAGATTTTGATCGCATTCAGACCTGAGACAATCAAATTTATATCGGACACGTTAGACATAAACGAGGGCGATGTTGTGATGATTGAGGGAGGTAAGGATGCAGACTCAAATGAACCAAACATCTTTATCAATAAGCTAAAGTAAAAATAGGAGTCTCTTAGATGAGCAATTACCTGCCTACTCTGTATCAGCAGTACATACACCTGTCCCGTTATTCCAGATGGCTTCACGATGAAAATCGTCGTGAGACTTGGGAAGAAACAGTTTCTCGTTATTTCAATTTCTTTGAGGTGCATCTTGAAGAAAATAACGGATACACCCTGCAAAAAGATCTTCGTGATGAACTTGAACAGGCTGTTCTGAGTTTGGATGTAATGCCTTCTATGAGGGCTATGATGACAGCAGGTGAAGCACTCAAGAAAGATAACATCGCTGGTTACAACTGTGCGTTTCTGTCTATTGATAAGGCAGTGTCTTTTGATGAGGCAATGTATATTCTCATGAATGGTACGGGTGTAGGTTTCTCTGTAGAAGAGGAGTTTACAAACAAACTCGGTAGCATTGCTGATGAGTTTAACGATACAGATACTACTATTGTTGTTGCTGATTCTAAGTTGGGCTGGGCAAAGGCTCTTAAAGAGCTTGTTGGCATGTTGTACGTCGGCCAAATCCCAAAGTGGGACGTGACGAAGGTAAGACCAGCGGGTATGCCACTTAAAACATTTGGTGGCCGTGCATCTGGACCAGAACCTTTAGAGGATCTGTTTAGATTTTGTGTACACATTTTCAGACATGCTGCAGGTAGAAAGCTTACTACACTAGAGTGTCATGATATCATGTGTAAGATCGCTGAGATTGTCGTTGTAGGCGGTGTAAGAAGATCTGCACTAATTTCCCTGTCAGATCTTTTTGACGACCGTATGCGGTCTGCTAAGTCCGGTGAGTGGTACAAGCACGATATCCAAAGAGCTTTGGCTAATAACTCTGCAACCTATAAAGAAAAGCCAGACATTGGTATCTTTATGGATGAGTGGAAGTCTCTTTACGATTCTAAGTCGGGTGAGCGTGGTATCTTTAGTAGACAGGCTGCTAAGAAGATTGTTGAAGAAGGTGGTCGTAGAGATCCAAATTATGAATTTGGTACGAACCCATGTTCAGAAATTATTTTACGGTCAAGAGAATTTTGTAATCTCTCTGAGGTTGTAGTAAGACCTAGTGATAATGATGAGTCACTTTCTAGAAAGGTACGTTTGGCAACGATTCTTGGAACTTTCCAGTCAACTCTTACGAACTTTAAATACATTTCGAAAGAGTGGAAGAAGAATTGTGAAGAGGAAAGACTTCTCGGTGTCTCATTGACAGGGATTATGGACTCGACACTGACTAATGGGAAGGATAATCGCCTTGCAGAACGTCTTGAAGGTCTCCGTAAGATTGCGGTCGATGTTAATAAAGATCTTGCAGCAGATATTGGTATTAATCAGTCTGCTGCTATTACTTGTGTCAAACCTTCTGGTACTGTGTCTCAGTTGGTTGATTCTGCATCTGGTATTCATGCCCGTCATAATCCTTATTACGTTCGTACAGTACGTGGTGACAAGAAAGATCCGCTTACGAAAATGATGATTGATGCAGGATTTCCTGCAGAGAGTGATGTTACAAAGCCTGATTCTACAACGGTATTTTCTTTCCCTGTTAAGTGCGATTCAGATTCTGTATTCAGAACAGATATGACAGCAATCGAACAACTAGAGTTGTGGAAAACTTACCAAATGCATTGGTGTGAGCATAAGCCTTCTGTAACTATTTCTGTAAAAGAGCATGAATGGTTAGAAGTTGGTGCATGGGTTTATGAAAACTTTGACTACATGTCTGGCGTATCTTTCCTGCCTTTCTCTGATTTCGTTTACAAACAGGCTCCTTATCAGGATTGTTCCGAAGAAGAATATGAGCAGCTTTTAGCTAAAATGCCGAAAGAGGTTGACTGGAAGAAACTTTCCGAGTATGAAAAAGATGATCATACAATTGCTTCTCAAGAATTAGCTTGTTCGGCTGGTGGTTGTGAAATTTTATAAGGAACCTAAATGGATCTGAGATTTAATAAGAACATTTCTAAAGAGTTTAGAAAAGCTATTGCTAGAGTTTACCATTGGAAAAAGAATAAAAATCCAATGGTAACTTCAGAGACAACTGAAAAGAGTAAACCGTTTAATAGAGCGAGGACAAATGATGTTTGGGGAAAGCCATCCTCATTTGTTATGAAGAAGAATGATAGTTGAGACTTGCTTAATTATTAGACGTGATAGTAATCAGCGTAGTCAAGAGTATGCTAAAGTCTGCGCTGATTCTATCGAACGGTCTAATATGACCTCAGAATATATCAAGGCGGTAGAAAATCTTAATATTGATGATGCAGCAGCATCTGTAGGTATGAAGATTGATTGGAAAAATGCTGAAAGTCTTGATAATACCATTTCTGATCATGAAGAATGTAAAGAAATGGGTAATGCTTGTTGTACAGCTAGTCATATCAAAGCACTTCGACGTGTTGTTGAAATTGATAAGCCGTGCGCAATTCTTGAGCATGACGCATATGTAATGAGAAATTTCAGAAACTTTGATGTTCCTGATGACTATTTGGTATTTCTTGGTCCAAGAATGAGAGATACTAAGACATATATACCTAAATCTAGAGTTAGAAGATTGCTTACGATACCTCAAGCAATTGGTACGCATGCTTATGCGTTAACTCCAGTAACAGCAAAGAAGATCTTGGATCATCTTGAGGATGTTGGTTTGGTGTATGGGATCGATCATTATTTGTTCATGAACAATGAATCTAAGATTCCCATTGTTGCAGCAGATCCTTATCCTGCTATCTGCTGGTCTCGGCAAAGTACCATGAATGATGTCAAAGAAGAATTTGATTTACCTAGAGGTGTCTGGGGAGGAGAGAACGATAAAAACGTTGTTGGTATTACGACACCGGGTCTTTTAGAAGGACTTGGTTGTCCAATTTATGTCTAGTGGTGGTTCAGCTTCAAAACGAAAAGGTTCTTCTTTCGAAAGAGAGATTGCAAATGACCTGACTAAAAGATTAGGGGAGACGTTTATTCGTGTCCCTTATTCTGGTGCCTTTATTGGTGGTTCTAATTCTAAGAAGAAAGAAATTCTTCACGAAGGGCAGATTAGAACATTTAAAGGGGATATTATTCCCGGCCCTTCCTATTCCAAATGGAACGTTGAATGTAAGTCGTACAAAGAATTTGCATTTCATAGGCTGTTTCTAAACACAAAGATACCACAATTAGATCAGTGGATAGAACAACTTCTCGATGTTGCAGATGAAGGAGATGTTAATCTTCTTTTTATGAAGTTCAATCGTAAAGGAAGGTTTGTTTTACACAACCTTAAGGACTTTGATTGTTTCGGCATTACCTACAACGATGTTTGGAATTTTACTTCTTACGACCTATTTTTAGAGGTTCTTTGCAAATAGCGCAAAGGTTATTCCTTAATTCGACACTGTAAATACAACCCTTTGTATACTAAGTAATAACGTATTCAAAGGAGATTGACATGTTCGGATTTATAAAAACAATTAAAAATAAGATCCACAACAAAGATAATGTTTTTGATCATTTTCTTAGAGTGGAATACAAAAACGATATTCAAGCTATCAAGAAAATGGGTTTGTCTGATAATCAGGCAGTTGAAGAAATTAGGAGAAGAATGGGTGTTTAAATCTATTAGTAACAAGCTAAAAGATATTAGAGAAAGAATGTCTATGTCGGATGAGGAATACTACCTATCAAAAAGCACAGATCTTGTAGACTGTGAACACAGACAAAGACAGATTATGTACGGTAAATTTAGAAGAGATGGTTTCCTTCACAGCAGGTATTAGAATAATCTGCATATTACTTTCAATGTTACAAGGGGCAAAACCTATGCGAGGTTTTAATGAGTGGGCAGAACGTCGTGGCCGTTCTGCTATCATCAGAGAATGGGGCATGATTAGTCCTGATTCTAAGAATAACATCATTGACATGTGGGTTGATAATGGTAGTATCTCGAAATCCGAAGCAAAAAGCCTTCGGAAGAGATAACCACCCTTAGCTCAACTGGATAGAGCAATCGCCTTCTAAGCGATAGGTTTCAGGTTCGAGTCCTGAAGGGTGGGCCATTCCCTTAGATTTGACAAATAAATAATATTCAAGTAAATAAATACAATTAATGTATTTTTAGGAGACTTGAATGATACTTGGTTTGTCTGTTGGTGTTGCTGCCCTTGTTACAGGATATTCAATGTGGCGTGTGTATGATATCTTTTTTAGTGATAAGGAAGAAGAAGAAGTACCGTCCATTACTTATCTTCACGATTCAGAAATTTTTCAAGATCCTCAGATGGGGATTGATTATAGAATTGAAGACACTCAAGGCGTCGATGCTGATAAAACACTAGAAGCAATTAATGAATGGATTCAGGAAGACGAACCTAATCTAATCACTGGTGATTACGATATTAAAGTATCCACACTTAGTAACATTGCTCTAGTAGAAATTTCTGGTGATGCCTCTTCACTATTGCTAGATTCATATAACGACGTAGAAATCCCTTACGTTGATGGTGAGAATAATCTCGAATGGGTCAAGGTAGATATGGATTTCACATGATTAAGAATTTGTTAATTGGTTCTGTTTTTTTGCTTACACCCATTAGTGCTGTAGCTGATACAGCTATGGCTACGGTAACAAACGTAATTCCTAATTGGGTAGAGGTGGTATCTTCTACTCCACAAAACGTATGTACCCTTCAAAAGGTTCCTGTTTACCAAGAAGTTCGTAAAGATGGTGCAACAGGACTTGAAGTTCTTGGTGGTGCTTTGCTTGGAGGATTTCTAGGAAAGGCAGTTACCAAAAAGGATGAAGGTGCAATCGTTGGTGGTGTTCTTGGTGGTGTTGCTGTAGCTGAAGCAAACAGAGGAACAAAAACAAAGATTATTGGTTATAGAGATGAAAAAGTTTGCAATATAGCTTACGTTGATCGTGTTAATTCTGTCATTAGCGACTACACAATTTACTACG
>UEXM01003222.1_pt1 | contig 10647 bp, 9 predicted proteins | sample 1796661 | NCBI WGS metagenome assembly UEXM01 (sample SAMEA4772469, study PRJEB27181) | metagenome
CATTTCCTGATCCGTCGGTAGCGGCTGGCCACAGATCATGTCGGCGATCAGCTCCGCGCACAAGGGGCTGCCGGTAATGCCGCGGCTGCCGTGTGCCACATTCAGGTAGAGCCCTTGTGCCGGGCGGTGGGGATTGTCCGTGGCCACGGGCAACGGGCCGCATAGGGGGAGGAAATCGATGCTCTGGCAACGGAATGCGACACGCCGGTCGACGATCTGGATGTGGTCGCCACCCAGCTCCTGCCAGAGGGTGGGGAGGTAGTGCTTCAGCTGGGCCAGGTTTTCCGCATCGTCGCTGTCGGTGGCATGGGTGTGATCTTCGTGGAGCTTGAAGGTGGCGCCGACGCAGTGCAGGTCGTTCAGGGCCAGGGTCAGGTAACCGCCATGACATTGGGCCTGTTGCCAGCGCCGGGATGCCTCGGTGGCCCGACAATAGCTCACCTGCCCCCGGATATGTTTGAGCGGTAACCAGCCCAGGCCAGGCAGGGACTCGCTTTGCCCGGCGGTACAGAGGACGACGGCATCGGCACTGAGCGTCTCCCCGTGTTCCAGCGTCACCCGCGCCGGGGCGCCTTCTTCCAGGGACACCACCCGGGCTGACAGCTGGCTGATGGCGGGGTGGTTCAGCAAATGCTGGCACCAGCGGTCCGGCCGCAGATAGCCGCCGCCGAGCAGTTGCACGGCATTATCGCCGTGGGGCTGAAGCAGCTCCTGTGGCCAGGCCCTGGTTGTCATGGCCTGCTCCAGCTTGTCTCGCTGGCGCTCATCCACGTAGTGCTGGATCACCCCGTTCAGGTTGCCGTCTTCCGGTTGTGCCGGGTATCCGTGGCGGTGCAGCCAGCGCAGGGCGTGGCCGTAGCTTTGCTGATAGAAGCGGTTCTGGGAGGTGAGATGGGGGCTGGGGGTGCTGTAGACCACCCCGGCCAGGTTGCCGGACGCATGGTTGGCGACACCATCCGGGTCCAGCACCGTTACCCGGCAGCCCCGCTCGGCCAGGGCCCGGGCTGTGGTGGACCCGGCGAGCCCGGCACCGACGACCAGGATGTGCCCTGATGCCGGTGCGGGGTGGGGGGCTTGCAGGCCCTCGATCTCGCCAACCAACATATGCCGTTTGTGGCCGAAACCATCGCGCTTGTGCATGACAAAGCCGACCTCGGCCAATCCACGACGGACAACCCCGGCGGCCGTAAAGGTGGCCAGGGTGGTGCCGGGGCGGCTCAGTCTGGCCAGCTGGGCGAACAGTTCCGGTTGCCACATTTCCGGGTTGCGGGCCGGGGCAAAGCCGTCCAGGAACCAGGCATCCACCGGGTGGTGGAACTGTGGCCACAACGCCAGGGCATCGCCATGGAGCAGGGTCAGCTGCACACGAGGGTGCAGCTGAAGACGGTGAAAGCCCGGTGCGGGCGCCGGATACTCTGTCAGCAAGGTGTCTGCCAGAGAGGAGAGGGCAGGCCAGTGAGCCAGGGCCCTGGCCAGATCCGCTTTGCATAGCGGGTGCTTTTCCACGGAGATCAGGTGCAGCCGGGTGCTGTCCGGGGCATGTTCCAGAAAATCCCGCGCTGCCAGCAGGCAATTCAGACCGGTACCGAAGCCGGTTTCACCGATAACGAAAGTAGCGCCGGCGGCCATTGCCCGGAAGCGCTCCGGCAGTCGGTTGCCCTGCAGAAACACGTAATCGCTCTCGGCCATGCCGTCCTGACGGGAGAAATAGGGATCGTCAAAATCCACCGCCACCGGGGTGGTCTCTTGCCAGTCAACGGTGGCCGGCTGGATGGGGGAGAAGGTTGGGGGTGTCATCGCGAGCCGGGATTGGTCTGCTGTTGGTGCCTGTAGGGAAGGCAGGATACCTTGCGGGTCTCACCATTAACAGGCATGGAGGCTGGGGTGAGATAGCGCCAGCAACGATTCGCAGGCTCGGACCGGGTTTATCAGCTGCCAACTGCCTTCTGTGCCGCCTTGAACTCGGCCAGCGCCCGTTTGCCATGCTGCAGCAGCCAGCGGGGACTCTGCTGGTAGCTGGCATTGTTGATGCGGATGTAAACACCATCGATCAGCGTTACCAGCAGGGACTGGTTCTGGATCGGCCTTCCCTTTTCCACCCAGCGCATTTGTGCCTGGGCGGAGGGCTGACCCTCCAGATCCAGCAGGGTTTCGCTGAGGATGGTCAAGGCATTGGCGCTGTCTTGCAGGGCCTGGTTCACCCGTCTTTGTCGTACCTCGCTGTAGTAACTGGCGACAGCACGCTGTGCCGGCATGTTATCCCAGCCCGCAGGCAGGCCGCTGAGGGTCAGCGATAACTGTTCTTTTTTATCTTCGCTTCGATAGTGCAGGGTGCGACCCCGTTGAGTACTGATTTCCCCGTCCAGTTTCAGACCGGCCAGGTGCTGGGGAGCCTGGAAGTGCGACAGGTCCACGGCCTGGGCGGTTGGCGTCACCGGCAGGCGTTGTTGGTCGCTTGATTCAGTGCTGAGTTTTGGCAGCTTCAGGGCCGTGGGGGGTTGCTCCCGGTTGGGCTGTGTGGCGCAAGAAACCAGGCCCAGCACAGCGATCAGCGGCAACAGATAGCAAACTTTTACATTCATCTTTGTCATCATGAGGCAAGGTGTTCCGGGTTTTCCTGATGTGGCGGCGATTTTCTGGTGGCACAATACAAGATACCCGATGAGGATACCCTTTATAGGGAAAGGCGGATGGAAAAACCATCACATAACGGTATGCGCACTGGCGTTGCAATGGCATTGCTGTTTGCCATTATTACCGTCCCCTTTGCGATTGCGTCTTTCCTGATGGTTCAACACCGTCTGGATCTGCTGTCGGGTTACAAGACCATGCAGGGCGATCTCAGGTTGTTCGAAAGTGGTCTGGCTGCCTTTTCGCCCCTGGATGACATGCGTGACCTGGCTCCGGTGATGATTCATACCCAGCATCCGGAGATCGTGTCCCGCTTTGAACTTAGCGGGGCGAGAGCGGACAGCCGCTTACAGGCCTTTCTGGAGCAGGTGCGTGAACGGGATATTCCCGGCCTGAATGATCAGGCAGGGCTGCTCAGCGAAACCTGGTCTGGCCTGACGGTGAAAACCGGGATTCCCCTGGAAGACGTGGCGGGCCCCTACGATAACGTCAATCGCATTGCCCAGCGTCTGGGCAATGCCCTTTCCTCAGTACTGATCGCTTCGGATATGTCTGTGGGGGAGGGGTTGGAGCCCAATGAAGTGTTGTCCCTGACGTTGGGTTCGTTTCGTCAGGCACAAAATGACATCGGGTTGATTCGTGCCCTCGCGCTTTATGTCAGCCAGCGTGGAGGATACCTGGGGGATAACGACGCCCGTCGTCTGGAAAATGCCTGGCAGCGTCTGCAGCAGCAGCTCTCGGTCATCGACAGCGAGATCAAGGCGCTGTCCGCGAGAACCGGCGCCATTGAGCTGCAACAGCAGTGGCGACTGGTGAAGGACGAACTGCAACGGTTTCTATTATGGTCTGAACAAGAGCTGATTCTGGCGCCCCGGGTCCAGGTAAGCTGGGAACAGGCCTACGATCGCAGCCGCCACGCCATGCAGTCCCTGGATGGCTTGTCTGACAACCTGGTAGAGCTGTCAGTACAGTTGGTAGAGCACACTCGCCAGGAGAAACTGCGAGGCAGCATTTTCCTGATGCTGGCGGTGCTGTTGCTCTACGCCCTGGTGTTGGGTTTGGCGCTGCTGGTTTACCGCTCCAATTCCCGCGCCATCAGTGCTCGGGCAGAAAGTCTGGCCAAGGGGCAGTTCCTTGCTCGCATGAGCCATGAAATTCGTACTCCCCTCAATGGGGTGATCGGTCTGGCAGAGCTGTTACGTGAAACCGACCCTACGCCCCGACAGCAGGAATACATCAGCCTGATCGACAGTGCCGGGCGCACCCTCACCGCGCTTATCAATGATGTACTCGATTTCGCCAAGATCGAGGCCGGCAAATTGCAGTTGGTGGAAGAGCCGTTTGATCTGCCCCTGCTGATGGCCGAGTGCGCCCAGATGTTCAATCTGCCCGCCAGTGATAACGGAACCCTGGTGCTGCTCGATATGGACAGCAATATGCCTTCCCGGGTGGTGGGTGATCCTACCCGCCTGCGCCAGGTGCTGATCAACCTGTTGGGCAATGCGGTCAAATTCACCCGTAACGGCAGAGTGGTACTGTCTCTGGCCTATCGTCAGGTGAGTCATGAACAGCCCTTGTTCAGCTTTGCCGTGACCGATACCGGCATTGGCCTCAGCCAGGAAGAGCAAGCCCGGTTGTTTCAGCATTTTGCCCAGGCCTCGGCGGATACGGCGAAACGCTTTGGCGGCACGGGGCTGGGATTGTCGATCAGCCGTGAACTGGTGGCCCTGATGGGGGCAGACATCCGTGTGGAAAGCGCCCCTGGTAAGGGGGCTCGTTTCAGCTTCAGCGTTCAGATGCCAGCGGACAAGGGGGATGTGCCCACGATGGAGCAGGAGGCGCCACCGGCCTGGTTGTGGGATGTGCAGGGTAATCTGGCGGACTGGATGCTGGCGGACCGGCGGTTTCAGGCGGTTCAGCGGGTCAGTAACAGCTCGCAACTGGCGGCGCTGGGGTCACTGGAAGGGGCTGGGGTTCTGTTGATCAACGGTATGCCTGACCGGGATCTGTTGGAAGAAACCCTGCAGCTGGTGCGTCTCAGTCAGGTGCCACTGCAGATTCTGCTGCTTACCGGGATGCGCTCGCACGCTCCCGACTGGCTGCCCCCACAGGTGCAGTTGCTGCGGCGGTCGGTGCTCACAGTCAATGAACTCAAGCAGTTACTGGGTCGACAGATGCCCAGTAGTATTCCGATTATTTCACAGGTGGAAGGGGAAGAAGCCGTTGCCGCACTGCGGGTGCTGGTGGTGGAGGACAACCCGGTGAACCAGATGGTGACAAAGGGGTATCTGGAGCGGCTGGGAATCAGCCTGATTCATATTTCCGAGGACGGCGCTCGCGCGCTGGACATGTTCCAGGACGCTGCGGGTGCTTATGACCTGGTACTGATGGACCTGGACATGCCGGTGATGGACGGGTTCACCAGTGCCGGGCGAATGCGCGATTGTGAAGAACGCGAACACTGGCCTCCTTGCCAGATTCTTGCGCTGAGCGCCCATGCGGTATCCGAGCTGGGAGGGCGGGTACAGCGATCAGGAATGAACGGCCAGTTGATCAAACCGCTTTCTTTGACCGCTATGCGCGATGCCATTTCTCGGTATATGGACATCAAGGCGTGAGGTACTCGAGAAAATCCTGAAAGGGGAGAGGCATCAAGGGTGCCAGTGTTACCAGTAACCCCAGTGTCATCAGCACCAGGAGTTCCAGGCGCCAGGCCCGATGACGCCGCCATCCATGAAAACACAGGGCCACGGCGGTCAGAACCACGCCGGCATGGAAACTGGCCATGCTCACCAGTTGCCACTGCACATCCTGTAAAGCCAGCATCACTCCACAGAACATCAGAAGCAGGGCTCCGCAGGTCAGGGCATTGGCGGAGTCATGCTTGCGGAAAGCGGGCATATCGATATCTCCAATCGCGCTAGTGATCTTGTTTGATAGCCTAAGCAATAGTTATGCCTGTTTCGGTTAGAGATTCTAGGAAGGATTAATGACTGCCGTATGAAGCCAGAATATTGCATTTCGTCACTTTTTTGCCATCTTTATGTGTGAGGGTGGTTAACTTATGTAGTGTTTAATTCGTATAATCCGCTTCTGACGATTGTGTCTTCCGGGTTTTGGGATAGGGGGTTCTTGCATGCGTTATTTGTCTTTTGTCCTGTTTGTCGTGCTGGCGCTACCGGCCCATGCACAAATCAGTAGCGGCATGAGCGAGCGGCTGTGTCTGGCGGCGAGCCAGGAGAGTGCTTTCGGCGCCCTGGTCGATGATTTGATTGAAAGCGATCAGCTGGCGCTAACCTCCGGTGAGCAAGTGCTCTCATTGTCCTGCCAGGATGGCAGCAGCGTGCTGGAAAAGATGGTGCTGGCCCGCCAGGCAGAGAATCTGGAGTACGCAGTGATTGACCTGGGCCTGAACCTGAGCGCCTCCCAGGTAGCGCTCCATGGGCAGACCCTGCCCCTGAAAGAAGCCCTTCAGCGCCTTGGCGAGCAGGGTGACAGCGATGTTCAGGATTTTGTGCAAAGCTACCTGAGCGACCTGGCTGACGAAGATTTCAACCCGAACCTGCGGATCAGCCTGAAGTAAGGCAAATTCTGGCTTTGCTGTGGGAGCGGTCGTTCGACCGCGACCGTTGCCCGAAGCTATCGCGGTCGAACGACCGCTCCCACAGAGAACTGAAGGGGGCTGCACTGATTACGATCTGTGTTGTCCCCATTCCTACCTACCGGTATCACCCGCTATAATTCGCCCCGCATTGTGATACCGGAACCCCTATGTCTGATCAGCAGGACCGTATTTACGCCACGGCGCACCAGCAAGTGACTCGTTTTTCGTTCGATGACACCGTGGTGCGTGTCTTCCCGGACATGATTCGCCGCTCTGTGCCCGGCTACCCCACTATCATTGACATGATAGGGGTGCTGGCGGCTCGTTATGCCCAGCCGGATACCTGCCTCTATGATCTCGGCTGCTCTCTGGGTGCAGCGACCACGGCCATGGCAACGCTAACGGCAGATCAGGGCAACCGGTTGATTGCCGTGGATAATTCTGCGGCCATGATTCGTCAGGCCGGCACACTGATTGCGCAAACCGGGCAAAGCGAGCGGGTCAGTCTGCTGGAGGGCGATGTGGCCAGCATGGATTTCGAGCCGTGCTCCATGGCGGTGCTCAATTTCACCTTGCAGTTCATCGCCCCGGACAAGCGCGACGCTCTGGTCCAGCGCCTTGCCGACGCTACCGTCCCTGGCGGGATTCTGGTGCTGTCGGAAAAGATCCGCTTTGCCGATGATGCGGAGAATGCCCTGCAGACCGAGTTGCACCATGCCTTCAAGCGTAACAATGGTTATTCGGATCTGGAGATCAGCCAGAAACGCACCGCGCTGGAAAACGTGCTGATACCGGAAACCCTGGCGGATCATGAAGCACGCCTGCGCCAGGCGGGTTATCGGGAGATCCATGTCTGGTTCCGCTGCTTCAATTTCATCTCTCTGCTGGCGGTGCGCTGATGCTGAAGGATTATCTGCAGCAGTGCGACACCGCGCTGCGGGAACTCTATGCCCAGCCCCAGCGGGACACGCTAATGGCCCTGTGCCGGCAGCGCCTGCTGGACAAGCCCCATGGTGATTTGCCCCGCTGGATGGCAGCGCTCAACGCGCTGCCCGAGGGGCCGGCGGACTGTGATTTCGCGGCGGATACCCTACGCATTGGAAGGCCCGATGACGTTGATCCAGTAGACGTGAAAGAAGCCCTGGAGGGATTGATTCCCTGGCGCAAGGGGCCCTTTGACTTCTTCGGCGTGCAGATCGACACCGAGTGGCATTCTGACTGGAAGTGGCAGCGGGTGGCGCCGCATTTGTCACCCCTGGCCGGGCGGCGTGTGCTGGATGTGGGTTGTGGCAGCGGCTATCACTGCTGGCGAATGGCGGCGGCCGGTGCGCAGCAGGTGGTGGGAATCGATCCGACCATCCTGTTTCTGGTGCAGTACCTGGCGGTGCGCCGCTTTTCGCCTTCCACCGCGGTCTGGTTTCTGCCGTTGCGGATGGAAGAGTTGCCGACGCAGACGGAGAATTTCGATACGGTGTTTTCCATGGGCGTGCTCTACCATCGCCGTTCCCCGCTGGATCACCTGCTGGAACTGAAAGCGGTGTTGAGCGAAGGGGGAGAGCTGGTGCTGGAAACCCTGGTGGTGGAGGGTGATGCACAGACCGTGCTGATGCCCGAGGACCGTTACGCGGCGATGCGCAATGTGTTTTTCCTGCCTTCCGTGGCGATGCTCGAGCGCTGGCTACAGCGCTGTGGTTTTGTGGATATTCGCTGTGTGGATGAGAGCAATACTACGGTTGAAGAGCAGCGAGCCACCGACTGGATGCGGTTCCAGTCGTTACCGGATTTTCTGGACGCGGACGAGCCGGCCCTGACCCGGGAAGGTTATCCAGCACCGCGCCGTGCCGTGCTCATTGCACGCAAACCCTGACCTGCTGTGCAAGCCAGAGATAGAGAAAATTCTTACCATAAAAGCGCATAGCATTCTTTGCGCAATGACTGAGGCAGTAGGGGCGGTCTTTGCAGGGCGCGATGAGCGCAGCGGCAATATTGCCTTTCTTTTCAGATCGCCTTCGCCTGGGTCGACGCTTCCAGTAACCGATCTACCAGCTGTAGCCTCAGACGTTCATCCAGAACGGATAAGGCAGGAGACAGCACTTCCATGAGCGAGGTCTGATCGGTGTCATTGGCCAACTCGAGCAGTTGCCGGGACAGTTGGCCGGTTGCCTCGGGGGCGGATTGCAGCGCGGCCAGTTGTTTGTGTGCTGATCCACTCAATGCAATATGAGTCGTGTCCGTGGTGTCTTCCAGGGTATTGAATGCCCGATTAAGCAGTTGCACCACGCCTTCCTCTTCCCGTTGGCTGGCACAATGCACGCCAATGCGTGTCGGCAGGGAAATGCAGAACTCATCCAGTTCGAATTCCTGGCTGCTGAACCACTGTTGTAGGCGTTGCGCCATTGCCATGGCGCCGTCCACGGCGGTGGCCGGCAAGACTACGAACAGAGATTGCCCTGACTGGCAGCTCACCAGCCCGTCTTCACAGCGTTTGGTGGCATGCATTTGATGCAGAACCTGTGCAAGCAGGCGCTGAATTCGCTCGGCACCGATATCCGCCTTGATAGATCCCAGATCCTGAAATCGGATAGCGAGAATGCTGAGGGGCTGCTGATGTCGCCGACACAGAGACATCGCCTGGTGAATCATCTGCTGGCTATGGCTGCTTGTGCTGCTGCTGGTTGTCACGGCAGTCATTGGGTACCTCGGGACCACACATTAAGATGACGTTCCATTCGTGGGAGCGTGTACGGGCTCTTAACAGTGGGCATCCTTTCCCTTGGTTTTTACTCTAATCAATTCCCTTGGGGTGGGCATTGCGCGCATACTTTATTTAACAACATTGTCTTGCTCTGTTACCAAAACCGGTTGTTAATCAGCCAATTAGAGCGGATGGAAAGAAGGAGTGAGGACATGTCCATAATCTGGGTAATCGCGACGGCGGTGTTGAGCTCGGCCATGACACTGGCGGTGGTGGCGCTTTGGGGGCGTTTTTACTTTCAGCCGCGGTTGCGTGACAACATGCAAAAAGAGCTGGATGAGCAGGTGGAAAAAGCCGCTGAGGTGCTGTCTTCGCGGGTGGAAGAGGGAGTGCGCCGGGGTCTGGTGGATGGCGTCCGTAATCTTGATACCCGGGAAGTGCTGGAAGGCGCCAGCCGTAGCCTGGCCCGTTCCAGCGCGGAGCTGGTCGGCGAACGCCTCGGGCAGATTTTTGGCGCACCGAAGAAGAATCGATAGCTACGAGCTACGCGGGTTGGATAGGGCAAGCCCCGAGATATCTACGAAGCTGCTGTAGGAGCGGCGCTTGAGCCGCGAACCTTGCACGGCAAGGATATCGCCCGCAGGGCGATCAGGAATCTCTACGCTCGACAGGTTCCAGGAAGAACGATAGGCCTTCTTGGCCTAACCCGCCTCGCAGCTCATCGTTCAGTGCTACAGCCTGCCCCTGGCGGGAAGCAGTCGAGCCAGCAGGAAGGCAATACCAAGGCTGAGCATGGCGAGGGACAACACATCCTGCTGCAATGCCTGCAAGGTGGTTTCCCACAGCGAGGAGGCCTTGAGTAGCGACAGCAGAATCAGCAGGGTACCGGTGAGGGTGAAGAATTGGTCCAGCTTGCGAGCTCGTCGTAATTCGCCGCGCAGGTGACGCAGCTCCTCGAGGATGTCTTCCTGAATCAGCTGCTGACGAGCCACCTGTTCTGCCAGTTCTCCGACTTGTTGAGGCAGGGTGGCCAGTTTCTCCAACCACACCGGGTCTTCACGGCGCAGCAGGTCGAGCAACTCCTTGAGCCGGACATGGTCGTCGAGCCAGTTGCGAACCAGTGGCCACAGGCTGAAATTCTCAATCAGGTCGGTGAGCTGGGCGATTTGCCTGTCGCTGCCGGTAACGCGCAGGGATTCATGATCGGTCAGTGGCTCGCTGGCAAACAGCCAGTGCACCATGGCTCCCAGAGGGCCGCGGACACGGATATCCACGTTGCCTTCGTAGTCGGTCAGCAGCTCCACGCCATCTTCATAGATCAGCACATAGAGCACCCAGAGCGGGCGTTCAGCACGAATCCGCACGACAGTGCCGTGCAGAGCGGCTAACCTGTCGCGGCCGGGCTGGCTACCTGTGAGCGCTTGATTGAGTGCGCTCTCCAAACCACCAAGCACAATCAGCTGGGGAAAACTACCGGTCTGAGGCATAAGTGACGGAAAATCCTGTCCTGAAATGGGGCCGCGCTGTCGCTTCGGGTCCCGATTTGTTGCCAAAAATTACGTTATCTTGCTTATATTTAGGGTGCCAGCTACCTATACTAGGCACTTTTATAATAAAGGGCACCTCACATGATAGGTTGCTGCCTTAAAACGACATTGGCTTTTTAGACCGGGATTGGCGAAAGCGGGATATGTTTGTCTTGGCACTGTCGCGTTAC
>UEXM01003223.1_pt1 | contig 10641 bp, 3 predicted proteins | sample 1796661 | NCBI WGS metagenome assembly UEXM01 (sample SAMEA4772469, study PRJEB27181) | metagenome
AGAAGCCGCCGCACAGATTATGGGAGTTTTATCCGCCTATGGTATGGAAGAACTGCACGATGAAATTCGTGATTCAGGTGTTGGTGATTTTATTGGCGACACACTTGACAGAATATCGGGTGATTACCAGCGTGTAGAAGAATTAACCGCGTTAATGGACGAAATAGGTCCAAGACTTACAGAAAACTACGACGAGTACAAAGAAAAATACGATACCTTAAACGAGTTGTGGAACACCATAACAGGTAATCGTGATCAAATAATGCAGATGCGGGGCGATGCAGCGGAAGAAGGCGGTAGTGGGTTTATGACCGACCGCATTGCAGCATTAGAAGCCGAAATTGAAACAGCCGTTACAGAATACAACCGTCTTGTTACAGACGAAGGCTACCTCGACCGAATCAATGAGCTTGTACCCCTAATTGAAGCTGATAACGAAGCGTTGCAGGGATACCAAGACGACCTTATCGACGCACAAAATGCCTTACAACGTGAAGCTGATCGTTTAGATGGCGAGTTAACGTCTGTATACAGTTCAACAGATGCGTTTTTAGTTAACGCTATGGACCCCGGTTTTAACGCCGACGAGTACAGACAACTTAACAACTTACCAGACGATGTAGACCCTTATACGCATTTCTTAGCCGAAGGACAGCACGATAACGTCTACACCAGTTGGGATCAATATTACGCAGCAAAAGACCAGATTCAAAATACGGCTATGACCCAGTTAATATGGGGTGGTTTTGGTGTTGGAGAAAATTCTCTTGCACGAAATCTTAGTCAGTCTGATATAAATGCTTTAAATCAAATTATTCTTGATGCGGGATACGCCACTCCTCAACAACTACAAGAACTATTAAACAGCACTGAACTTCAAGAAGCTGTATTTAATCAGTGGGTCGAAGCTATTGGCTCTGATCCAAATAACACATTCCAGACAGGGCAGGCTTTAACTGCAAACGACTTAGCTATTCTCGATCAACTGGGCTATGACATACGCGGGGTAGCCGAAGGCACCGAAATGACTGCGCAAGAAGCGTTAGCATTAGACCAGTTTGAACGTAATCCCGGCGGTGCTAGTAGTGTATACACATTAGGAGATGGTGTTACTGCGGGAGATGTTGTTTCTGGAGAAGCTCAACTTACTTACACGGCAACGGGTATAGAGTGGCAAATGCCAGAAGAAATGACTCGTTGGGACCCTCAAGCAGGTTGGATAACGCGACGACTACAAGTAAATACAGCAGGGGAACCCGTTGGGTATGAATGGGTAGACAAAGACGGACGTACCGATACAAACACACAACCTCAATATATTATTATTACTCGTGGCAACGACGAGTACATGACTGAACAACAACAAGCGGATATAGTTTTTACCGCCGTTCAAGAAGGTACATCGTGGGACGAAGTGCAAGAAGGAATGGGATGGACTGATAGCCTTATAAGTATGGCTCAGAACATGTTTGATTCATTAGATGAGGGTAACTACGACACTACAACTAACTTCTTAGCCAATGCTATGAAAGCTGGTGGCGGTATCTTAGATGCCTTTAACGGTATGTCTACCCTGTTTGGTATAGCACCGGACAGCACAGCGCTCGGTAAATTTGCACAACAACTTCAAGATGTTGGCGCAGCTAACAACACTGAAGAGTACAAAGAAGAGCTAGGTAAGCTCGAAGCAATGATGAATGCGGAGTCTGATTTACCAGAAGATGCCGCATGGTATGAACGAGCATTTGATAAAGTAGCTACTATTGCTGGTGCCGCAGCTACGCACCCCAGTGCGTTTATCTCTGAGTATATTGGTGTTGAAGCACTACAAGAACTTGTACCCCTTGCTATCGGTGGTGTTGCTACTCTTGGCGCTAAAGGTGCGGCAATGGCTATGGGTCGTACCCTGTCTACACGTATGGCAGCAGGCACTGGTCTTACTGCGGCAGCAATTACTGATATTACAGAAAGCTATGGTGGCTCTGCTTCTGAAGCCTATGACCGTGCATTAAATGTTGCGCTAGACTCAACTAATCCAGAAACAGGACGGTTATTTACCCAAGAAGAAGCCGAATCATACGCAATGACTATTGCTGTGCAGACAGGTACAGTAGCCGCTACATTGACTGCCGCTACAATGGGTATCGGTGGTATGGCTTTAGAAAAAGCTATTCTTGGAGATAAAGGAGTAGCCACTGGATTTGTTGCATCAGGTATAGACGAGCTTGCTAGTCGCGTTGCTAACGGCGGGACTATTATGATTAGAGAGGGCTTAACTGAAGCCCTTGAAGAAGGTCTTGCTACTGCGTATCGAGAAGGTACTTTAAGTCAAATAGACCCTACTATTGATGTTTCTGGCGAGGTTGCAGGTGCAGCCTTTATGGGATTCTTAGTTGGCGGTCCTGTATCGGGCGGTGCATACGGTGTAAGTCAAGTTGGAGATATGTACTCTAACTTCATATCAGCCGTAGACCCAAATGTACGTGAAGCAATTGATAGTGGTGACGTAGAAGCGGCTAATGCCGCACTAGATGATCTTGGTGTCACTGATGAAGTAATACGCACTAACATTCTTAGCCAAGTACAGCCAGATAACTATGTTAACCAAGCCGAATCTACCGAAGCGTTTGTTAATGCCAACCCAGACTACACACCGACTGAAGCAGAAATTAACGAATTTGTGCAACAAGGTGGTCAAAGCGAGCTTGATGCTAACATTGATCGCTACGTTGATGATCGTTACGTGGATGTACAAGAAGTCATTGCAGCGGCAGCAGAACAAGGCGTAACACTTACTGAAGAACAAGCACAAGAGTATGTAGGACAAGGTCCTGCGGGACATGAAGCCGCTGTACTTGAACAGCTTGGATTAGAGCTTGGACCCGGATACACCAGTGAAGGTGAAGCACGGGCTATGTTTGAGGCTCTGGGGTATACACCTACAGATGCAGAAGTAGCGGCCTACGTAGGTGAGGTAGAAGAGGCAACACAAGAAGCCGCTATCGGTGCATATGTAGACCCACGTCAAGTTAATAGTGCAGAAGCACAAGCACTATTTGAGGCGCAAGGATTTAGTCCTTCTACTGAAGATATAGCAGCGTTTGTAGGGCAAGGTGGGGCCGACTTTGAAGCTAACACTAACGTAGCACCATACGTTGATCCACGTCAGGTTACTACTGCGGAAGCTGAAGCCTTCTTTGATGGGCTGGGTTATGACGCAACAGCAGAGCAGATTGCTCAGTTTGCAGGTCAAGGCACGGCTACATTTGAAACTGATCAAGGTTCAGCAGTTAGTACATTTGTAGACCCACGTATGGTTACAGAGGCCGAAGCTAGAGCCGCATTTGAAGCCCAAGGCTACACACCTACTGATGCAGAAGTTGCGCAATATGTTGCGCAAGGTACCAGTGCAAACACACAAACAAATGCCGAATCCGATATTACGAGCTTTGCTGATCCGCGAGCTACAACAGAAGCTGAAGTACGTGCGATGTTTGATGCACAAGGCTATACGCCCACTGATGCGGAGGTTTCGGCACGTATTGCACAGGGTAACGACACGCATGAAAGCGATATGGGTGCCGCAGTTGTTGGTTACGTAGACCCACGACAGGTTACAGAAGCTGAAGCGCGTCAATTCTTTGCAGACCAAGGTTACACACCTAGTGATGCCGAAGTACAAGCATATATGGGCCAAGGTGGTAACGGATTTGAGACTGGGCAAAATAGTGCGGTGGGTACATATGTAGACCCACGACAAGTTACTGAAGCAGAGGCTCGACAGTTCTTTGCTGACCAAGGTTACACACCTAGTGACGCTGAAGTACAGGCATACATGGGTCAAGGCGGCGAAGACTTTGCTAGTAATCAAGGTACCGCAGTAGGTACTTATGTAGACCCACGTCAGATGAGCGAAGCCGAAGCACGCGCTGCATTAGTTGCTCAAGGTATACCTGAACCGACTGATGATCAGATTGCGGGCCTTATGGGTCAAGGCGATGAAGACTTTGAAACTACACAACAAGAATATGCTGTTGAGTACGCCGACCCGCTCGTAACAACTTATGACGAAGCTAAGCAGTTCTTTAACGATCTTGGGTTTACGCCTACTAAAGAAGAAATTGAAGCGTACGTAGGCGCAACATCTGAAGCAGAGCAACAAGAAGCTATTGCAGCGTTTGTAGACCCACGTTACACCGATGCAGACGAGGCACGAGAGTTCTTAACTGCACTAGGGTATAACCCAACAGACGAAGAAGTTGCTAGATTCACAGGTCAGGTAAACGAAGAGCAACAAGAAGAAGCAATTGGTGAGTATGTAGACCCAAGACTAGTCGATGCAGAAGAAGTAGCGGCGGCATATGAAGCACTTGGACTGCAACAACCTACTGAAGCCGACATTCAAGAGCTTGTTGGTCAGTACATGGAGTCTGAACTTGCTGGACGTGCAGAAGAATACCTACCAACGGCACGATACAACTCCATTATGGACATTCTTAACAACTTCTCAGGAGTTGGTGGGCTGTCCGAAGCAGAACAAGCGGCTCTTGATCTTGTTAAAGCAGATATTATTGCGGCTATGGGCGATCTTGGCCTTGAAGTTGCAGCAATTGACGACGCAGTAAATGATCTTACAAATGCTGTTGGTGCGGTAGCTAGTGGGGAAGAAGACGCCACAGGGCTATACAGTTATATTGACCAAGCTATTGCCGATCTTAAAGCCGCAGGACTTACCAACGAAGAAGTTGAAGCTGCAATTACAGACATTGTTGGTAATCCTGCTACTACTGATGAAGAAGGCAATGAAGTTGCGGCAACGGGTATATACGCTACGCTCGCTGATCTCGGCACTAGCATCGACGGTCTCAATGATCTTAGCACTGAAGATGTTGAAGGCATTGTTTCTGATGCACTTGACGGCCTAAACGATATAAGCACTGAAGATGTTGAAAGTATTGTTGCTGATGCAATAGACGGTTTAGAAAACATTAGCGAAGAAGATGTCGAAACAATTGTTAATAACATTGTTGATGACCTAAATAATTTAGGTACAGATGATGTTGAAAGTATTGTTGCTGATGCGATAGGTGATTTAGAAAACATCAGCGAAGAAGATGTCCAAGGTGTAGTAAACGATATTGTTGGTGGGCCTGCAACCGACGATGCAGACGCTACAGGTATTTATGCAATTATTGATGGGCTAAACAACCTTAGTGATGATGATGTATCTAATATTGTTGCAGATATTGTAGGTCAACCAGCAACTGAGGACAGTCCAGCAACAGGGCTATACGCTACGATTGGCGACCTTAACAATATTAGCGAAGAAGATGTTACCGCTATTGTTACCGAAGCGCTTGGTGGCCTAGAAAACATAAGCGCAGACGATGTTTCAACTATTGTTGACGGAATAATAGGTAGTCCTGCTACAGATGATGAAGATGCGTCGGGTATTTATGGGTATGTAGACAACACTACAGACGAAATATTAGACATTTTAGGCAACCCAGCAACTGATGACGACGATGCTACAGGTGTATATGGGTATATTGACGATGCAGTAGATAGTCTAGGCACTGATCTTTCTACTCTTGCAGGTAATGTAGGTACACCTACCGAATTTGATGAAGATGGCAATGTAGTAACTCCAGCAACAGGTATATACGCACAAGTCCAAGACCTTATGGATCAAGGACTTACCAACGCAGAAGCTATTGCGTCTCTTGCAGTAGAGTTTGGTGTTGCAGTAACCGACCTCACTAATTTAATTAACGCGCAAACCGACACTATTACTGAAGATGTTGGTGAAGTTGCTGAAGATGTAGAAGGTATTAGCGGGCTATTAGGTCAACCAGCTATTGCTGATAACCCGTTAACAGAAGAAGACGAATCGGCAGACCCAACTGGGTTGTTTGGGATTATCGCAGGGTATGAAACTGCGGGACAAGAACGCGATGAAGCTATTAATTCTGCACTTGATGACCTTGCTACACAGCTAGGTACAACTAAAACAGACATTCTTGACCAGTTAGACCTTGGTTTAGACCAGATAGAAACTCTTATTACCGATAGCCAGACTGCTGTTGAAGAAAAGATAGACAAAGCAGTAGAAGATATTGGCGTCGATCTTGGTGAGATGGAAACCGAGATTCTTGAAAAGATGGCTGAGTACGAGGCAGACGGTATTGACCGTGATGATGCACTTGCTCTTGCTATTTCAGACGTTTCTGACCAACTTGGTCAAACTGAAACCGATATATTAGATGCACTAGCGTCCACCGAAACTGATATACTGACAGAACTCGGCACTACTGAAGCTGATATACTAGCTGCGTTAGCTGAGACAGAGACTACGTTAGCGTCAGATATTGATGCAGTAAGTAACCTTGTAGGTAAGCCTGCAACAGAAGTAACCCAGACTGATATTGACTTTGTAGTTGATGTAATTGCTGGGCAACAGGTTATAGAAGAAAACCAACAAGATTTACTTGCTCAGTATGATGTGACTGGTGACGGGCAGATTACCCTAGATGACCAGACACTCTTGGAACAACTGCTAGCTGGGGAACAAGTTTATGACCAGATTGCAGATACTTCGATCTATGCACCGACAGGTACATATGGCGCAATAAGTGACACACAAACTGATTTAACGAACCAAATGGATCAAAATCAGGACCAAACAATGGATGCTATTACTCAAATGGAACAAAACATTGTTACAAATATTGAAGACGAAGCATTACGCGCTGGAGGCCGTCAGTTCCTACAGCAAGCGTTGCAAGCCCCTGATGCTATGGGACAACAAGTTACTGTTAGACAAGCCGATCCGCTAAATTTACGCTACATTTACGACTTTAACAGCATATTTGCTAATCCTCAACAAGCAGGAATGTTTCCCAGTCCGTATGCAAAGGGTGGACAAGTAGACGATACAACTGATAAGTTGTTAAATATAATTGGAGGTTCATAATGGGGTGGTTTAGCGACCTAGTAAGCGATTTCGGTGCAGGCATATCAGAAGCAGGCAGTAATGCGGTAGATTATTTTACAAGTCCAGAGGGTGTTGTACGCCTTGGTTCTATGGGGCTTGGCTACTTAGGTAGTAAATCTGGTGCAGGGCAACCGCAAGTTCAACCAACAGGTTATCAGGGCGGTATTCCCGCTTTACGTGCACAACGCACACAAATCCCTCAAATGCTTGGCGAAGAAATGTCAGACGGTTCTATTCGCCCAATGGACTCTCCTGCACCTACAGGACTTGAAGCGCTTACAGGACCACAAGGTACAGGTCGTGAAGTCCGAATGATGTATGATCCCAATAGACGCCCCGGTAGCTCTGGTCGTAGGTACTTTACTGATACGCAGTATATAGCCGAAGACGAAGATATAGCAGCCGCAGATGAACGTATGGCAGCGCAGGCTGCTGAGTTATCAGAAGCTAATATACGTAACCCAGCCCGGCAGCGACGTATGCAACCACAACCTAAACCGCAACAAATGGCGGCAGGGGGGCTGGCTGGACTAAAAAGGGGAAAGTATTTAAACGGCAACACTGACGGTATGGCAGACGAAGTACCCGCACGAATCGACGGACGGCAAGAAGCACGTCTCAGTGACGGTGAGTTTGTTATCCCTGCGGATGTTGTCAGTCACCTAGGTAACGGTAATTCCGATGCAGGTGCAAAAGTATTAGAACAAATGATGGGTCGTGTACGAAAAAAACGTACAGGGAACAAGAAACAGGGTAAAGAAATAGACCCTAAAACTGTATTACCAGTGTGAGGTGAGAGATGGCTGATTCTATTGTAGGACAAGAAACAGGTAGGGAATCCTCCCTATCTAATTGGGCAGGTCCCTATGTAACGTCGATGCTTGGCAAAGGTGCCGCGTTAGCTAACGAAGATTATAATGCGTATACTGGCCCTCTTACTGCGGGGCAATCAAACCTACAGAACCAAGCATTTCAAGGTATTGCAGGATTAACAGTTCCAACAGACCAAATGGGTACGTATCAGCCCCAATCTTTTACTCAACAAGGTACTGCGCAACAGTACATGAATCCGTACATCAATGCGGCATTACAACCACAACTTGATGAATTACGGCGACAAACTGAAAAATCACGTGTTGAGCAGGCAGGGCGTCTCACCCGCGCTGGCGCTTACGGTGGTTCTAGGCAAGCACTAGCTGACGCAGAGTTAAGTCGTTCGATGTTGTCGAATATGGCAAATGTAACGGGACAAGGCTACAACCAAGCCTTCCAACAAGCACAACAACAGTTCAATACAGAACAACAGCAAGGACAACAGTCTCAGAACTTAGCAAACCAATTTGGCCTACAAGCATTAGCTAACCAAGTACAAGCAGGTCAATTACAGCGTAACATTGAGCAAGAAGGTATTACGGCTGACCGTCTTCAGTTTGAAGAAGAACGAGACTTCCCGTACAAACAAGTTCAATACCAACAGTCGTTGCTACAAGGACTGCCTATTGCAGCACAATCATATTCTTATGCACAACCCAGTGCCTTATCAGACTTTTTATCTGGTTCTGGCGGCGTGTATGACCTACTTAGCAAAGTATTTTTACCGAGTGAAACACCGCCTGCGGATACTAGCGGCACTGATGACGGAACAGGGGGTTAAACAATGGCGATTGATCAAGAGATTGCACAACGCGTAGATGCGTACCGAGGCAATCCTCAAGCACTACAACAACGATACGCAGCCAACCAAGAACTCCTTGACCTGTTAGCACTACAGCGTTTGAAGTCTGAAAAAGACGACGCTATGCGTAAAGTTCAGATGGAGATGGAACAAAACCCACAGACTATCAAGCAACAAAAAGAAAGCCAACTTCTTGAAATGACCAAGCAAGACCTTACCAATCAAACGGCGGGGATCATGCAGAATGCGCAAAAGAAACAGCAAAAGAACATGCAGCGCGTGGCTAAACAAGGTTCGGCTAACCCACAGCAAGTACAGAAAATGCAGGCTGGACTGGGTGCATTAGCGCAACGTCAACAGCAACAGGGTCAAGCCCCGATGCGTATGGCGGCAGGTGGTATTGTTGCATTTGCTGAAGGTGGAATTACTCAAGCCGATATTGATGCGTATCGTCGTGGCGGCGGTCAAGCACGTCGTAGCCGTGCAAAATTAACAGACGAGCAGATTAGAGCCATTCTTGAACGTGCCCAAGGACCAGATAATACTGGTTATGAAATGGTGCAGACTCGTCGCGGGCTTCGTCGTAAACCTATGGCGCTTGCCCCAATAGATACTAGCTCAGAAATAGAAACGGCTGAACTAGAAGAAAAGCCTATTGATGATACTTCAGTAATACCAAAAATAGATACGGAACCCACAACAGGTGGACCAGTAGTTACAGAAGAAGTAGTTGAAGAGCCGCCAGCAGAAGTTGAAGCTCCTCAAGGACTTGCGTCGATGTTGCAAGAAAATAAATTAACTGCACCAGAAGTTGATATGACTGGCATAAACGCTAATCAAGCGGGTAAAAATATATTAGAAGGCGCAGGAATTGGTACACAAAACCCTAATGCCGCAAGAAAACTAGCACGTGATGATGCCGAAACGTTCCTTGGACGTGATGCAAAACGTGGAAAAATGAATGAGTATCTTGACGAACTCAAAGCTATGGACGTTAGTCAACAAGACCCTAAAAAGTTACGAGACCAAGAGATTTCAGCTTTCTTACGTGGTACAGCAGGTGGTGGTTCGTTTGGACAAACTATGGCTGGTGGTTCTCAGGGCATGGCAGATGAACGCTCAGCACAAGAAAAATCATCCCGCGACCGATTATTGAGTCGTTTAAACATTGAGAAGAGTGCAATGGACATGGACATGAATATTGCCAAGTCAGCGCTAGCCTCGGGTGATAGTGCCTATGCGCAAGCTATGCAGAACCAACGTACAATTGCTTCTGTTCTTTCACAAACACGAGGGCAAGAAGTTCAACTTGCAATGAAGAATGCTCAGTTAGAGTTTGATGCTAACAAAGGCAACGTGCAAAACATTCTGAAAGGTTTAGAACTAGAGTATAACGACGCACTACGCAAAGGTATTGCTGAAGGTGATCGTGCTATGCGTGCAGGGCAGATACTAGGTAAGTTACAAGTAGATCGTGCAAAGTTCTTTGAAGAAGCATTAGCTAACGACCCAACGTATCGTAATGCTCAGATTGCGGCTAACCAAGAAAATGCCCCTGAAGGTGCCGCTGAAGCAGTTAAAACTGCCTATAACGCTGTACAGTTAAGAGTAACGCAGATGTACGAAGCCGCAGGTTTGTTAAATACTGAAGCATCCCTCATGCAGATCATTGGCGGGAGTGATGTAACAATGCCTACCGAATCAACAATGCCTGACTTTAATATGTCTGATGAAGGTAAAGCGGCTTTAGAACGTAATTTACAGTAGGTATTCATGGCAAATCTAGCGCAACTCGAACAAGCCCTAATAAATGCAGATCGAGCAGGTCGCACTGAAGACGCTCGGATACTAGCGGCAGAACTGCAACGTGCTATGGGCGGGGGACAAGCCGATCCATTTGCTATGCAAGAGCAAGTGAGAGAACAGCTACGCCGTACTAGCTCAGAAGAATCAGGGTTTATTGAAAATATCT
>UEXM01003224.1_pt1 | contig 10641 bp, 12 predicted proteins | sample 1796661 | NCBI WGS metagenome assembly UEXM01 (sample SAMEA4772469, study PRJEB27181) | metagenome
AAAGTGAACAGGGGTGAAACGTCATCAGCGACAGAACAGAATTTATACTGGGTGTGGGACGAGACCTTCGCAGACGATGGCACAACGATTCACGGAAATGCAGGCGGTGCCTGGACAGCATTCAAGTCAGGTGGTGGGGATGACGAGTTATCGGCACCAACGTTGGTGGACATCAGGGCTAACATAGTACATGCAACGTCAACATCAGCCCAGTACGCTGACCTGGCAGAACGATATGCCGCAGATACTCCAGTAGAAGCAGGAGATGTGGTGATGTTGGGCGGGATAGAAGAGATAACGAAATGTGAAGAAGCAGGGTCAGATGCAGTTTTTGGTGTTGTTTCAGGTTCACCAGCATATTTGATGAATTCAGAAGCAGGAAACGACGACACACACCCAGCAATAGCACTGAAAGGACGTGTTCCGGTCAAAGTGAGAGGCACAGGAAAAGCAGGTGATCGTTTAGTATCAGCAGGATCAGGCGAGGCACGTGTGGCCACACTAGAAGAAGCAACCACTTTCAACACTCTGGGCAGGTTGATCAAGGATAAATATAATGAAGAAACAGCACTAACAGAGTGCGTAATAGGGGTTAAATAAGTTTATGGCATATTCGGCAGGAGACGCAATTTTAGACGACGAGTACAACACATTCGTCAACAGCAGTTCAGATCCATTTGGCTACAACCATTTCGCGGGCCCAGGTTCAACGATATATGGGTTAAACCAATCAACGATTTCAACAGTTTCAGCGGGCGATGCCATCGCGGCATCAAGTTGGAACTCTTTATTCACAGGAATTGACAACATTGCCAATCACCTAAACAGATCAGTAACATCATCATCAGTTTCAGCAGGAGACACGATTGCCATAAGATCAGCATTGGTCGCAGATCTGGCCAACTTGGCGGCTGACGTCGCGGCAGGTGGAGTAAACGTCACAGCACTTGGCACGAACGCGGTTGGATCAAGCACAAGTGGAGCAACGTACAACGGATCAGCAACCATTGAGAGATCAGTGACATTCGCTAACAACAACACAATGAGGGCCTTCTTCAACGCAGGTGGCAAGATCAGGGTTGACCCAAGTTGCGTGACAGGTATTGATGGTACAAAAGATGACGTGTTCAATGATCTTACTGTGAATGCTATCGGTAACCTAGACATCGGCGCACATGCAAGTACAAGATCAGGATCAGGTGAGACACTGACTACAAACGGTCTAGGAAATGGTTTCCATGATCTAGGCACAGGTTACACAACAATTATCAAACTGACTTCAGACAACTCTGGTTACACGTCAAACACGGTAGAGATATTTGCCAAGTTGAACGCGGCAGTGGGTAGTGCAACTGTGATCACAATCAAGATGGTTTCAACGGACGCGGCGGATGATACCACATTCGATTCAAATAACTTGAGCAGTGTACCAACCAATCCCAACGAGGCTCCGAGGATGACACTGGCTCTGATCGAGGTTCACCCTACAGATGCCCAGGGACTTGCGGCGGCTATACAGGCGGCTTCAAACGCAGAAGTTAGTAACTCTACATCATAATAATTTTTTGCAACCTCTTGTTTGTGCAATTAAATATTGCCTATGCAGGTACAGATATTCACTAAGGTAGATGCCAGTTTTGAATGCGTAGCACTCGACGGCAACACAATCTCACAGTCAGGTATAATAACAATGCCAAACAGTTGGCACAAGTGTTACATCAACATACACAGACGAGACATCACAGACATTAAGATAGGAGATGAGTCGATCAGGCATTGCATCAATTCAGGCATAAACACCCCCGATGGTTATGAGATATGGTTGCACGGTGACCCGGCCCAATATTTCTCAAGGATAGCCAAGTGCATAGCACAGGATGACCTGCTCAGATTCGAGAACTTGGAAGACAAATACCTCATCACGGAGAGTTGGAATGTAGAGTTGGAACAAGACTTCTTGCCCGCTAGTGTCAAGCAATTTTTTGCCACCGGAGAGGGGCCACACTGGTATAACAAGGCGGATTTCCATGCTTTGCCGTACATCCAACATGACGGTGATGTGGACACAGACATGGACCTAGATGAGGACCTACAGTTCAAGGACACAAAGTTCCATGGACAGGGTCAATGCAAATCTCTCAAGCCGCAACCGGTATTGCCAACGATAAAACTGGACCAGATCAAGAACAAAAAACTGCGGGATACCATGGGAAGTTTTGGGTTCACTGAGATATTACAGATGCAGTACGTTGAGTTACAACCAAATTCATACCTACCCATACACATGGATGACTTCACCTACGAGGATGGTAAAGGGATCATCGATGGGCCAACCCAAATGTACTGTGTGCTTTCAGGGGATTGCAAAGATATAAAGTTCAAGTTCAAAAACGTTGGACTGCTAGATGTCAGCAAACCCATATTCATAAACAATCGCAGGTTCGTACACAGTCTTGTTTACACCGGTACTGTTCCACGTGGTGTGCTACTTGCATACGGAATCAGGGCAAAAAGATAATTTTACCAGGTTGATTCTGCACTATAATTATTGTATAATTGTGGTATGGATATTCGCGAACTCAAAAAACAATCAGACCTATCTTACGACATAGCGGTCGCTAAAAGCAACGCTCTGGAGAAGGCCCACGCACGACAGGTGTTGGCATACAACGGAAATCTGTTCCGTGCCGATCCCCTGACCATATGTGTTGTGAGGACACTTAAGGAAAACAACAGTAAGTTTTACATACTGGACACCAATAGCAATCCCGTGGAGATCAAGGACGCTGATGATTTTTTGAACAAACTTATTGAACGGAACCAGGAGGCCTTGAACACATATCACCAAATGTATGAAACTTTTACAAGAAAAGGTGTATGATGAAACAAGGAGTATTACTATTCTGTTTTGACACAGAACACACAAGGTATCACAAGATACTGGAACGTTGTGTTCGCTTGGTCAAAAAAAACATCTCAAAAAACATCACAGTGGTCACTAACTTTGACACATTCAGGAAGATGAGTCCCATGGGCTTCATAGAGTACAATTTAATAGAGCCAGAATTAGGAAACACATTGAATGGGAAAGCCTGGAACAATATAGACAGGCACATGGCATATGAACTATCACCCTATGACACGACACTGGTCATGGATATTGACTACTTCTGTTTTTCTGACAATCTGAAAAATTTGTTCAATACTGAATATGATTTCCTGGTACCGGACACAGCACACGACTTGTCAGGCAGGAATAGTTTTAATCAGCGAAGATGGAGCATGATACCCATGGTGTGGGCCACTGTGCTACTGTTCAAAAAGAACGATAAGGTTAGGAAAATATTTGACACTGTGAAATACATTAAGAAGAACTACAGTTACTTCACGGAGATGTATAGGATATACTCCAAGAACCTGCGTAATGATTACTTGTTCGCGATGGCGCTACAACAGATCAACGGATTTGTAGGATACGAAAAAATGCCATTCGCATTGCCAACCCTGCCACCTGACTGTAAAGTGGTCGAGATCAATGACAAAGGACTAGCCTGGCGGTACAATGATCAGATATCATACGTGGAAGACCAGGACGTGCATGTATTGAACAAGGAGATAGCCGATGTCTAAAGGATTCCTTTGGTTTGCTCAGAACAACGACAAGACCGATTATGTTGAACTGTCTATTACATTGGCTAAAAGTATCAAGCGTTGGAACAACAACAACCAAGTGTGTGTCATCACAGACAAGGCTAGTAGATTCACAAGCGAATATGTGGATGTGGTCAAAGTCATGGGAGAAGATGATAGTGCGTTACACAACATCAAGTGGGCGAACGAGTACAAAGCGTTCCAACTGACCCCTTTCAAATACACAATTAAACTAGAAGCAGACATGCTATGGACTGCCAATACAGATTGGTGGTGGCATCACTTATGGCAACACGATTTGGTATTCAGTGTTGATTGTTTTGATTACAGGGAAAACGTTGTCAAACAAACTCAGTATAGGAAATTATTCGCAAGGAATCACTTACCTAACATCTATAACGGATTGATGTATTTCCGTAAAAGCAAGAAGGCACAGCAATTCTATGAGATAGCCAAACACATAGTGAAGAATTGGACACAGGTAAAGAAAGATATGTTGATTTCTTGTCACGACGAATACCCAAGTACAGATGTCGTGTTTGCACTTGCTTACAGAATAATAGACCCTACATCAAAAGATTTACTAGACTACGAATGGTTCAAGTTCATACATCATAAGCCAGGAGTCAACAACGTCATGAGGGCAAAAGATCAAAACAACTATCTATATCCCAACAGGTCCGGAGATGCTTTATACATAGGCGAGACACGTGTGAAGCGGGTATGGCACTACCACGACAAGGAGTTACATGCCAGGATTATTTGAAGCGTTGAGTAAAGTTCCACCTCAGAAAAAGAAGGTGCACACGGTGACGATACAAGGACAGAGCATAGTGGTGACCCTAGAAAAAAAATTGGAAGTGATTAGACATGGAGAAGATGCTTATCACTGGATCAACGAAAAAGAATTCACACTCAAACCAAAGCCAAAGCCAAGGACACAATATCCAGTTCTTAAAAAGTCAGAGAAAGGTTACGGATTTGAACAGGGAGACATACACTGGCCCAACAAAATAGAGCAAGGGGGAGAAGCATGGCTGATAGAACACGAATAAGCGACCTTGACTTCGTGTACATCTCATTCAAGGAGCCCAACAAGGAACAGAATTGGGCTGACCTCAAGAACAAGGTGCCATGGGCTAAACGTGTGGATGGTGTAGTGGGTTTTGACAATGCACACAAGGCCGCGGCAGATGTGGCGGAGACCGATTTCTTCATCAGTGTGGACGGCGACAATGTCATGGATGAGAGTTTCCTACTGCAAACACTTGACTGGTCGAAGACCAACAAGAAAGCGGTGCACAGGTGGAGAGCCAGAAACAACATAAATGGACTGGTTTACGGCAACGGTGGACTTGTTGGATGGGACAAACAGACATGCCTACAAATGCGTACACACGAGAACGCTGACACGGAAGAGAACCAGATAGATTTCTGTTGGGGTGTGCCACATGAGAACCTGTACAACTGCTATTCAGAGACAGTGGTCAACGCGAGTGAGGAACAGGCGTTCGTGGCAGGTTACAGGGAAGGTGTCAAGATGAGTACTGAGAAGGGAAAACCTTTTGGCTCAAAAAATTTCAACACAATATGGCCAGAGAACTTACAGAGGTTGAGCACGTGGTGTACAATTGGTGCTGACGTGGAGTATGGCAAGTACGCCATGTTGGGGGCTAGAATGGGTTGCTTCTACACGGTGCTGGAGAACTACAACACTGAACTACACATGGTGCGAGATCTTGATCACATGCTGGAGTATTTTAAAGGCGTTGTTGACAGTGACAATGTCGACCATCAACTCACCATGTTTGGCAACAGCCTGAGACAGCAATTGGACCTGCCCATAGCAGAGATGGATGTAGCACAAAGCAGATTCTACAGGTTCGTTAAACCAACGCACAGGAACAAGGGGGTGCAAGATCGTGAGTGATAGTGATTACAAATCAGATGCACTGAAGGCCAAGGACAAACTAAAGCAAGTTTCGTCCACGATGTGCCTGGCCAAGTGGAATCAAACGTCACTGCACCTGCCAACAGGACTGACCAATTCCTGCTACCACCCACCATTGCATGAGATAGACGCGGACGAGGTGAAACTGAATCCCGCGGCACTGCACAACACCACGGAGAAACTGCAACAGAGACAAGAAATGTTGCTAGGTAAACAACCTAAAGGCTGTAGTTACTGCTGGAACATTGAGAAGACAGGGCAGATGTCAGACAGGCACTATCGTTCAGGCGAGCCATGGGCCATGCAGGACTTTGATGAGATCAGAAAGAATCCAATAGACGAACGTTGGACGCCGAGATACGTGGAGGTGAACTTCAACAACGCTTGTAACTTCAAGTGCAGTTATTGTTCGCCACAGTTCTCGACGACGTGGGCCAAGGAGGTGGACAGATACGGCGAATATCCTACCACCCCTCCCCACAACGCACCCGAACATTTCCAGGGCAGAAAACGTTCCATACCCCACAGGGAGGACAACCCTTACGTGACAGCGTTCTGGCGATGGTGGCCTACACTGTACAAGAATCTGAAGCACTTCCGTATGACCGGGGGTGAGCCTATGATGGACAAGAACACGTACAAGGTGTTCCAATAAATCATAGACAATCCAAAGGACGACCTACACCTCAACGTAACAAGCAACATGAGTCCACCAGACAAGAAACTGAAGGAGAAGTACTTCAACATGGCACAGGAGATATGTATGCAGGAGAAGGTCGAACACATGATGCAGTTCGTTAGCGTGGATGCATACGGCAAACGTGCGGAGTACATACGCGATGGACTAGATTTCAATCGCATGATGGACAACGTGGAGGAGTTCCTGGACAGGATACCCGGACGTAACAGTATAACCTTCATATGCACCTACAACAACCTCAGCATTACAAGTATGGACAGACTGCTGGCGAAGATACTGGAACTGCGTAAGAAGTACAGCAAAACCTACCAGAGGGTGTGGTTCGACGTGCCACTGCTGAGGCAACCCGCATGGCAACAGATCACGCTACTTCCAGAGGCGTACCAGAGCATACATGAGGACAACATAAAGTACATGCAGGACAACTCCGGTGAGGACAACGGTTTACACATATTCAAGGACTTCGAGATACAGAAGATGCAGAGGAATCTCGCATACTGGCGCGAAAACGCGGACGCAAGTACGCAAAACAAAAAAAACTTTTACGCCTTTTTTAACGAACACGATCGCAGACGTCTCACAAGGTTCCTTAACACCTTCCCTGAGATGGAGGAGTTCTGGGAGGAGTGTAGGAACGCATGAAAAGTATAGGATTTTTTGGAGACAGTTTTTGTGCAAGTAATCAACCCGAGAGTTGGTGTAATATCTTACAACAGAAATTAGGTGGGAAGAAGATCAGATGGTTTGGCAATCCGGGTAAGAGCATCTGGAGTGTGTTCTTTCAATTCAACAAACTTATAGAACAAAACATAGTACCGGACATTTGTATTTTTTGTTGGACAGAACCACATAGACTGTATCATCCTGAATTGATACTGAGTGTGGGAACACAACCACTCGAAGGGGTTGATCCTAACGTGTACAAGACATTAGACAACTATTGGAAATATCTGCATAGCGAGGAGAAAGCGGAAATGGCGCACGAATATTCTTTGAAATACTATGATCAAAATGTATTGTCAAAGTTAGACAAAGAAATTGTACAGATGTGGAGTTTCAAACCAACGAACAATATAGAATTGACAACAGGTATATTCATTAATGAGTGTATGTTTGAATTCAGCAAAAGTGATGGAACCAAGGATGGATGGGGAATCGGTACCATTAACCATATGACTGTAAAACAAAACGAACAATGGGCAGAAAAAGTATATGAACGACTTAGAATATAAAAAGCAAATATTAGACACAAAGTCAGCAAGTTTCTGTGGAGCAAAATGGTATAACGCTACTATATGGCTAGGTTCAGGAATGACAACCAGTTGCCACCATCCCTTGCCTCATAAAATAGACCTCGAAGAGATCAAAACCAATCCCAGTGCAATACACAACACAGCACAAAAGAAACTGGAACGTAAACAGATGCAGTGCGGAGACAGACCAAAAGGATGTGAATACTGCTGGAAGATAGAAGATATCAAAAGAGATAACATCAGCGATAGGGTCTACAAATCAAAGATATTTACAAACGAAGCATTGGACTACGCACACAAGACTGATGCCGACACAGATGTAAATCTTAAAACACTAGAAATAGCATTTGATAGGACCTGTAACTTTGCCTGTACATATTGTAATCCTGCATTTAGTTCAACATGGGCAAACAATATAAAAAGGCAAGGGCCATACACAGACATGACCACTGACGGACGTAACCACTTCACTCACAGTCATGAAAGTGCAGAGCCATACAAGAAGGACGAAACAAATCCCTACGTGGAAGCGTTCTACAAATGGTGGGAAACAGATCTACACAAAAGTTTAGATGAATTAAGGATCACAGGCGGAGAGCCAATGATGTCACCTAACTTGTGGAGACTGTTGGATTGGATAGAAACACAAGGTGACAAAATGAATCCTAACATGACACTTGCAGTAAACTCTAATCTTGGTGCAAAGCAGAGTATCATTGATAGATTCAAAACAAAATTAAAGAAGTTTGATAACTTTGAACTGTACACAAGTTGTGAAGCAACATTTGGACAAGCAGAATACATCAGAGATGGATTGGTATACGGAGATTGGCATAGTAATTTCTTACACATGATGTTGGACAAAGTTCCACGTGCGATCCATAACATGTGTACCATAAATGCACTGTGTTTGGAGTCTCTCCCTCAACTGTTGGAAAAAATGGTATGGTTCAAGAGTGCGAGCAAGGTATATGGACCGGAGGTCAACTTTACACTGAACATATTGAGGTTTCCAAGTTTCCAATCACCTCTTGTGCTACCTGATGACCTTAGAAATAAATTTAAAGGTGACTTAGTAAAGTTTTTAAATAGCAATGAACAGCATCTAGAACACATGGAAATAAATCAAACACAGCGATTAATTGATTACCTGGATGTTGTTAAAACGCCACACGCAGGGGCGGCCGAACAGAGTAAACTACAAAAAGACTTTAAAGCATTTTACAGTCAATACGACAAACGATCCGGAAAAGACTTCGAAAAGACTTTCCCAATTATAGGAGAATGGTACCGTGGCATATGAGTACGGGGCGAAAGAGCCCGAGAAACTGAAAATTAAAGACATGACTCCAAGAGAAAAAGAGTTGTTGATAGATAGCGAATCATTCTGTATGCTACCATGGATGCATCTCCATGCATTTCCAGATGGCAGGGCATATCCTTGCTGTTTTGCTTTTGACAAGTTACACGTAGGAAATGTCAATGAACAGTCTATGGAAGAAGTGTTCAATGGAGACAAAATGAAACAGATGAGACTCAACATGTTGAATAACAAGAAGTCTAGGGAATGTGTTAAGTGCTATGACCAAGAACAATCAGGCTTCTTCTCATTACGTTTAAGTTCTAACAAACACTTTGGACACAACATCAACATGACAGAGAACACAAAGCCTGACGGTACAGCCGACTTTGTTATCAAGTATTGGGATATACGTTTCTCAAATCTGTGTAATATGGCTTGTAGGAGTTGTGGAACATGGTTCAGCAGTAATTGGTACGAAGATCACAAAAAACTTACAGGTGCTCCACCCAACCACGCAAAGATAATGAAAGCAGGCAGGAGCAGTAATGACATATGGGATCAACTACTCAAACAATTTGATCATGTAGAACAGTTCTACTTTGCAGGCGGTGAGCCAATTATTATGGAAGAGCATTTACGTATACTCAAAGAACTTGATAAACGTAAGATGTATCATGTGAGATTGATATACAACACAAATTTCAGTAAGTCTAAATTCAAAGGCACTGATATATTCGAGTTATGGAACAAGTTTGATTCTGTATCTATAGGTGCCAGTCTTGATGCTGAAGGACCCAGAGCAGAGTTGATGCGGAAAGGAACTGTATGGGAAGAAATAGTAGCAAATCGTATGCGTATGATGGAAGTATGTCCTCAGGTAGACTTTTACATTTCTGCCACGGTTGGGCTGTCTAACTGTCTTCATGTGCTTGATTTCCACAAGAGTTGGGTAGAACAAGGTTTGATCAAACGAGGTGATTTTAACTTTAACCTTTTACAATACCCTTTGTGGCAACGTATGGATCTATTGCCACAAGAAGAAAAAGATAAAGTGACTGCGAAATACAACGAACACATGGAATGGTTAAAAAAACATGATCACCTTACTAGAGCAACAAAAGGTTTTGAATCTGCTTTGGACTGGATGAATAAGAAAGATATGTCTCGGCATCTACCAATGTTTATTAGGGAGACAAGGAAATACGATAAAATAAGGAATGAAAATTTCACCGATGTATTTCCTGAATGGAAAGACTTATTTGACAAGTATGAAAAAAATTAAACCCAACGAGGGTAATAAAACATTCTGTATGGCTCCGTGGACTCATACATTTATATCTCCACAAATGGAAAGGCGATTGTGTTGTGCATCTCTGGAAAAATCAACTAATTTCAAACAGTACATTGATAGCAGTGGCCCTGATGCCAAGAAAGAATTAAAACTTCTCCCACTCAACGAGCATTGGAATTCCGAATACATGAAAGGTATAAGGCTCAAATTACTCGCAGGGGAGGAAATACCGCAGTGTGCTACCTGCAATCATAAACTTTTGAATGCACAGGTTTATAGACAGCATTTCAACAGGTTCTACAAAGATCAAATTGATGAAGCGTTTGATACCACAGATGAACACGGAGAGACATCTATGCAAGTCACGAGTTGGGATTACAGGTTAAGCAATCTCTGTAATTTTACATGCAGGATGTGTGGACCGCCGCTGAGTTGCAGTTGGGAGACCGAAAGCAGGAAAGCCGGTGATTTAGAACCATGGATGGCGAAAGA
>UEXM01003225.1_pt1 | contig 10638 bp, 11 predicted proteins | sample 1796661 | NCBI WGS metagenome assembly UEXM01 (sample SAMEA4772469, study PRJEB27181) | metagenome
CTTGACCAAGTTTCGCAATAGGCTTCAAGTTTTGAGCATTGGTAATCATACGACCCCACGCACCCATACCATCACCATAAGAAGGCCAACGGAATTCATTAGCCTTAGCCCCACCAATGGCGGAAGCAAAAGCCTCAAAGGATGAGTATTGACCACCTGTTTTGTAATATGGGCCAATCTGCTGTCCTCCAATGGGGGCAACAGCCATGAAATTACAAGACTTCGGAGTTTTGGTTGCCTTCAAGACATTTCCACCGATAGCAGAAATCTTAGAATCTGCAAGACCAAGCAAATCTGCTTTATCATCCGAGAAGAGTAAGGTGTCGGAAGCAATTTCACCACGAATCTTCATATATTGAGCAATAGAAACATCGGACATCAACTGTTCTTTTTGAATCTCTTCGGGGGTTTGTTTGGTTCCTTCTTTAGAAGCAGGGCGTTGTAGTCTTTCTTGATAACGAGATAACTTGTCCTTGTAAGAAGTTTTCCTCTTTTGATTTTCAACAATCATGGTAGCAATAGACCAATGAACAGGAGTAATTGTGCTACTCTTGTTTCGCACATCGGACTTGATGGAAAGCAAAACATCAGTTTCATACTTCCAATAAGCATCGGTGGACTCAAGATATGAACGGCAATTGCGAATAAAGGAATCCCACAAATCCATCAAGGAATTGTTGGTCGCATCACCCATCAAAGAGCGTGTATTACGGAGAACATATCCGTTAAGAATAATTTCACGCACGAATTCTTGTTCGTTAGAAACAGTCATACCTTCACGCATGATACCAATGTCACGACCTTTCGGGTCTTCCCCTTCTCTTGCAGGGCCAAGTCGGTGTCCAAGACAATAAGGAAGTGCATCAATAACTTCTTGACGAGTCACATGGTCTTTTCCACGAAGGAAAGCCATCGCTCTTGTCATCTTAATCAATGAATTGCTGAAACGGAAACCAAGCATACGAGTGATTAGCACAGGTGCTTGGGTCGCATTAGTAGCGTCGGGCGCACCGAAAAGTTTCCACCAATCGCTGTGAACTGATTCAAATTGGCTGTTGGTTGTGGTGGAGATGTCAGCGAGTGGCGAAGCAAAAACATCATTATCGTCTTTGAAAACATGGGTTCCGCCATAAAAGTCATCTTCAAGTCCTTGAATCATCCATCGTTGGGTGAACAGAACGGAGAGTAATGAAATATCAAGAAGTGCGCCTTGCTCATCTTCTCCTGTTCCCGAAGAATTGAAAGGCAAATCGCCAATAGTTCTCCAAACCTTGCTCAAATCAACGAATCTCATCGGGGCGATGAATCTTTCGTCACCCTTATTAGGCAACATACGCTTAATCAATTGAATTTCGGGGGTTGAGCCTCTTGAACCTGTGGCATATCTTGAAAGCAAAGTATTGAAACGGCCACCAAGACTCAAAGTTCCAAAGAGCAATTCCATGTCAATTCTGTCCACGAAAGCCAAATCGTTTCCTTTTTGGTGAGGGTTAGTGTCCATCCATGCAACGAAAGAAGGTGAAGTAAAGGTTTGTCCACGATACTCAACAGTCTTTTCAGCGATTAGACCAAGAATAGCGTCTTCAACACCACTACCGCTTCGGTTGGCTTCGTTAAAGAATTTCACAGGTTGTGTCACCACAGGTCGTGGAGTCGGGTCAAAAGAATACGAAGCAACAGTTTGACGAGTTAGAGGATTTTCTTCCGTAATTTGACGGATTTCAACACCGTAAAGAATTTCTTCGGCTCTCTTATCGTAGTCAATCTTAGCAATACCACATTCATGTAGCATTTCAGCAGAAATCAAATCCAATTTAGCATCGCTGTTATCACGATTGGAACCAAGTCGGGCATCATAGAAATGCTCTAACAAGAAATTGCGAAGTGCGAAACCTTCGTTGCCTCCCGCATCAGTATAGAGTGGTGTCCCTAAAATTTGAGCGTAGCCATTGTTATTAGAAACATCGGTAGGAACTGATGCACCATGTTCTGCAAACAAAGCCGAGAGCATAGGATAAGTGACCGCTTGCGCCGTAATGGTCGTTCCAATTCTGTCACCATCCATATCGGGCTTTGACAACAACATTTCAGCGAAGGCTTCGGGAGTCATAGGATGCTTTGAATAACCACTATCGGATTTTCGTTGTAAGAATCGGAAATCATAAAGATATGCACCCGACTTTTTCGCACCCATTTTCCAATCAGTAAATCTCCAATCTTCCCATTCACGACGAGTAGGTTCTTGGTTCTTATCCGAATAATCAACAGCATACGACATTCCCGTAGGGAAAATGTGGTATTCGTGCGGAGTTCCGCTTGGAGTCTTTTTCTTAGCAACATAACGAGGGATTACATTGAAACCATACGAATTGGCTAACAAGGTTGCCGCCGCATTGATTACGGTTGTCTTACCCGTTCCCGGAATACCCGAAAGACGACAGGTTGAATCTTTCATTAACCACGCACAGAAAAATGCTTCTAATTGCTTAGGGTCGTCAAAACCGAAAACCTTTGAAAGAGAATCCATGTGCTTACGAACATTTCTCAATTGCTCAACCATTTGTGAAACATTACCTTCACTTTGAGATTCTTCAAGTTCCGAAGTAATCTGTTCATAAAGAATATCTCCCATATTTTCCGCAGTAAAAGAAGTAAAATTGCCTTTTTGTCCTTGCGGGCCGAAACTTGAGCGACCTACAATGCTTCCGACTTGCATTTCTTCGCCATCCTTAGAAACAATTTTGAAAGGTTTGACAGTTCCACTAATGACTTTGAAATCGGTCATATCAATGTCAGCAATCTTGACTCCATCACGAAGTCCTAATTGCTTCAAACCTGCAACCATTTGACCACCGATTAGTTCAGCGAGTGGGTCTGCATCATCAACAGGTGCTACGGCATCAGCAATAGGGTTAGAAGGGTTAGAAACCTCATTAGCGGGTGGAGGGGCTAAATCGGGGCCATCACCGCTTTCAGCAGGGTTAGAGGGAGTGGGAGGGGTGGATGAGCCGCTTGGCGTTGGTAATAGGTTAGAATTTTTCCAAGAGCGCATATCCACCGCATAAATCATATCTTTCGGGACTGTGACGACATTCAAATCGCCATCAGCATCATAGGAGAGTTCAACGGTGACAGGAGAGTTTTTACCTTTTGCACCCGCATGAATACGGCGAACATACATCCAATTCTTTTCATCTTGACCGCCATTTTTGACATATTCGGTGATAAAATCATTCAAGAATTCGGGGGCTTTAGATGAATCGGCAATATCCTTTGCATCTTTAACATCTCCATTTTCCAAGTATTCAATGATAAGTGATACTGTTCCATTCTTAGGGTCGGCAGAAATCTTACTTGCCGAATTACCACCTTGAAACTTTTGTTCCTTAGCAGGTTTGATTCTGTCAAGGGCATCCATCTTTGTTTGTGAAGGGGCAATAGCCTTTCCACCTGTTAGTGCATCAATATCATCGTATTCGCTCATCTTTAAGCCTCCTTTATCAATGGAATGGTAATCAATTTGCTTCCCTTCCCGTTAGGATTAGGAACAATGACTTTCAAAGCAAGTGGACTCAAGGTTTTCCAAGCAATCGCCTTTGTTTGTGGCGTTCCATCAACCATCACGGTTTTACTCATGTCAATATCTTGTTCAAGACGAGTAGCCACATCTTTTGCATGATTTTCTTTAGGTGAACCTGCACCTACAATCATATTCATAACTCTTCCTTCAAGCATTTGGTCGGGGAATTGCTTGTCTGTCGCTGTAAATAATCCTGTTTCAGCATCGGGGAAAATGTAATTTGAACCATCTTGGAATTCCAATTTAACTTGCTCAACACTACCGCTTTTGACAACAGGTGTAATAGACTTCAAGACCCTACCTGCGGGCGATTCCATACCACAAGCCACCGTTGTTCCATCATCACCGACACCCATAGGGGCAAGTAATTCTTCGTCACCGGGGAATTGAAGGGAAACAAGGTATGATGAGTCGCCGCTATGTCGCCCTGTGTAATTGTTAGTGCGCTTGGCTTTGTTTTCCACCGCAACGGTGAAAGAAACATAAGATTTTTTAGTATCAAGAGCATCTATATCATCATAATTTACAGAAGCAGGGAGTAAAAATTCCTTATCCAAATCTTTGTCAAAAGTAAAGGATTGAGGCGAAAAGTAGGTTTTTGCAGAATCTATTGTCCACAAATACATCCCCATACCATCTTTTTCTAATTGCGGTATCAAATTTTCTAATTCATCTTTCTTTTCACGGAACAAAGTCGCCGTTGTCAAGTTATAAGGCTGAACACCTATCATCATGTTGTAAGATTTTTCATAGAAATAACCGTTAGTAGCATCCTTGTCAGCAAATGTCCAAGAAAGATTTGAATTTTTGACTTCAAGAACGCTGTCGTCATCCATTTTAACTGATACTAACTTCTTTTTGCGGTCAATAATAATGGTGGAAACTTTTGTGGTGGGGATAACCATGTTGTAAGAGGGCGCATCGTCACCAAAGTAAAAGGAAAATGTAGGAGTTTCACCGATAGTGAATTTGAAGTAAGTCGTCGGGGGTGTGTTTCCACCCAACATTCCTGTGTCCGAATCCTTGTCAGTATTCAAAGAGATAAAAATAGTGAATCCTTTTGTGTCAATATCCATCGCTTCGGTATCGTAAGCCTTCTTAAATTCCCTGTTAGTATCGGATGCCGGAAGATTCACCCCTTCGGATATTGGCTTCATCTTAGGGTAGGCTTTTCCACCACCCATTGTGGTTGGCAATCCTTCTAAAGATGCAAACATGGAGGTCTTTTTCGCCATAAGAATCAATTGATTAACCGACTATCTAATACCTGCCTCTTGTAAAGTGGCTATCTTGGACTCTAAATCGCCCATTCTTTAGATATTGCGACCCTGTTCTCTTAAAAATGTGATTATGTCAGCCCTACCGAAAGCATAAACTCGCTCAAACCATGTCAAATTAGAATCCATAAAATCACAAACTTTCTTAATTTCAGCAAATTTGATACCATAAGGTCGCATCTCATCAATCAATTCACCCACAGTCCCATTAGCCCACACGGAAAGTCCCTTATCGGAAAGTCCGAAAATAAAATCATCATTCCACAACATATCCTTTACCATAGCGATGTCAGGATTGGTGGTGGCACGAACAGGAATATAGCCGGGATTTAGAGCAATAAAACGATTCATAACATCCATGTGAGATGGAAGATGAACATTCCGACACCAACGAAGCCATTCGGGAATCATTTGAGCAACATAATGCCTCCAAACAGGGTTAGGCATTTCAATCACCGTCTTCTAAATCCACTTCGTAAAGGTCAAAATCGGGTAATTCATAATCCTTTATTGAAAGGGGGTCATATTTTTCAATCTCTTCGGGAACTTCTAAATTGTCATAATCAATTATGGGTTCATCTTCAATGAATTCGGAAATATCAATGGGTTCACTTTCCCACTCTTCGTTTGCTTGATTGTTGATTTTGCGTTGTGAATCCGCTTCCATAATTTCATTCATAGAAAGCCCTTGATGTTGGGCTAAATCGGAAACATCAACGATGGCGAAAGAATCAGTATTCATCCCCTTAACTTCGGCAAAAGTCGCAGGGACTCCCGCTTCGGGATTGCCAAGTTCCATGTTCTGCCAATCAGTTCGGACTCCTAAATCGTAATTATCTGCTTGTGTTGGGCTATTTACTTTTTGACGCAAAGCCATGCCTTCTTGTTTAGCCCACGCTTCCACCGCAAGATGTTGAGCATCCAAAGTGTCAGTCAATTCGTTATTAACAATGTCATACTTCTTTTGAGGTGGGGCCATAGAGCCTTCGGAGGCGAAGAAATTTCCCCAATCATTAGCACTAAATGAATTCAAATCTAAAACAGGCTCTTGAGGAACTACGGGGGCTTCAACAACGGGTTCTTCCACTACGGACTCTCCGACCATAAACAAGTCATCATCGTCATCAAAGAGGGAGGCATCTGCTGTCCCTTGCGATTCTTTAATTCTTTCAAGGAATTCAAGGTCTGTGGATTCTAATTCGGCTCTCCTTCCCGATATAAACTCCGCCGCACCTTTGATAACAGGGGCTACATCACGAATGACTTCAAAAGCGTTTGTGGCCGCTTCCACTCTTGGTGATGCGGTGACGGTTTCGCCCACCCCATACTTATCAAGTAAAGAAAGTAAAGGAACGAGCATCTTCTCCGCCATTTCGGGGTCAAGGTTTAATTGACGAGCAAATTCGCCCACCTCTTTTCCACCCGTTAATAATTCCACGATGTTTTTACCCTTCTTAGGAGATTCCGTCTTTTTAGATTCTTCGGTTTTCGGCAATTCATCTCTTTGAATTAAATCCGAATAGTCGGAACGAGCATCGGGGCGAAAATGTTCTTCAAAAGAACGGGATTGATATGTGCTATCTGTATCATCCATGTAGTTCACTTGTTGTCCTTAGTATCTAATCGTTCTCTCAATTCTTGAATCCAAAGGGTGTGAAAATGAATATCTTTCTTATCCAAGTCAAGGGTTTGTATATCCACTACCGAATCTTCAATCATTTTAGCCATACGAAAAACATTGGCTCTATGAGCCGTTGTGTTTCCACTACCTGCTGATTTAATAAAATCGCAGTAATGGTTAATAATTCGCCTTAAATCCCGTTCCCGCTTTTTCGGACTCGCTTTTAGCACATCAAAAAGGAATCTATGTTTGAGTAATTTTGACATATCTCCGTAAGTGAATTTGTCAAGTGCCTTAAACAAACTTTTGTAAGAATTTTCTAATCTCTTCGTAGGTGAAACATCAACAAGAGTGACAAAATCATTAAATTGATTGTAAGCAAGGTCATCCTTTGTATTGGACAACATCTGTCTAAAATTAGCGAGGATTTCGGGTTTTAATTCCATTTATACCACTTCAATACTTGGGGCCGTTATTACCATTGAAGTTTGATAGGAACGAAGCATCCAAATTCAAACGGTTATCAAATTGACGAACCGCTTCTGCGGCCTTTTTCTCATTCTCCATTTCCTTTGCTTGCTTCTTAACGGTCTTTTCGGTTTCAGCCATTGATGCTTCAAGTGCGCCAAAGCGTTCTTCCATTTCAGTAATCTTGCCTTTGTAATGATAAGCCGTAGCACCTACTCCTGTCAAGCCCCCAACAACCATACCTGCTAAGAATCCCATCCCCTTCTTTCCTAAAGGCTCTCCTTCGGCGTTCTTGGCTACTGCTTCCGAATATCCTTCCGAAGACATACCACGCTTTCGGACTTCTTTTAGAAGGGCTTTAATGTCAGCCGAGAAGGATTCAAACTCTTCGGCATTGGAAACTTTAGAAGTCACCATTGATTCCATCACATCAAGCAATTCGCCATCATCTAATGAATCTGCGGAAACATTCTTTTTCAAAGCAATAGAAGGGGCATCAATCCCCATTTCTTCGGCGGCAAATACCAATAATTCGGATAATGACCCCTTATTTGTCCCATTTTGTTGTGCTGTGGACTCCCGAATACTTTCCGAAGCCTGTGGTGACACAATGTATTCATTGACTTTTTTCATGCCACGAATACCTTTTCCTCGTTGAAACAAGATGTATTTACCATGCCCATTAGAATTACAAAGATTAACGAAATCGTTGAGATTGGGACATTCATCCCATTCAGCAAGATTGGTGGTTCCCGATTTAGCCGCACCTTTTCGGTAGCACCGCACGAAGAACATAGACTTTCATTATCGGTCTTGTTATCTAAAGGTTCATCAATTCGGAGGTGAATTAGACCAAACATTTGTAGCACGATTAAGAAAAACAACGGGCAACCCCAATGTTTGATAATATCCCTTAATGCCGAAGAATGTCTTTTGAGGGCATTTGACTTCTTTCCAAGACATTGAGCCATCTTGATTAGTCCAAGAAATGATTCGGTCTAACTTAGGGCGGAATTCATACATTCCATCTCCCATACTAATTCTTATCGGAGTATATTCAACGGCGATACTACGCTTCCCCATAGCACATTCTGTATTTTTCTTCTATTTAGCCTTTTCTATGACCATACCGAAGAAATGGCTTCATAAACATCATCAACACTTTCGGGATTCAAGCCTTCAAGTGCTGTTAAGGTATTGGCAATCTGCGCCATTTTCAATTTAACGACTTTTTCGGGTAAAGACCAAGATTCCGCTTTTTTAGGCAAATCTTTGTTCCGTGAATTTTTCAAATAGCGATTCCACCCAAGCAAATCAAGCCTCCACTTCTTACCTGCTCTCCGTTCATTGGATTGAGCATGACAAAACATCGGGCGATTTCTTAAAATTCCAACGACTTCACGACTTGTGTATCTGCGAGGATAATTAGAAACTACATATTCCGAAATTTGTGTGGAATAACCGTAGCCATCATGGTCAAGCATATAGTCCACAATGATGAAAACCAAAGTTTCGGTCATATCAAGGGGGCGTGAAGCGGTCATTTGACCTGCCTCATTCTTCTTCGCCATTTTCCAACGCCGCCAATCTTGCATCCCTTTCGTCTTGGGCGGCTTTTGCTCTCAAACGATACTCGGTTTCTTGCTCGGTTTCGTCGGGAAGTCCAAGTGCCTCACGAACCATAGCATCCATTTCTGCTTGGAAACGGTCTTTGGCTTCTTGCTTTTCCATCCCATCTTCCTTAATCCACTTTTTGATAGTAGCCACACGGCTCTCTTCAAACTTAATTGTTTTGACCATCAATTGAATTTCATCGGAAAGCACAGGAGATTCCACAGGAGGGTTGTTAAAAAGTAGTTCCACTTCCTTTCGCATAGCACTCTCGTCATGGGTAGGGACAGGAACGAATTCTTCAATGTCATCATCAAGGTGCGTGTGCTGTCCACCAACCTTTGAACAATATGATTCTGCATCAATGCGTGTCACATAAATTCCAAGTCGGGGCCAATATCTCATTTCTTCTGCGGGGTGCATGATTTTCTTATTGTGGAAACTTGTATCTAAACCTTCATTTCAATTTAGGAACAGAATAAACCTTTTTACCTTCAATCATGGCTTCCACAACCTTCATCCCATCAATTGTTTCACCAATACCCTCAACCATCCAAACGATATTTTCTTGAAACGCTTGTAATTCAAAAATCATAGCCATTTCTTTCTTTTCACTTTCACTCAACATGATACCTCACCCATTCACCCACTTTCTTTCCATCCTTCCATTCCCACAATTGCGAAGTAGGCAATCCACGAAGAACTCTTACTTCATCACCCTTTAATCTCCAATTATCTTCTAAACCAAACGAAACCATCTCACGACGATAGTTTAACGCATCCTCATCATCCATCTCCACAGGTGTTGGGGGGTTCATATTCTTAGGGGAAATTATGGCGTGGATTCCTGTCTGCGAAGCCGAAATCCGATAATAAACATCATAATTAGGAAAATCTTGCGATAACTTGGCTAAACCTTCTTGAACGAGGGTGTCTTGAATAGAAACGGCATCCCAATCAAAAGTTAATCGCATCATTCTTGTTCCTTGTCGGACTCACTATTTGAATAATGCGCTACTAACAATTCTTGAATTGAACCATTCCATCGCCACAAAATCCAACGGACAAAGTATAAAACCAATGCGGATTCCATAATGAATAGAATCGTTAGAACAGAAATCCACCAAGTAAAAATTTCCATCAAATCATCCCCTTAGAACCCCATACAAGGGTTGAAAGTTTATTCAAAGCAGGTAATCCCATCGGTTCAAAGGGAACATGGGTGATACCCACTAAACGAACTTGATATTCGGAAGCAAGAGAACGGTAGCGGTCTAAATAAGGTTGTTGAATTTGAAATCTGCGGTGTGTCATGGCGGCGGCAGGGTTCTCTTCCACCGTCGCCCATATCTCTTCTCCAAAATCGGGAACGATTTGATTAACAAGTAAATGTTTAACAGGCAATTCAATTTGCCTCAAGAATTTAATGGTGCGGAAACACTCTTGATACCCTGCTTCGGAAGCGATAGACACTAAGTTAATAGAGCAATCATCCGTTCTCAACATTTTCTTAAAGGTTTCAATTCGGTCACAAATTTCTTCTAACTCTTTGACTACCTTAGCCGTTTCGGATTTCTTACGGAAGACAAAACCTTTCAAGTTTTCTATCTTGGCCTTCATACGAAGGATTCGTAAAATAAACGCACGAATCGCATCGGGGGCAGTTAGCATTTTCAAAGTGTGTCCCGTAGGGGCGGTGTCAAAGACGACTACATCATAATTAGCATCGTTCATCAAATTGTAAATCATTTCCATGCCAAAGTATTCTTCCATACCCGGAAATCCTGCCATATCGCCCAAGATTTCGGGGTCAAAACCCGGAACATTAGCCGTCAATTTCATCATACCTGCATTCATGCGTTCAAGGAACTCTTTAGCCTGTGTTTCAGCATTGATATTAAGTCCCCAAAGATTTTCAGCAATCTCCGTAGGTGTAAATCCAATCTTCTGTCCGATAACATCGTCTGTTGAGTGGGCAGGGTCGGAAGAAACGAGGATTGTTTTCTTACCTTGCGAAGCATGATGAACCGCAGTAGTGGCTGAAATCGTGGATTTTCCAACACCGCCTTTTCCTGTAAAAA
>UEXM01003227.1_pt1 | contig 10633 bp, 21 predicted proteins | sample 1796661 | NCBI WGS metagenome assembly UEXM01 (sample SAMEA4772469, study PRJEB27181) | metagenome
CGTGGAAGCAGTGTGAATCTCGTCCTCATCACCCATCAAGTCAATTTCGATAAAAGCCATTGTTGCTCCTTTGTTTAAGTTACTCTACTATAATACCAGTTTTAAAAACAAAGTCAAGAACTTTTTTACAAATCTTCACGAATAAGTAACATTTTCTTTAACTTCCTCAAATCACTAAGACTTTGCCGCTTCATAATACCTTCCAGTGTTAATTTTCTCACTCGACCATATTGGTCAAACACCAAATCGTTCTTAGCTACCTTGTTGCAATCTTTACATTGCGGAATGATATTATCGTCAGTCATTGGCTTGCTAGGGTTCATGTGCCCCTTTTCCAAAATGACAATCTGTTTTGTGAATCGATGCTTTTTGCCTTCCTTGGTACCGCATGTGGCACATGTATGCCTGTACTTGCTTTTTATGCCAGACCAATCAAGTTCGCTTTCATCTCTTCTGGTGAACCCCCAAAACTCATTTGGCTTTTCAAAGCCCACCAGAACATACTCGCCACGCTTTAACAAGTTTCCATTGAACTCTTGACCGCCCTGAAGGATGTCGAAGCCATCTTGCTTGCCGAGGTGACGGAGCGATTGCAAGTCTTTTGGCTGGCTCGACATCCTAGAGAAGACAGACTTCTCGGCAACCTCTTTGCTTACAATTTTTCCTTTGTTCTCAAACAGAAACAGAAGTGTTTGACCTTTCTGTGTGTTTTCTTTAGGAAGCCTCACCCCAAACTTGGGTAGAGGCGAGTTTTGAAATTCCTGTTGCATTTTTTGGTAATTCATATTACTATAGTAAAGAAGAAGAGCAGAGATGTCAAGAGATTTTTTTGCCACCAAGTGATAAAACTACAACGGCGCCGAATCCACCACCACATGACCAATGAATTGGATATGTACTGGTCTTGTAAATAACTGTCTTCATTGCTTTGTTTAACTTACCTCGCTCATACCAATGCACCTTCCAGCCTGAGCCAGTATTCTCTACGACAAGCCCTCGACCTAGCTCCCCGTTAGAAACCAGAGCACCTACACGCATTATCTCTTTCCTACAAACTTCAGGTCAGTTCTTAGGTGTGGCTGCTGCTTCTTGCCGCCACACCAGTCTATGTAGTACCATTCCCTTTTGCCATACTGAGTAGAAAAGTCTAAGCCACTTACGATGCCGACTAAGCCAATAAATTCTTTGCAGTATTTCAACGCCCTGCCTTTCGCAGATAGTTCAACCAAGTCACCGATTTTCATTCATCACCTCTCTGTATGCCCCGACTGTGACCGGGTAAAGGTCTTCGGCGATATCCAAGCAAGCCTGAGCGACTAGTTGAATTTCCCACTGTGCTCCTTTGTGTAGCCGCAAGCCTATGAATTTCATAAGGTTATTTAGATTTGTTGTGCCATAGTATTCTGTGTAGAGGTTCTGTGGCAGGATACCCCTAGCTTGTTCTCGACATACTCCAAGTTCAATCATTTCATTGTATAGGTGAAGTGACCGGTCATGATGTTGGCGTAGGGCACCGGCAGTAGTCAGCACCCCGCCATCTTCATACCTCATCATCACTGGGTTAATCAATTCACTACTGCTCGCCTGACGATTGGACTTGTGCTGCGTCCTGAATTGGCTAGGTTGGTAGAACTCAAGATTAACATCTGTGTATCGCCTACTAATCTCGTTGTAACTCCAAGTCCTGTGCCTGTGGTGCTGGCTTCTGATAAACAGGGGAACCTTGAACCTGAATGTAATGAAATTGTGTTCCAGTGTCGAAGTATGCTTATGTTTGATAAGATACTTGATTAGCTTGATATCTCGCTCGTCTAGTTCTTCTTTATGCACTCCGAAGGATACACGAGCAGAATTAACAATGGTAATATCGTTCCCCATGTGCTCAACATATTCAACCTTCCCAATGCCGTCGCCATATAAATCAATGCTCTTCGTCATCATTCCTCGTTGGTTTTCTAGATACTAATTCTAAAACTGATTGGTTCCAATTCTCTTCTTGGTTTGTGTCGTAAAAATATACCCTAGCCAATGGATAAAACACCTTGAGCACCACGCCGATTGCATCTGACCTTATGTGATCAGTGTAGTGGCTAGCGATCATGCGCCTCACTAGGTCACCCTTTTTGAATCGATCCGGCTTCATTCGCTCTCCGTAGCTGAACTCACAACCTCAAAATATTCAGCTAAATACACTATATCTCTATCAATAAAATTGGCTTTGAACGGGATGAGGGTCATCCATACTGCCAACTCTCCGTCGCCACGACTATGAACAATCGCCAATTCACCCGTTGTTTTATTTCTTACCAAATCTCCAGCCTTCACTTACCAACTCCAAACTGTCTTCTATGTACCATGCAGCTTTATTGTTAGTAATTATGCGTACTTTATATTCTATGCCAAGGAATTCTCGCTTAACTCCTCGATGTTTTGCACTAGTAGTTGCTAATTTGTGCATCTCTACAATAATACCAAGAAGGTTTCGACCATCGGGGGAAAAGTTGAGCCCCTTTTTTAATCTAACCAAATCACCTACCCGCATCTTTCTTCCCCGCTTTCTGAACGAGAGCGGACCATAATCTGATGAGCCTAGCATCGGTCGTCATAACTTCACAGGTGTTGTGCTCTTTGCTAATCAGCACACCAAGTTTCCAATCCGTTACCGTCTCTTCCCTATGGTTGATTACCTCTCGATACCTTATCAGATCTCCGGGCTGCACTAGTGATTGTGCTTCGGCATCTCAATCTTGCCAGCCAAAAGCAAATCCTCTGCCATCCTCTGGTAAGAGCCTTGCAGAGAGTGAATCATACCTGAGTCAAGTAGAAACTGGAATAGGGCATACACCTTGTCGTTCTCCAGTTCTCCACTCTCGAAAGCCATAATTTGAGTTACCAAGTCTTGCATTTATTTTTCCCCTTTCTAATGGTTGTGGATTAATTTTAAAGCATACTTATGGGAAAGTCAAGACTTTTTTGGTTTTACTTTAAGAAATTTAAGATATGCACTGTTAAGGTGGTCATAATATTTGGTTTTTCTCAATGTTTTGTGGGCTTTAGAAAGCTCATCCCGCCCTGCAATATTGATTAGGAAGTAGGGTGCTTGTGCCCTAGCATTAAAGCCTTCTACTTCCGTATCTTTATCGTTGGGGTTGAAGCAAATACACTTGTAATCAGAAGCTCCAAGGAAACGCAGCGTCTTGTTGACCATGATTTGAAACTGCTTTGTCTCCTCTGTCGTAATATCTTCCTTAGATATTTGAGCAAAGAGAGCAGATTGCTTATCAGAATTCAAGAACTTTTGTATAAGCTCGATCAAAGAAGTCTCACCCGGTATGATTGCGCCAATCATGAGTCGACCCCCATCCAGTTCGGGACCAGCAAAGGGGCATGCTGGCATTCCGCCGAACTCCTCTCGTGGTGGACGCATGACATTGTTGATGTAGTCCTTCACTTCGTTTATTATTTTATCACTCAAAACGACCTCACATCAATCTTGGTTATGTCTAGCAGCCAACCAGCCAAAGATACCACCCAAGGTATACACTGCCAATAGCAAGCCAAAAAGTTTCCAGAAAGTCCCTTTTTTATCGGTCTGGTGGCAGCCATTTGCAGGATGAACCTCAACGAGGATTTCTTCTTCTGGTTCTGCTTCTTGTGTCGACCAAGGGTCATCCTGCCAGATGACATCTGCCGCTTCAATAGGATCTTCGATTGACTCGGGTGCTTTATCTTCTTTCTCTTCGTCCTGAAGGATGGTCAAGTCGAATTCAGCTTCCTCTTCTGGTTCAATCACATCATCTTCCCATACGATATCTGGAATGGATGGGTAGCAATCCTCGTGGTTATCAACTAATCCATCACAGTTATCATCCAGCCCATTGCACTCTTCTTCTGCTGGCTCCTTCGCATCACAGGCTAACCAAGAACCCAAGACACACTGGCTCTGCCCTTTGCCACAATCAGTAGAGCAAGTCTGGAATAACTCCTCGTCGACCAAGCCGTCACAATCGTTGTCGATCCCATCGCAGGTAAGCTCGACCAGTTCTTTTCCTTCTGGTTCTGCACATAGCCATTGACCCTTGGCGCAAACAGGGACAGCCTGAGCACAGACACCCTCACCCCCGCAAGTATCCTTTGGAGCTAAGTCACCTTCATAGCATTCAATATCTTGTGGAGGGCCCCAGACAACATCACCGAGAGTCATAGAAATGTGGTCCCAACCATCAAACCAAAGAGCGTTAGGATTCCTGAAAGAAGCACCGATGTTTATATCTTCCATGTGTACTAGCTCTCCCTGCGGTGCCTGAATGACAACAAAGTATTCGTGGTAAGCAGAGTCATTTGCAGTGGATCCATCGATGGATATGATTAGGTTCCAGACCATATCATCAGCACCCCCTAGTACAACCATCTCCCACCTGAACAAGGTCACAGAATATTGGGAAGATACCATATATTTTTCATTGACATAGCCCTTGGATTGAATGTTAACACCAGCCGTTGCATCGGCTAAGACACCAGCTTCCTTGAATTCACCTTTCCAGCCGACATCGCCATTGGCGCCCCCAGAGACAGAGGAGTCGTATCCAGCAGAATAGGACTGTTGAATGTTAATGGTCTTGATTGGCTCCCACTTATAATTTTGGAATGGGACAGACCAGTCCCATCTAATAGCGCCAGCTTCGCCGCTATTTTTCATTCTTACATCAACATATTGTGCAGGTAGGATGTCATAGAGGAACTCGCCAAGCCAGTTGTCCTCTTGGGCTAGTTGCCAGTCATCGATAATATTTGGCGAGGATTTAACTTTCAGGACCATCACATAGAAATCGGCAGACTTGGGTATGGATGACTCGAACCAATAGAACTCGGCAACACCGTCGACGGTGTTGCCCGTGGTTTCGTTCTCTGCTCCAAAGAATAGGGTATCCCCTTGCCAGAACCCGTAGGATTGTGTTTCGATATCGTCGTAAATGCCCGTGTAGGCATCTCCTCCCCAGACTTCGGTACCTTGCTTTAGAATGCGAGCGCCAACAAACGAAGTGTCTGTGTCGCTTACTTCAGACTCCACCTCGCTAGGTAGGGTGCCGTCCTCTGCGTAGGCATAGCCTGTTAATAAGGCCATTAATATGCCAATAATGATATCAAGTTTTCTCATAGTATACTCCTAGAATGGTTTGGTGGTAAGTAGTATACTAGAATATAAAAGGAATGTCAAGGATTAATCTGTGGCGAAAGGATTTCTTTTGTAATAGTTCATTACCAGTTCATCCAATTCTCTGTCTAAGTCGGGCAGTGCGGCATAAGGTAGTAAATTTTCTTCACTTACCGTTCTCATATCTATTTTTCCTTCGAAAGTTGAGACAGCAACAGTGTAGTGGAATTTAGATCCTTTGGAATATCGGATGGTGGTATACTTTCTTATATCCAGTATGATGGCTGGGCGTCCTTCAACAAAGGGATCCCATGTTGGTGTGGGTGGGATAGTCTTGTAATAGCAAGATACCAAATCTCCGACTTTGTACTTGCTTCCCTTCAAACACAACTCCTCCCTAGCAGTTTGCCCCCGGCTGTATTAGATCTAGGTCTTCGTCGTAGAAGTCGTACCAGAGTATATCCGCTTCCCCTCCTGCTACCCAATCAACGGTGTATACATTCTTTTTATCACCATCCCTATTCTTGATTAGGGTAACTTTAGTAATGATACCTAGCCATGGCATTCCCCAAGCATCAGTGGCTGCCCTAGTCTTAACTAGGTCGCCTACCTCAAATTTAGCCTGTTTAATGCCAAGTAGTTCGTCTGTAAGTGAGTTCATAAAAAAATTCCCGCAAAAAAAATCGGCGAGTGGGCGGTCTACCCAACGCCATACACCAACACGACGAGATCTCGTTCTGAGAAAGTCATCGTCGCCGTTTTCCCATTCTTGCCAACCATGAAACACCGATACTCATACGAAACCTTTGGCTGTCTTGTCGATGGGTACGATGTTACATGTATTTTATCTAACACAACACCTATTGGTCCGTCCCCGGAATCACTAAGGGCTATTAAAGAACCAATCGGTATTTTGCCTATGTTTTCGTAGATATTCATCTACATAAATAGTTTACTGCATTGGTTTAAGTTAACTCAAAATCAACATCTGTACCATTTCTAAACCAGCCCTGCCACTTTTCATTAAGCGACATTACCAGAATTTGCTCTTCATTGCATTCAAAAGGTCCGGAGTGGGAGATATGCATCAATTTCATCACATCGCCGTATTGTTGAATTCTTTGGTGCGCTCGTTCAGTGTGCGGATGTATTCTTATTCGCACATTCAAATCCGGTCGACCATAGACTTCGCTAGGCTTCCAGATGTCATACTCTAATTCCGACTTATGCTCTACATTGTTCAAATTGATTTTCTCCTAGAGTTGTGTATTCTTATCTAATATAACACAGCGGTGAATGATTGTCAATACTACAATAAATAGTTTTTACAAAAAGAAAAGGGTGTCCGGAGACACCCTTCGCAAGTAAAGATCAAAAGGAAAAATCTAACTAACTTTAATTGTTATGGTTTCGGGTATCTCTTTTTCGGGCTTCATTATGTTTACACGCAAAATCCCCTGATTATAAACGGCTGTAACTGCTTTGGATGTTGTACCTTCGGGCAGTGTCCATGTCTTTGTGAAGGCAGAAGCTCCGAACTCTGTATCTGTTTTACCTGTCTGTACAGTCAGAGTGCCCTCTGTGATTGTAATATTAAAATCCTCTTTGTCCAATCCCGGTGCTGCGACAGAAATAATATGCTTATCATCCTCGGTCGTTACTTTGGTGTCGACCATGGATGCTGTTCTTTTTCTAGGGATCGTCACGCTCTCGAAGAATGGGTCAAAGAGGGAGTCAAAAAGACTATCAAATGTGGTTGTGGTTGGTGTTCTATAAGTTGAAAGTGAAATTGTCATTGCATTATCTCCTAATGGTTGTGGGCAGTTTTTATCTGCCATTCATTATGATAACAATATATACATACTTTTTGGGTTGTCAAGGGCCTATCTTGAATATTTATCTTCGAGCCTTACAACATCGTCGATCTCTGGTGTACTAACTTCTGCTAACTTTACATTAACGGTGGAGGCACAGAAGCGATGAACTGTTCCGGGCTTCACACGGAAGGTTGAGCCGGGAGTAAGATAAACTCTTTTGAAACCAGTTTCCTCTGGCTTGCCTAGTTCAAGCATCAGGATGCCCTCGACAACACATATGGTCTCATCTTTAACTTCATGGTATTGTCTAGACAACATCTCTCCAATATTAATATACAGAAACTTTCCAAGGTACTTGTCTGTCTCTGCCCAAATTTCTTCTTTGCCCCAAGGCTTTTCAACTGTTCTCATTTGCTTCCTCTTCTTCTTTTTGTGCTGGTTTAGTGAGAACAGAGCCGTCGTCTCTATAGTGAACCTGTTCTCCGTCCTCATAAGTAATGATTGTTTCGTTGCCCGGATGAGGTTTGATGTGGACCGTAGCGAAATCGCTGATACTATCAAAGATTGCTATTGAGCCTCGGGGTGTAGGATACAGCCAGTGAACAACACACTGCCCTGTTGCCAGAGTAATACCCTCGATGACGATGCCTGTGCCAGATACGCCGCTCTCATCATTGATGCGACAGACGGTAAATGTCCTGATGCCTTGGGCACACAACTTGGCTGGCTTCTTAGGCTTCAGGTCGACCTCTGGCGTCTCCTCTAATTGCTTTTCTCCTAATTGCTTTTCTTCGTTCATCAGTGTGTCCTCATAGAAATGCCCAAAGCCTCTAATTCGTTTTCGCATCCTGCTGTAATAGTCAAATATGCCATAACCAATTCAAAGTCTTTTGAGTCGACAACTATAGTTTCCTTGCCTGTATTTTTATTTGTCACCCTATTGTCAGAAAGCAAAAGTTTATCCATCATATTGGCATATGTATTTGTATTTGTCATATGCTCGGCTATTAGGGGAACAGCTTGGTCTTTAAATTTTAACTGTGTCTCTCCACACAAATAAGACTCTAGCAAGTATTTCGCCTTGTTAACCATATGCTTTGCTTCTTCAATTTGTTTCTTGGCGTGTTCCTCACTCAGCGCAAAGGGTACCTTTTTGGTTTTTTTGTCACTCATTTTGACCCCAACAATTTCTTTTGAATTGAAACCATGTCACCCACTACATCGAGATCTAAGCCTGACTGTCCCCTGTTGATATATATTTTTGTGAAACCCTCTGATGGGTGGAGTTCTTGTCCCAGATTTGTTTCAGATAATCTGTTTTTTAAGGAGTCATTTTCTCTGACGCACACAACATGCTCTGGGTTGACTAACACTTCTCTCAAAGAAAACTCCTCGACCTTCTCTTCCACGCTTGCGGCGAAAGTTCTCTTATTGTATATTTCTATTAGCTTAACTAGCATGTTGAACCTCTTCCTGTATTTCATATAGATAGTGTTTCGGGACGACCCAGCGGCCCCCACGATAGCCTATCTTATAATAGGTGCCCTCAAGCTCTCCCAATACCAAAACATGAGTTGGTACTTTTGGATTGCAAAAACACTTAACCCCCGAATCGGGATTATCCTCCTCTGCAAATTGTATTAGAGAAGTTGACGATGGTAGCCAAGCCAGATCACCCTTCTTCATCAAAGCCCTCTTCTGAGTTGGCAGCCTGCGACATAAACTTTTCGTATTCGGCTTGCTCGTTTTCGTGCCACTCCTCATCGACTTCGGCTGGCTGTGGGGGTTCATGAGGCATGATTGCCTCTTTATAGCCTTGAATAATGTTTTGAACTTCTTGCAAACTGTCATCCAAAGTGGATAACTCTTTTCGGAAGTTTTCAATCATCTCTATGGACCTGAAATATTCATCACCGGAACTTGATAACGACATTTTAACTATCTCAGATATGTTGTCTGGCATACTATACATGACTCGATTCTTGATTCTATCAAGCATTCTGCGTGTCTCCCCAGCTAAATCGTTAATGTGTACAGTTTTGGTAATTTTAACTCTCATATTTGATTCCTCGCATAACTAACTAGTGTCAACTCTTCTGAACTATACAATGGTTTGTGGTTATCAAGGTTGAAACCACACTGCTGGCGTTCTTTAATGCGGAGGATGTGACCTTCACGGGGTCAATAATGCCAGTCTCGTACATGTCGACAAACTCTCCGGTTGCAACATTGTATCCCATGTCCCCCTCTAGGTTGATGACCTCGCTGATAATCACATCTGGTGACTGTCCTGCGTTGATGAGCATCTGTTTTATTGGTGCGGTCAAAATACTTTGAATAATTTTGACTCCGCATTCCTGCTCATCGTTATCACACTCAACCTCTAGCTTGTTGGCTACCCTGAGTAAAGCTACACCCCCACCAGATACCAAGCCCTCTTCCCTAGCAGAGCGCACAGCCTCCAAAGCATCTTCAAGTCGATGTTTCTTTTCAATCATCTCAATCTCTGTAGATGCTCCGACTCGGATAATCGCAATACCACTAGCCAGTCTGGTAATTCTTTCTTGGTACTTCTCGCATTCTTGCAGACTTTCTGTCTCACTGATTGTTTCTTTAATATTCTCAATCCTTTCTTGGATTTCGGATCCATCTCCCTGTCCATCCACGATGGTTGTGATGTTCTTTGTGATGTTAATCTTCTTGGCTGTTCCAAGGTCAGTCAGCTTTACTTTACTAAAGTCGTGTCCTAGCTCAGTTGTCACAAATGTTGCCCCGGTAGATACTGCAAGATCTTTGAGGATCTCTCGCCGCTCTTCGCCGTATCGAGGAGCCTTGACTGCTGCCACCTTCATGGTGCCTCGGACTGCATTCATAATCAAGGCAGCCAAAGCCTGACCTTCGATATTCTCAGCGACGATTACAAATGGCTTGCCCTCTCTAGCTGCCAACTCCAGAACGGGCATCATCTCTTCGACTGTTTCAATCTTTGCATCAGTCACCAAGATGTATGGGTTCTCATACTCGACAGCATGACGCCTCTCGTTGTTAATAAATTGGGGGCTTATGTAACCAGAATCAAAGCGGAAACCCTCAACGATGTCAAGGCTTGTCTCAAGCGAACGGGCTTCTTCTACCGTGATAGCTCCGTCTTTTCCTGCTTGGTCGATGGCAGTAGCAATCAGGTCGCCAATAACTTTGTCACCGTTGGCTGAGATGGTTGCCACATGCTTGATGTCTTCCTTGGACTTGACAGGCTTTGAGTCTTCTTTTAATATGCTCACTACCTGTGCGACTGCCTTGTCCATTCCTCGCTTTAATTCTACTGGGCATATACCTGAAGCGATATACTTTTGAGCATTATTATAAATTGCACGAGCCAAGACTGTGGATGTCGTGGTGCCGTCACCTGCATCAGAGTTGGTCTGGTCGGCTACTTGCTTTAGGATTTGGACGCCGACATTCTCAAAGGGGTCTTCCAAGTCAACGAACTTGGCGACTGTTACACCGTCCTTTGTGATGATTGGGTTGGAGCCTTCTTGGTGTAGGATGACATTGCGTCCTCGTGGTCCCATTGTGGCTGCTACATTATCAGCTAAGACATCAATACCCCTAGCAATCTTCTGCTGAAGGGTCTGACCTGATTCATATTGTTTAGACATTT
>UEXM01003232.1_pt1 | contig 10624 bp, 7 predicted proteins | sample 1796661 | NCBI WGS metagenome assembly UEXM01 (sample SAMEA4772469, study PRJEB27181) | metagenome
TGGCTACCTCCCTTTGTTTTGTTATTATTTTTCATATTAATTTCTCCTTTAAAATTATTATTATTGAAATAATAGAAAATATTTTGCCCTTTTCGTTCAGTTTTCAATTGCCTACCGTTAGGTGAAAAATTCATTCAAAAAGGGCCTTTTTTATAATCGCTTTTTTACAAAAAAACGAGAACAGAGTCTACGGGTAGACTTGTTCGCCCTAGATATACCGCTCCCTTGCCAAAAGCAAAAAAAAGATCATTTTAGGCAAAAAAATAAGCCCCGCAATGATTTTTGCAGGGCCTTCTTTTAAAAACAGTATTTTTAAATTTTCTAGCTGTCTCTCCAGAGATTATTTGAAGCGTATTTGATAACTTCTGTAGCCGAAGCTTCATTGTATCCATACTCATCCATCAAGGTCTTAATCATTTCGTTGTATTTACCTTGCTGCTTCTTATCTCTAGACTTTGACTTCGTTACAATTCTGGAAATGTCTCGAACTGAAGCAAGAAGTTTGTTTTCAATCGCTTCCTTGAGTGGGCCATAAGAGTTCCAGTCAATTGTTTCGCCTTTTCTCAGCTTTGCAAACATATAAGCTGTAATATCTGCTCTAAAGTTTTCTCTTGCGGATCCAACGATTCCAATCTGTTCTTCGATGGAGCATAGGAAGTCTTCGTCAGCTTGCATTTCCTCGTTTGTCACTTTATCTTTTACCTTTGATCCGTTGACGTAAGCTTCTGCGTGATCCAAGTAATTGTTGAAAAGCGATTCTGCTTGTTCTTGGTAGGCAGAAACAAATGCCTTAGTGATTTCGGTCTCAAGAATATTTAAGTACTCGTCATGCAGCTCTTTTTGAAGGAATGAGAGGTATTTTTCTCTTAGGTCTTCAACAACAACCTGCTCTTTGACTTGCTTAACAAGAGCATCTCTAATAGAGATAGGAGTTACCATGTTATTGTCAGAATCTGCAACGGCTGCGTCAATTGACTTCATAATGAATCTTGTGGAAATTCCTGTCATGCCTTCGTCACGTACTTCGTCTCTAAGGTCGTTAATATCAATCTTTTTGATATAACCCTTCTCAACAACCTCTTGGCCGTTATAGATCTTCATCTTGGTCATTGGGTCGACCTTATTAGATGTCTTTAATCTTGTTAATACCGAGAACATTGCCGCAACCTCAAGTGTGTGAGGTGCAATGTGGGCATCGAAATCAGATTCATCAAGCATTTTTTTATAAATCTTTTGCTCTTCGCTTACTTCAAGACAGTAAGGTACATTAACTCTTACAATTCTATCAAGAATAGCTTCGTTTGTGTTCTCGGATTTAAACTTGATCCACTCAGCTTCGTTACAGTGTGCGAGGATAACACCATCAAAGTAAATCATGGCACCTTTACCGGGGGATGGGACTGCTTTTTCTTGTGTTGCAGTAATCATTGTGTGTAAGAATTCAATCTCGTTTTTGAAAACCTCAACAAACTCAACAATTCCACGATTTCCTACGTTGAAGGCCCCGTTTAGGCTTAGGGCACGAGGATCGTCTTCCGGATAGAGGTCTAATTTTGAAATGTCCTCTGACCCCACTAGGATGCTTGTATCCTGCGTGTTCGCATCCATAGGAGGAACAACTCCGATACCTCTGCGGCCACGAATGGAAAAGCTCTTTTCGGAGACTGGGAAATTCATGTAATCTCCGCCAAACTCTTCTAACAATCGATGACGACATACTGGACAAAGATCACCTTCGATCTTCATTCCATACAATTCTTGGAACTTATCACGCAAACTTCTTGGTACTAAATGAAGAGGTTCTTCATTGATTGGACATCCATCAAGAGCATATAAAGCACCACTGTTTTCCAGTGCTCTTTTGATATGTTCCACCAATGCAGATTTGCCTGCACCAACTGGTCCCAACAATAACAAGACTTGTTTGCTTTCTTCACCTTTCATTGATGCGGAGTGCAAGTATCTCATGATTTTGGCTAAGGATCTTTCCATTCCAAAGAATTTACTCTGAAAATAATCATAAGTCTTCAGTGCTTCACCGCCAAACAGGTTAGAGCACCTAGAATCGTCTTCAGACATTCTGGTGATACCCTCTCCGGTAATTGTCGTATACAATCTCTTGTGCGCCAACATAGCGATCTTCTTGTCTTTCTCAATCATTTCCAAGTACTCGGAGAATACTCCAGAGAACTTTACTTTCTTATTACTCTTCTTATGCTTTTCAGCAATTTCTAAAAATTTATTAGTTTTTGATTTACTCATTTTAAAATTCCCATAGCTCATCCTCAATGAGCGTTATAAATTCTACGTTATCGTTCCACAAATAGCAAATGTGGTCATAAACTTTGTTTGCGTGTGACAGCTCCAAATCTCGTCCATCATGTTCATGCTTGATAAAAAGCGTATTAGTCTTTTTTTCGTAATCTTCCACATAAACCACGGGAACTCCATTCAATCCTGTATTACTAATTAGACCGTCACGGACGCTTTTCCACCCTTCTTTGTCAGAAATTTCTTTAATTGAGAAATTTCCTGAGTGCTTGTCTTTGGAATAATTAAACAAATTAAGGTCTGAACACACTTTTTCATCAAGATATTTTCTGATAAATGACTCGTCGTCGTGCGTCTCTCTGACTAAGAGACACTCTTCGAATCCATGCTCCTCTTCTATCTTTTTAAAGAGAGTGTACCCTAAGTGGTAAGGATTAACTCTTCCAACAATTGGCCTAACGACCTGATTGTGTGTCTTAAGGAACGCCAAGTGGTATTTGTCTGGAAGTTCTAGGTCATACATGATTTTTTCGTGAATAAGGACTGCCCAACCTTCGTTCATAATTTTAGTCTGGCCTTGAGGCACAAAGTATTTTGATCTTCTCTCAACCATCTCTATTAGGTCTCTTTGCCAATCCTCTAGGTCTCTAGCATTTTTCCTGATAAACCCTAATAGGTTATAATCTTGTTGAACGAGCCCTATAGACAAGTCTATTTTACCTTGGGTTTTTTTAAATAAATCTTTCTTTTTCTCGTCTTCGCTTAGACGGCTTATGCCCGGTGTTCTGGGGATTTGATATTGTATAGCATGACAAGCATCCAACATTTTCTCCACCTTATCAATTCCGATGGCGGGATCTTCGATATATTGTTGAACTCTTTTACCGGCTGACTTAAAGCGAGAAATTATATTGTCCGGATCGGTATGTTTGAACATCCTATTGTTCTTAAAAAAGTCAGAGTGACCAACACAGTGGGACATAGTTAATAAGTGAGTGCTCATTGGGTTCTCAAGCATTAGATAAGCGATGGATGGATTAGAATTGATAATCATTTCGTAAGGCAATCCTTCCATTCCTAGATTATATCGAGTGATAGTTCTTTCAAACGACTTTCCAAAAGACCAGTGTCTATAATGGGTCGGTAAACCACTGTAAGCCATTGCACCGATCATCTCTCGGTAGTTTAAAATTTCGTACTCAATAGGAAACCAATCTAAATTATATTTTTCTTTAGCAATTTTGCAGATTTTGTCATCCCAATCTTGTAATTCTTTAACGGACCAATCTTTCATTAGTTCTTTCCTCCAAACAATTTTTTAAACGATGGCCAGATGTGCTCTGGTTTCGTCATTCTAATCCTCTTAAAACCTTCAGTGGCCAAGGGACTTAGCTTTTTCCACAAATTAGTTGCCTCGCTCTGGTTATAATTGAATGACTTGCTTAAAATGCCATAAGTGCTTTCACTGGGGAAAGCCGTGGGATCTATTTCAGCATAGCATATCATCTGGTTAAGTTCTTTTAGCTCTCTAAACAGCTCTACTGTCTTGTCGTCATCAAAGCTCCAGTTCTCTCCATCTCCGGAGTAAAAAGTATATATATTCCAGCTGGATGGGTGGTATCTTTTTGATATAATATCTTTTGTTAATTGTAGGGCCGTTGACATTACAGTACCCCCCATAGTTCCTCTTTTGAAGAAATCATCTTCATTAACTTCCTTTGCGTCAGTTGAGTGGGAAATAAACACCACTTCTACATTGTCATATTTATATCTCAAAAACTGATATAAGAGAAAGTAAAAGCTTCTTGCCATATATTTCTTTTCTTTACCCATTGAGCCGGAAACATCCATTACAAAGAAAATAACAGCAGAGTTGTTTTCTTGAGGCTTAAGCTTTGTGTGCTTATACTTCAAGTCATCTTCGTGGAATGGAAATCTCTCTCCCGAGTCTGGGTCAAAGGCACCAGACGCGATTGCCATCTTCTTCCTTCTAATCTTTCTCTTAATTGTCTCTTTCTTCGATAATCTAGACCTCATACCCTTTTTTCTAAAGCCGCTGCGTTTTGGCTTATGGGATTTAATGAGTCTAAATCTCTTCTTTTCTAAATCTGGAAGTTCTAAATCTTGGAAAAGATATTCCGCAAGCTCGTCTAGAGTTACTTCTACATCGTAATATTCTTCTCCGGGCTTTTCGGAACCTTTTTTGCCTTGAGCTTTCTGTTTTTGGCCGCCTTTCCGTAAAACTTGGCCTCTCTTTATCTTCTTGTCTCCGGCGGAACCTGTTTTTTGGTTCTTTTCGTTATCGCCATAGACGAAGTGGTACTCTTTAATTCCCTTTACCGGTATTTTTATCTTCTTTTTTCCGTCTTGACCAATGATGGACTCATCTGCTATTACGTCTCTTATTCCCTCTTTTATAGCCTTGTCTATTTTCTCTTTATGTCTTTTTCTATCAGCAGCAGACCTATCTGCATTTGATTTATGTTCTCTAAAAATACTCAAATTAGCCTCCGAAATGAGAAGTTATGGCCGAGAGGAAGACAATTATTAAGCTATCTCCCGCCTCTAGTTCATAATTAGATATTATCTGATTGCTTTCATTGATATAGAAATCTCCAGATCCCTCTACAGTAGTAAGTAGTTGTAACATACCGTTTAGGAATACCATAATGGTGTCAGCATCAAGAACTTGGCCGTCTGGTATTGAGAAAAAGTCATTTACACTAGTGCCGGGTACAACCGTGTCAGTAAGAACGCTAGGGGTTGTAGAACCTGAGTCCTCTGCTCCGTGAACGATCTTTGCTGCAGTGGTATACGGTGCGGCAGAACCTCCTGAGCCGCCGGATCCACCTGAAGATTCTTCTGAAGATTCCTCTGCTGTAGCAGTGCCACTAATGGCTGCATTGGCTATTGCAGCATCTTGTATGCGAGTGTCAAGTACTTCAAAATCCAATAAACCCTTTCTAGTCCTTACGCACTTGGCCATAATCTGGAAAAGATGGTCCACTTGTCCAAAAAGAGGGCGGTCTTCCGTGAGTGTTACAATTTCATAAAAAGTATGTCCATACTGGATATAGTCCCCTTCTCGAACGTAAGTATCTTGGTCTTCATGTAATCTTCTTTCGTGAAATTTTACATTAATGGTGTGCATCTTGTCTAAACCAAAATTCTCCGTAGTGGTCTCGATCGCCTCGAAGTCCACAAGAACATATACCCTAACTGGTGGGAGAAAGCACTTTTCGATAGCCTCTCCATATAGAGGGTGGAAGTTCGAATATTCCATAGAAACGGGCAAATAAAGTATTGGCTGCCCTATTACTCTTTCAAGCAATTCATCGTTGACCTGCTTTACTAAATTTCTTTCTTTCTGCCCTAAAAACAAGGGAGGAGGAGGATTAGTTGGTCTTGTCCATTTGTTGTCTGCCATCTAGTAGTCCTTTTTATCTCCGAAAATAACTCTTTCTCGAACAATTCTTATTTCTGCTGCGGATTCACGGATTGTCATTTTGGGCTGCTCATCGTTTTTGTCAGAACCCATCAGATATCCCAAAACCTTGAGATTTATTGAGGTCTTGAATTTACGTTCCTCATCACTTAAATCTGAAATGTTGTTCTCTAAGCCAAAGTCGCCATCCACGAAGCCTTCAAATCTATGGCCATCGTTATTCATAAAGAAGTTGTTTATCTGGCCAGTATAAGCTAAAAATGGTGTTATGATTTCATTCATTTGCTGCTGATATTCTGTATTTACTGTAAGTTTATAATTCATGACCATATATGTAGGCAGTGGCATCGTTATCGTTTCGTATACGACCTTATCGCTCTTATATGGGTAAGTTTGCTGATTAAATATTCTTTTTGCGTCAGCGTTTTGAAAGTTAGCCGTCTTTTCTTGTTGCAGTCGGCGGGCTACAGTTATAGCTCCTCCCTTCGCGTCGTTTTGGCGAGGAATATTTGACCATGCCACACCCTTCATGTTTGGATCTTTATTGACAGAGGTTCTTTCAATGCTAATTGCTGGAAGAGTGAAGACGTTCTTATTTCTCAACTCTTTCTTATCCTTGATCTGATAGGATCTTTCTGCCATCGACCAGATAAGCGGAACTTTCTTCCATCCTTCGTTAGTTGTACAAAATATATTTAGCTCTTCATTAAGCCAATTGAAAAGTGCAACGTCAACTGTCTCAATAGTCGAGGGCATGAACGTAACCTCTTTTAATGCAGGTTTCTCGATCTTATTTCCGTCGCTATCGAAGTACGGTCTAAAGCCGTCATATGTTTCTTTTCTACTGCTCATATTTTACCCTTGGAAAATGATCAACGGAACGCGCTTTTGAACGTCGTTGGTTGCATCAGATTTTTCCGCATCCTTCTTAGCTAGTTCAGTATATGTCAATTCGTCCAAAATAGTTTTAAGTTCCTCTCTCAGCTTCTCTTGTTCTTCCTTAGACTGGCTAAGAAGCGCGTCAGCGTTTAGGTTGACAGATTCACCGGGAATCGGGATTGTCTGAAACTTTCCACGAATTTGGGCCAGTGTCTCTTTAGATAAGGCCAATGCAAAACGTCTAATCCACTGTTTACCAATAGCATTGATGTTTTCGTATGGCAGATTATCAAAAGGAAGAGTATTCATGTTGTTAATTCCACTAATTCCTGTATCAGTTGTGCCTGTTTCTTCCCAAGCATCAGGGATAATTGAAAAGTCTACCCACATATGATTATAATCATACACAATATCTGGTGCTGGAAAGATTCTCAACTTATTGTCTTTTAATTCGTAAGAGTAGTGAGATAATCTGGTATATATGTTGTCCTCATAAGCCATGGCTTGTAGTTTATTTTGCCAAGTTGGGACGATTTCAAAAGTAGAGTCATCTGTGTACTGTCCATAGTAATTTAGATTCCCAACTACGTTAAGACCTCCGAAATAACCGAAAAATCTCCACATCGCATTAGGTGTCTTGTAATAAACTTTTTTGACTATTACTCTTTTATCTCCCACAATCCCTGCGTATGCAGCTGCGGCTCCCGAGGGGTCAGTGCCCGAAGCGGATGAGCCTGATATGATAGCTTGAAGGTCATAGTCCTGTCGACCTTGTTCGAGACCAAAAGAAGCAGAATAGATAGGTATAGTTCCCCCAATACCTGTTGCGGTAGAGTAGGCATCAGATATCCTTCTTTCAATTTCAAATGATACTCTAGGAAACTTAAGATTTACGTTTTCGGGTCCGTTTATCCTTTGACCTTCGTGATCGAAAGTTCCTGTCGTCTGGCCCAGAACGTCCGATAATATATTCTTTGATTGGTGCAAGTTTACTAGGTAACTATACTCTAGTACTGCTTCCTGATAGTTGGCGTACACATTACCGGACTTTAGTTCAATGTCTAATACATCTCCGCCAATCTTCTTATAAGTATAGGCTACCTGATCAGCCGCGCCAGACAAAAATTGCGCAGAGTCAGAATAAACTTCCAAAGGAAGTAGAGCAGCCACTTCGGTAACTGTCCCAGTAGCAGGCAAGATAGATTTGCTCATTTGACTAATGGGTGTTAATGTTGGAAAGGCCATTATAAATTTTCTCCTAACTCTAAGTAGTTGCCACAAGCACAAAACCCCCCCACAAAATGTGGGAGGGCTTGATTTGAGGTTAAAAACCTATAATACTGATTATAGATCTTCTACGATAACGAGACCGTACATATCTGGACGAACCATCTTCTTCGCATAACGAGTCATGACACCCTTACGTGGCACGAAGTCCTCTGTTCCGAAGATTGTTGGTGTCATTTGGAGTGGGACGTATGGGGCGTATACATATCCGCTTTCGAGGAATGAAGAGCCTTTACGACCAACCAAGACAACGTTTCTTGGGAAGTAAGGATCGACGTAAACGTCGAACTTCTTGCTTAGAGAGCCAACTTTGACTGCGCCGATTTCGCCGCGATCATCGTCGTGAGTAACGCTTCCACGGAATCCGGCAGTGAACTCAAGGATGTTAGCAACTTCTGGAGAACAAACTACGAAGTTAGCACCACCTCTCAAGGTCTTGCGATGGATCTGTGCAGAAACATCATTAATTGTTTCAGCCAAGGTTTCATACCATTCTGAAACGTTGCCGGTGAAGTCTGGGTAAGCAACAACAGTTGTGGCCGGTGCAACACCAGATGTGCGGTTAACGAACTTACCGGGCAAACGTGACCAGTAAAGCTTTGCAGCTGTAGAACCTTTTACAAGGTCTTCAAGGATTTCTTGATCGATTTCAAGAGCGATGTGCTCTGAAAGGATAGAAGTCAACTCAACTTCGGCATCCAAGTTATGGTATGCGTTCAAGTCTTGAGCCAATTCTGGTGTCCACTTAGCCTTAAGCTTCTTGGTCTTTGCTGTAACAGCAACAGAATCAACCTTGATGTCGATTTCTGGAATGTTTGGATTGTTTTCCAAGCCCCATGCGATATCACCTTCGATTGAACCAAGGGCTCCGCCGTCGACGAAGTTGTCATCAATGACGAATGAAGCAGTTGCGTGAGCAGCAAGAGTTGTTGCAAGGGTACCCGGTAGAATTGTGCCGGTTGAATCAGCAGCGACAAGAAGAATGCTGGCAGCAGTCCCCGGTGAGTCAACAGTTAAGCGTCTGACCTGAACAGGAAGAGTGACACCGGCTCCGTCTTGAACTGTAATAGTTACATAATCTTTCATGTTAAATTGTGCGGTAGGTGTGAAGACAGTAAGAGGAACCTCGAACATAGCAACAGTACAACCTTCTCCGAGGTCCGGATCGTATCGGATCAAACCGTCGTTTAAGAGTGCAGCAGTTCCGATGCCACCAGCACCTGTCCATACGCCGGCAGCTGTACGCTGCGCATCACCAGTCGATGATGGTCCCCAAATAGCAGAACCAGTTGGAGATGAGTAACCGTTGTTAAGAGCGTAAAAACTCTCTTCAGCGTTTTCGCCAGCAAGTGAAACACCGCCAGTGATTTGAGAACCGACAACGCCACCACCGTATACAGAATCACCTGCTTCGGAACCGAGGCGGTTACGGTCAAGTTGGAAGTCCAAGAAGAAAATGAGGCCAGATGGTAAGCTCATTGGTTGAACTGAAACGAGATCGTTTGCGATTAGGCCGCCGAAAACACGACGAACGATTGGGAAGGCAACAGATGCGAAGCCTTCGACATCGCCTCCGGACATTGTAGAAGCTTCACGAAGAAGTTCCTTAGCTTGATTTTCTAGAAGTGCAGCCATACCTTGACGACTGCGATCGTTAGTGATTCCTTCCAAGAGACCGGTCTTTTCCCACTTGTTGAGAAGAGCGGTTCCTTCCTTGGAGAGATCACGTCTTACGATGCCTTCTGTTAGTTTATTAATAATTGACATTTTAAAAATCTCCTTTAATTTATTTTAATTTTTTTATGCCAGCCAAAATTTGCATTCTATCCGTTACGGGAGAATGTTGCTTCTTGGCTTCTCTTCTGGGCAAAGTGGCAGTCGGTCTTTCGATGGTCTCGCGGAGTGATTGTGGTCGTGCTTTACCCGTTACACTACCCACTGCGCTTTCTAGAGTTTCGAAAATAACCTTTGCATCATTAATTGAACCTGCATTGGACAAAGCTTCGACAATTTTTGATTTTTGTCGCTCATTCAGGGAGTTGTTTGTCAATACTCGATTCGTGTATAAAAGTCTTGCGTTTGAAAGGTTCACTTTGTCAAATGATTCTTTCAAGGTCTTGAGAGCGTTACTCATCTTGATGAGCTGGCTCTTCATTTGTTCATTGTTTTCAGATAGGCGTTCTCTGGCTGCTACAAGTTCCATGTTTTCTTCATGTGCTTCTGTCGCAGCTAGTTGTGCCATTCTCATTTGCTCCTTATATCTCATGATATCTTCAGGAGTACCGGCCCAGCCGGATTTTTGAGGATCAATATCTACTACTAATTCTTCGATGATTTGCTCGATATCATCGATTTCTATCTCTTCTTCAAGGGTTGCTTCGACTGGAACTGCAGCAACTTCATTGTCTTTGGCTAAAGAAGGTGCTTCCATGTCAGTTTCCATGTCAGCAGCCAACTCTTCATGAGACCCTTGGTCTCCCATAAGGTCTCCTTCGGCGGCTGCTAAGGTCTCTGCCATATCCTTTAGCTCTTCCATGCTAAGTACGATTTCTTGATCAGCAGATACTTCGTCTGCCTCTAATCCCATTGGGATACTATCTTGCAATGATTCTGACTCATCGCTTTCGATATCAGCAACAGCCTCTTCTTCCTCTTCTTGTTCTAAGAGAGATTCGACAGCTTCTTTAATGTCGCTTGAATATTTATTTAAAATTGCGGTTTCAGCATTCTTGATGGCCGCTT
>UEXM01003235.1_pt1 | contig 10618 bp, 18 predicted proteins | sample 1796661 | NCBI WGS metagenome assembly UEXM01 (sample SAMEA4772469, study PRJEB27181) | metagenome
ACGCCGAAGAACTAATAGACCCCCAAGTCTATCCAACCCTATCTTTAATGAGAGCCTCAGAACTTCTAGAGGCAAGAACAATGGATTGTCTTGATACTTTTAACAGCTTAATAGATGTTGGAGTTTGTCGAGAACAAGCAAGAATGGTGCTCCCGCAAAACTTATATACCGAGTATTACGGAACTTGCAACCTTTCGAATCTACTTAAATTTATAGACCTTCGCACTCATGAGGGTGCGCAATGGGAGATTCAGAAAGTTGCTGAAGCATGTTTGGAAATTGCTAGCGACTTATGGCCAGTGGCTGTTGGATCGTATCGCGATATCAAAAATGGAACCATTTCAGAAAGCACCACCTAAATTTAAACTTGGAGACCTAGTAAAGATTAGAAACTTAGGTCTTTTATTCGCTCAATATGAAGGTGCACAGGCTGAATATGGTTTGATAAACTGCGAAGCCTATCACTATACCAAGACAAGCACTAAAGATTTACTACTTTTTGGTTGGTGGACCTATGACGTTTTAATAGATGGAAAACTAATTAAGATGATGCCAGAAACGTTTTTAGAAGAGGTGAACTTACATGAAGATACGCATAACAAAGAAGAATAGGTTACTAAGAGAGTCAAATGTAACAACAGGAAGGTACAAACAAACCCAAGCTACCGCAACTGGGGATATAACACATGCTCCAAAAGAGATACAAGAATCTCGAATTGAGATAGGAATGAACATAGACAGATTTCTACAACGCCCTTTCGTCACTGTTGGTGAGGAAGTAGGCGACGATGATGGTGAGATGAGGACAATCACTGATGCAAAGGAGACTAACTTGTTACTTTATGTCTATAGGGGAGTATCTCCAGATGGAGAATTAATGAACCAAGAAAACATATCAGCTGTCAATAGAGAGTTGAATGAGAGAGTAGGTCATTTCTTGATGGGCTTAAGCACTTTTGATAAACAAGTACTAGCTTCTGATATTGATTTTATTATTCAAAGCATGGCTGAAGAGCGTTCTCCAAAGCAACAACAGACTCACCAGTCTACACATATGCTTAAGAATGCTCCCGGTCACTTTGATGACTATGTTTTCGGAACCAGAAGGCGCTCTGTATATAAAGACACCCGTGCAGGAAAAGACTTCATGCTCAAAAAGACACCAGAACTAAAAAACATTCCCGACCAGCACCACTTTTTATTTTCCATGGAAAACTTGATGGGAAGAGTGAAGCAGGCTCTCGGACAAGAGTCAGAAGGTGATATACCACCTTTGGATGCAGTGTCATACGATGCCAACTATCGTCTGGGAGATTTCACTGAAGAGATTGAAACAGAGAGGGAAATGTCGACTCCAGACTCAGATGCAGCTAAAACTTCTAAGTTAATGTCAAGTACTTTAGACTCAATATTTATAGCCGCTTATAAAGAAGCCGACAGCTCTCTTATAAGAGGTTTGAGCGAACAAGAGCAGATTAACTTGTTAGAGCCGTACTTGGTTCTTCTAATACAAAAAACCATCCAGAATATGCATGAAAGAAAAAAACCAGATAATTTTCTAAAATTAATAGAAATATCTGACAGGATACCTGAATATTACTTAGACAAATATGAAGAGTCGTTCAACTCCATATTTGATGGTTTGGAACAATTGGGAATGCTTTAGGAGGAAAATTGAATAAGTTATATTTTGATAAGATTGTAGTTGGTGGTTCGTTAACCGCCGTGTTGTATGCTTACAAAAATAATCTTCCAATAATAGTAGATATACCTCATATACCGTTCCAATTGGACTTGTGCCCTGAGCATTGGGATTTGTCATTTATTGGCTTCTCCGATAAAATAAGACATCGTAAAAGCCAAGTATGGGATCGCTTGTTGTTTGTAATGTCAATGTCAGGTTTGGTCATATTTCCAAACAATGTACAGACTTTTCGAATAGAAGAAGAGAAAATGGTCATAATAACTTTAGACAACAAAAAGATAGAAGTTACTTATAATCAGATAGTGGAGTTCGACAAAGAAAAAACAGATGAGATAATCTTGTATGATTGGTTCGCAGTGAGATCAGGCGCCAGACACCAATACAACGCCTTAGCAGATCCTACATCAGAGTTCTGCCACACACTGTTATTTCACCCATCAACTAGGAAATCAACAAGAAGTGATATGAAGGATGTCTGCGCGATATCAACCATTTCAGAAAAAGATGTGGATGATCCTTATAACTCAGAGACATACGCTCGGCTTAAAACACTTAGGATGATGAAGGAAGCAGGTATTCGAGGACAGTCAAATGGATATAACAAGAAAGGACTCCAGCTTCACTACGCTGTAAAGATAGAGCACATGTATCGAGAGATATATTACAAATACAATAACGGTTTCTCAATCGAAGAGATACTGGAAATAAAACTAGATAAAGGAAGTCAACTGTGGAAATTAACGCAAAACCTCATAATACAAACTCTTACCACTTAGCTGGCATTGTACCTTGTGCAGGACAACCTTTAGACTTTGGCATGGAATGGCCAGACTTCATGACTCCTGTTGCTCCTAATTACACTATGCTAGAGGCTGCCATTTACGAATGTGCTTACGCTGGATGTGAAACGATATGGGTAGTACTTCATGCTGATACCGCACCATTTGTAAGGCATCGTATCGGAGATTTCATTCAAGACCCTGTTTGGGCGTTTAGAAAGCACGATCCGTATCCTGATGAGTCAAGACGAAGGATACCAATATTTTATGTTCCAATACACCCAAAGGATAGAGACCGTAGAGACTGTTTGTCGTGGTCTGTTATCCAAGGAGCACTAACTTGCCTTAAGGTGTCTTCAAAGCTCTCTAAATGGCTAATACCGGACCGCTATTGGGTATCCTTTCCTTATGGTATATTCAATCCTGCCGAGATAAGAGAACATAGAAGTAAGATATCCTCAAACGAGAACTTTTATATCACATATAATGGAGAAGCAATGAATGAAAACCATTTCACATCGTTCTCATTTGGCAAAGACGAGTTTATCAGATACAGAAAGAATATTAGAACAGGAACAGGGATGTACGCAGACGGAGAATACAACGCTTCCGGAGCTCCATCAAGAGTTTTACCAACAATCGAACAATACTCAGCAAGATGGTTTGATCTTAAATATGTGTTTACGGAACTAGATATAACACCCGATAACTCTTATGAGCCAAAAGAATTTTTCAATCTAGGATCGTGGAAGGATTATAGAAACTATTTATCTTCGGAGTATTCCCTCTCTGTCAAAAGACCTCATGAAAGAATAATAAAATATTCAGAATTTCAACGAATTGCCCTTGACAGATCAGACTAGGTGTGTTATAATGTCTATAAGAATAAAAAAATATAAGAAACTAATGCATGAGGTTAAATACCTTAGAACTGAGCTTGAGTATCAAGAAGAAGTTCTAACAGAGTATCATCAACTGTTTGAAGAATACTATAGAACATGGTGTGCAGAGAATGATGTAGATATAGGAAAACAAGAGCAGAAAAACTCCGACAGAGTAGAAAAGATGATACCAGAGCCAGAAGTCCTTCAGCAAAATTACGATAAAGACAATAAGATAATACCCAAAGAGCACATAGATGATAAACTTGACGCAAGAAAATTTAACAAACTGTATAGAAAGATCGCAATGGAATTGCATCCCGATAAAGACACTGGAGATGCTGATAAGTTTGCGAAAGCTAGTGATGCATATGAAAAAGGATTTTGGTCTGTACTGTTGGAATATGCGTTAGAACTTGACATTGAACCGGATAACCTATCAGAGATGCTCCCACTTTTGAAGAAAGAGGCTGAGAAAATAAGAGAACAGATAAAACACAATTCTGGTGTCTTTAGCTGGAAGTTTTATGAATGTGAAGATGATGAATCTTGCAAAGAGCTTTTAATAAAACAATTTTTAAGATATTTATTTAAAATGGAGATATAATGATATTATCAATACTTTTGGCATGCTACGGAGACGTGGGCATTATAAAAAGAGAAGAAGAAACAAAAGACACATCCGTAACAATAGTTACAACAGAGCCAGCGTCATCAAATGAACCAACGTTTGAGCCAAGCTGGGAGCCGGCCGGAGAGCCCTCATTTGAACAGAATGAGAGAAACGGTATAAGCGGATACACTTACTTAAGATTGAGGCAAGTTGCTTGCCCTGCTTGTATGGGAGAGACACAAGAGATTTCCATAGAGTTCGCAGCAACGTTTCACCAACCATCGTCAGATGGTCACACCGAATGGATACCACCAAACGGACAATGTACAACAAACCTAATATCAATCAGTCCTTCAACGGTTCCAATAGATGTGGGACCTTCTCTTTATATAGAGGGAGAATACCACACTTTTTCAGCCAACCCAGTTGGTTTTGGAATTTACGAGAACAACCAGATATGGGAACCACAATTAGAAAGGGATACAAGATATGATGTGTTTACAGATGCCGGAGATTACAGTTTTATCTCCTCTCATGGATTTGACTTTATTGAGCCTTACACAATGCTTTGGGTCGATCCCCTTTATGCTTTTGCAGCCCCAATATATCGTTCCGGAGCAGTGTTCACATGGGGACCCACTAGTACAAACACCGTATTTATGGTCACCACAGCGGTTTACTCATGGGATGGATCACAATTTATTGGATACGTTACCTGTACCGGACCGGACAACGGTTCAATGACCATACCTGCACAGTATCTACAAAGTTTTCAAGCAGGTTCTTTAGTTGCTATCCACCTTTCTCGCCACAAGGTGGAAATGGTCGAGACCAGCATAAATAATTCGTACATCGAGACCCACATGGAATGGGAAGTCGTAGGCACTGGTACTATTTACTAGACAGGAGGTGTATGTTATGGAAAAATGTGAATGTTGTGGATGTAATCCAGTATCTTGCAAATGCGAATGCTGTGATCATAAATAGGAGAGAAGAATGAACAACAAATGTTTAATTTGTGAATGCGATCCGTGCGATTGCGGATGGGGGAATTATTGTGGAACTGAGAAAGGGAACCTTGATACAATATCGGTCGCTAATACACCATGGTGGGAACACGATGGGGATGATCTTATCTCCTCCATCCCTTCAACTTGGGATTACTACGATGCATGTTTGGAACATATCCAAGGGCTTTGTGGAGAGGGTGGATTTACAGGAACTTATACGGGTAAGGTGGTATTAGTGCATGTTATTGGAGATCCGGTTAAGTACTTTCCAAATAATAATTTGTCAAAAGACAAGGGTGTTTGGATGATAAAAGACATAATAAACAAGCATAGTTTGGACTGCTCTTGGTATGACTATGAAATAACAAACGGCTGCGAAACCGTTTTGTGCAGACAAGAGGAAATTTTCAAATTGGAGGTATAATGAAAGAAAATAAAAACACAAGTATATGGGAGAAACTATCGAAACACTTGGATGAAAAGTATAAAGACTTTGTCATCGAGGCGTTTGACGGTTGTTTTTCATACTCAGTCCCCCAACCTTGGGACAAGATAATAGCAGACTTGATAAGGGTTATCGAAAGTCATGCGACCTACAAGGGAACAACTATAAAGATAGCTCAAGTAAAGAGTAAATTCGGAACTCTTCGCTTCTATACAAACGCAGGTGCTGATGATTACATCCGTGGTGCCATAAAAATGGCTGAAATACAAAGCGAAAAGATATGCCCACATTGTGGCTCTTTTGACAAACCAAAGGTCTCAACTGGTCGTTACTTCAAAGGCTGCACATCATGTGATGATAATGCGAGGTTCCAGATGACATGAGCACCCTTCCCGAAAAATTCGTCAACATAAAAATAGACGATTTACCAGAAGATCAAACTCCAAAGTTTAAAGTTGGAGATTTGGTCTTCATAAGACCGGGAGCAATTGGAAGTGCATTTGGATTTTATTTAAAAGAAGGTATGGGACTGATAACAGAAGTGTCAGCCTTTAAAGTTATGGGCTATGACTATTACAAGCCACAAAAAATTTATGTTGTTGAGTACAAAATCAAAAGAGCAGATGGTGGTGATTATTGTCATGTTATGGAAGGTTCTCTTCTTTTGGTAGACACAGGCTTTTAAGATACTAGTTATAGTATGAGATATAAGGGAAAATACTTCACTGTTGTCAAAGAACAGGGTATATTTAAAAACGGAATGACTTGCTATTGTTTCGACGAACAGGACACATTCATCAGAGTGTGGTTTCAAAATCCACTGCTTGGCGATATGCATGAAGTAAAGATACCAAAAAAATTGATGACCATATTCAGAGAGAGGTGAAGAGAGATGTTTAAAAATTTATTTAAAAAAATTTACAAGTCAAGAAAGACTGTTTCAAAAGAAGAAGCTGATAAATTAAATAAAGATATATCTAATTTAGAGCAAGAGATCGATAACCGCACAAAACAAATCGAAAAGTTTGAAACTTTAATCCAAGAAGACCCAAAACACAAAAAACGTTATTTAGAAAGAATCCATGTTCACAAGAAGTTCATAAAAGAACACATGGATGAAATACAAAAAATTGAAATGTTTTTACTTGACAGTTAACAGGCAACATGTTATAATACAATTATCACACACGGACTCTTAGCTCAGTTGGTTAGAGCACCCGACTCATAATCGGATGGTCCAAGGTTCAAGTCCTTGAGGGTCCACCATTTTCAAAAGGAGAACGATATGGAAGATACGTACATCATATTCTTTATAGCCTATTATACGTATGTTGGAATGGCAATCATCGCCATTCTAATGGCTTATTTTTGGATTCCAAAGATGATAAAACTCGTGTTCAACACAGAAGAAGAAACGGAGGAAGAATGAAAATATTCAAAAGTAAAGGTAAACTACCAAAGGTTAAAATAATGAAATTCAAGTACGAAGTAGGAACAGTAGTCGAGATACAACCATTTTCACTAGGCAGGTTCCACAGAACAGCAATGTCAAAATACAGAGGTCAACTTGGAATCGTTATTGACGTGGGAAATACCAAACCATTAATGGTAGACATTCTTCTATTCTCAGGGAAACACATCACTATAAGAAAAGAGTTTGTTAAACCAAAGTTCGATTTACTATTAAAGAAAGGGAGATAACATGGTAGAATTACATTGTCACTTGGACGGGTCGCTAAGACTCAGCACGTTGGAGGAACTCCTCCGCCAAAAAAATTACCCAATCCCAGAAGACATTCGGTTTCATCCGGGAATGGGGATACAAGAAGCCTTATCAAAGTTCCAAACAACCCTATCGGTTCTACAAGAACCCAACGCTGTTGAGAGGGTTACAAGAGAACTATGCGAAGACTCACGGAAATATGGAGTGTCACACACGGAGATAAGGTTTGCCCCACAACTTCACCTTGGCGCACCTACCGAAGAGATCGTCGATGCAGCTATTAGCGGACTTGACGAGAACGCCAATCTTATTCTTTGCGGGCTATACGGAGAGTCACCAAGCGTTCTAAACAATCTAGTAGAGATTGCAAGGACTCGACCGAGAGTTGTTGGTATCGACCTCGCGGGGGCGCCTCTAAAGGACCATAAATACAATTTGATGGATTACGACAAACCCTTCACTCGAGCGAGAGAATTAGGCATCGGAAGAACCGTACACGCCGCCGAAGGGCGTTCGCCCAAAGAGATCGACGTCGCGATCAACTTCCTTCATGCCCAACGTATTGGACATGGACTAACGTTATTAGAAGATTGGAAGACGATAGACCTTATATTAGAGAAGGAGATAATCATCGAAGCTTGTATAACATCAAACTATCATACTGGGGTTATAACAAGACTTTTCGACCATCCTATAAAGCAATGGATGGAACAAGGGCTAAAGGTTGTTGTATGTGCGGATAACACACTACTATCAGATACGCTCCTTGCAAAGGAATACGCTATCGCACGGACCCAATGTGGGCTAAATTATAGACAAATAAACCAGTGCAAGATAAATGCACAACAAGCTATTTTTCAACGGAGGTAACAATGGCACAAAAAAAGAAACAACGGAAAGAAGGTACGGGAACTGGGATTGACACCAAGGACCGCTCAAGAGAAAAAGTAGAACCACCAAAGAAGTATAAGATCATCCTACATAATGACGATTATACTCCAATGGACTTTGTTGCAGCGGTATTAATCGATGTGTTTCATATGTCGTTTGATAAAGCAAATGCAATAACCAAGATGGTTCATGAGCAAGGCAAAGGCATTGCCGGCGTTTATTCAAGAGAGATTGCCGAGATGAAGATTATTAAATGTCATCAGCATATCAAGAATCACGCCCATCCATTGCTTATAACAATGGAGGCGGAATGAATGAGCACGAACAAAAGATGTGGCTATTGGTTGATGGAGTCGTAAAGAGACTTAAACGAGTTAGATATTGGACAACTTCAGCCGATGACTATCACCAAGAGCTTATGATGGCTCTTCATCTATTAGAAGAGGTATTAAGAAAAATCAACAAGGAGAAATAATGATTTCATTTTATATATTAATAACAATAAGCGTAATTTGCGCTGCTATGTTAATTGCGGGGTATCTCAATGAAGATTGACCATATTGCCTTGCAAGTTGAAAGCCCCAAGATCGCCGCCGAATGGTATCGAGATAACTTCGATGCCGTGATTCTATATGCGGATGATACTTGGAGCTTTGTTCAATTTGAGAACATCAAAGTAGCTTTTGTTACGAAGAACCAACATCCCAAACATATCGCTTTTGAAGTGGATGAGTTTGATGAGGATGATAAGGTTAAAAAGCATCGCGATGGAAGCGAATCTGTTTATAAATCTGATCCATTTGGAAATATTTATGAATTAATTCGATACAAAAAACTTGACAAATAACGCAAACGTGTTATATTAAAAATATCATAAAATAATGGAGGATAACATGATATACGATGAACCAACGGCTTCAGAGAAGCAAAGGATATTGGAACAAAGAAAAAACAAAAAGCTTGTTAAACCACAAAACTTTAAAAGTTTAAAAGCATATCTCTGGAACTGCCTGAAGCATAGCGTGACTGGGCAATCATATGGGCCCGGTACCGAAAGGTGGCTTATAAGCAAATCGCCGAGGCTTGAAAAAGATAAATGTAAAACAGCAGGAGATGCCAAAGACCTTATAACCGGTGACAGTTATGAGATTAAATTTACAATAGCCAGTCTTGATGGTAAGACCAATTACGTCCAAATAAGACCTCACTACGCTGCTTCTCATTACTTCTTGGGTGCATTTGATCCGGAACTTGACATACTCGAGTTCTTTGTCATATCAAAGAAAGATATTGTATCAATAATTGCAAAGTATGGTGGGTACGCTCATGGGTCTAAAAAGACTCAGGGTAACATAACAAAAGAGAACATAACAAATAGCAGCTATGAGTATGCATTAAGACCAAACATGAAAAAGGATATTGACGTTTCATTGTTGGCATTAAGACAAGCAAATCAAATCAACAAACCGGAGTGGCAATGGCTAAAAACGATAACAAACTAGATCAATTCTATACAAAACCAGAAGAAGCCCAAAGGTTGTATGATCTCATCTTCAAGCACTATAAAGAGAATGACTTTGATATGTTCATAGAACCTTCTTGTGGTAAGAATTCCTTTGGTTGTCTATTTCCCAAAAGAAAAGAGTTATTGTTAGACATCGACCCACCGGAAGACATGTTTAAACATAAAGACAAGAAATATAAGCAAAAATTTATAAAGATAGACTTCTTGTCTTTTGGAGCTGTTCTAGATATATTATCTTTATCTTCTGATAGAAAAGTAATATCTATTGGCAATCCTCCATTTGGTAAGTCGTGTAGCTTAGCAATCAAGTTTTTCAACATATGTGCTAAGTTTTCTGATGTGATCTGTTTCATAATACCCAGAACCTTTAAGAGAATATCTGTACAAAACCAATTGAATATGAATTTTCACCTAATACATTCAGAAGATTTGCCATATTCAAACAACGAATGTATTTTCGAACCAGTGATGAACGCCAAATGCTGCTTTCAGATATGGGAAAAACGAGATGAGCAAAGACAAAAGATCATATTGCCAAAACAACACACCGACTGGGAGTTTTTGGGTCTTGGTGATCCCGGAGAATACCCTTTCCCAAGTAACAAAGACACAAGCCTTGAAGAATGGAAGTCTTTTGATAAAAAAAGGCTTTTAAAAGGACAACCAACTGTGCCTAAGCAAGCTTCGTTTGCTATGAAGGCTTATGGTTCCAACTGTGGCGAGATAGTTACCAAAGACCTGCATGAGTTAAGACCGAAGAGTTGGCACTGGATTAAGTGTGACGACCCTGAATGGCTTATTGGGCGTTTTGGTGAACTGGACTATTCCATATCAGATGACACAGTGAGACAGAACTCAATCGGTAGAGCCGAATTGGTCAAACTTTATACAGATCATTTTAATAATATGGAGGAAGAATAAATAAATAAAAAAACCCCTTGACAAACAAGGGGTTTTGTGTTATAATATAAACATCAATATCTCGGAGGATAATAATGAAATTTGTAAACTTACACGCACATAGCGGTGTAGGCTCACCCTTTGAT
>UEXM01003238.1_pt1 | contig 10608 bp, 16 predicted proteins | sample 1796661 | NCBI WGS metagenome assembly UEXM01 (sample SAMEA4772469, study PRJEB27181) | metagenome
GCGATGATGTTGTTGGTTTTTGCGTAGAGGTTCCAGACGGAAGTAAAACTAAGAATGGTGTAGATGCTATTCAGTTGCTGGACTATGTAAAGTCTACACAGCAAAACTGGGTAATTAACGGTACTAACAAAGAACTATGTACACAACCTTGGCTTGTACATAATGTAAGTAACACCATCAATGTAAAAACCAACGAATGGGAAGAAGTAGAAAAGTATATTTATAAGAATAGAAAATATTTCTGTGGTATTTCTTTGCTTCCTATCTCTGGAGACAAGGATTATCCTCAAGCACCGTTTACTACTGTGTATCTACCAAGCGAACAGGTTGCACACTACGGTGACGCATCTTTGTTTGTCAGCGGCCTGATTGAAGTTGCACTTACGCTTTGGGAAGACAACTTGTGGACCGCATGTGATAGTTTGCTTGGCGTGGGTGAAAAGATCAAAGGCAACGGAAAGAAAGCTTGGAAAGATCGGTGTAATAAATTTGCCGGTAAATATTTCAATGGAGATTTAAGACAGCTAACCTATTGTATGAAAGATGTATACAATTGGAAAGAGTGGGTTGACATGAACCGTGAATATAAAGATGTAGATTTTACAAATGTTATCGAGGAAACTAACAACGTAGTACCAGAGCAGGAGATTGCCTGCGCAGGAGGGAAATGCGAAATATGAGTACCCACCCAGACGAAAAAGCTAGAGAAGAGATGTTAAGAAAATCGCAGACTAAACACAGAGCGCCTTTTCCTACTTGGAACGGCCCTGTTTTGAATATTAAAAAACTTGATGAGGATGCTATTATTCCAACCAAAGCAAACAGATTAGACGCTGGATATGATCTTTATGCTTTTCATGGAACTATACTTCAAAAACATGCTCATAAACTAATCAAGACAGGGATTTCTATGGCTATTCCAGAGGGTTATGTTGGACTGATCTGGCCTAGATCTGGAATGGCGTACAAACACGGCATAGATGTATTTGCTGGAGTCATAGACTCATCTTATAGAGGTGAGATCGGGGTTGTACTTTATAACTCTCAGTACAGTAATTACAGCATAGAAAAAGGTGACAGGATAGCGCAAATATTATTTCAAAAAGTAGAGGACTTTGATTTACATGTGGTAGAAAATTTGGACGATACTTCAAGAGGAGTAGGAGGGTTTGGTAGTTCTGGTAAATAACACTAACATAAGGTATTTTAATGACAAAGAGAAAAACCAGAAAAGAAAACGTATCCCCGCAAAAAGTAAAAGTAGTAGAAGCAAAAACTTCTAACCAAAAAGATTACATTAGAGCGATTGTAGAAAACGATGTTATATTTTGCACTGGACCTTCAGGTTGTGGTAAATCATTTATAGCATCTGGAATTGCTTCTGAGCATCTACACCGTGAAGAAATAGATCAAGTGCTTATAACAAGACCGTTGGTTTGTACAGGTAAGGATCTTGGTAGTTTGCCCGGAGACTTACTAGAAAAGATAGCACCCTACCTTCTTCCAATGCAAGAAAATTTTAGACACTTTCTGGGTCGCGCATACTATGGTATGTATTACAATGAAGGTAGAATAAAATATCAACCTCTTGAGGTTATGAGGGGTTCTACATTTCATAATACATATATGATATTAGACGAAGCGCAGAACTGCACATGGGAGCAGATTAAGATGTTTATAACCCGCATGGGTCAAGGAAGTAAAGTTATAATTAATGGTGACATTAGACAGACTGACCTTAGATCTAAAAGTGGACTTGAAGAAATTATCGAAAAACTACAAGACCTTGAAGGTGTAGGTATATGTAGATTAGGATATAGCGACATCCAAAGGAATGGTATACTAGGACAAATATTAAACAGGCTGGAGAACTGATGCCAATATATGATTATGAATGCAGAGACTGTGGAGCAGAAGTAAGCGATGTATTCCAAAAGGTCACAGACCCGGAGTTAAAGAAATGCGAAGCTTGTGGGACAAACGGACTCTACAGGGTCGTTACTGGTGGGCTTCATGGCTTCATGATAGGCAGTGAAACTATTGGTGGTCTTGCTGACAAGAATACTAAAAAGCATAAGAGCCAAATTAAGGAAATGGAAGCTGCAAAAAAAGAATCACAGCCGCAAGCAGAGAAACCTTGGGGCCATGAACACATGACTAAAACCAACAAGGAAATTAATAAGATGACACCCCAGCAAAAAACTAGATACATTATGGAGGGAAGATGAAATATTTAAATGAGACAAAAAACTTTAAATCTATTGAAAAATCACAAGAAGTTAACTATAATAAGAATGGAAAACATGTAGCAACTACAAGGGAAAAAGTTTTTGCAAAGTCAATCACCCCAGAAAATGGCAATCCATCGTATCTGATTTGCACTTACCAAAATCAGATATATGACCCTATGGGAATGAACTCAAATCGCGAGAAATATCTAGAGACTAAGCTTAAAAAAGTTAGTAAAGACACATTTGATTTTTACATGATATACTTGCAAACTAACAATTCGATTTATCTAACAAGGGCTAATAGGAGATTTATAAATGAGTAAACGAGGACCGTTGAGTAAGATTGAAAAGTTTTACATTCAAAATAATTTTGAAGAAATGACTGTGGAAGACATTGCAAAAGATTTGGATCGAGCTAAAAGTGTAGTAAAAGCTTATTCAAATAAATGTACTCCTAACGTACAAAAAAAAGAAACACGTCTGTCACAACAGATTGTTAGCAACAATAGAGGTTCTACAATTATGACAGAAAATGGATCTGTTTTATCTGATGAAATGAAAACTAAATTTACAGCAAAGAGCAGGACAAGACCCGAAAGTACCACTAGGATTAAGTAATGGACAATAAAAATTGGATTCCACTATTTAAAAAAAATAAATCTGCCATTTGGATAAGAGGTTTATTGTCTAATAACGAAGAAATAAACTTCGACAACACAAAAAAGTGGAGAGATTTAAAAACTTATTGTGAAGAGAATAAAGTTTTCTTTAAAGAACTCTATATTCAATTTAAATCTCATCAAGAGAAAATTGATATTAAGGGTGTTGATGGTATCTACATTGGAAGAGCAATACGTGGATCAATAGATTCTGGATCTAATACTCACTATTACGTAGTGGCAGCAGTTCGCGGGGAAGTAATGTATAAAAAATGGTGGGTAACACCAGAGTTGATAGTTGAAAAGGAAAATGAAGATAATGTTACAGATGAAGCAAAGCCAGCAATTATCTATGACAAAACGAAAACGAACTGAAAAAAGTAAATATAAACATCAAACCACTGGTGATTACTGTACTTGTGCTGCTTATATTGCAGAAATGATGTGCCTAAGACTAGCGCAACATAAAAATGAGGGTAATTTGTCATTTAAGTTTTGGAACAAGAAACCTTGGGACTGGACTTTTAAGCAACAGTTATTCTCTGCAAACAAGTTAATAAAACAGTACGGAGAAAAAGCAGTTCTTAGAGCCGTTTTAGAAAAGAAAACTGTATTTTCTTTAAAGAATAAGCAAATTCTACCAGAAATAAAAAGACAGGTAGAATCTATAAAGAAAGAAAACAGTAGAGAACAAACTCTTGATGTAAAGAAAAATGCCAAGAGTCGTAAAAAATCTTATGGTAAAAAATCCGCCTTGGACAAGTTGAGGAAAATAGATGGCGAAGAAAAAAACGAAGAATAAGTTTGATGATGATCTTGTTAGCAATCAAATAGTAAGCAAATACGGAGACATCGTAGAGCAGGGTACAAAGGTTCTAGCAGACCTAGAAAACTATGAAAACATATCTGTTTCTCCCGCTATAGACTTGGCGCTTGGAGGCGGTCTAAGAGAAGGTAGTGTCACTATTATGAGTGGCGACCCAAAAACCGGTAAAACAACTACAGCCCTTTATGCTGCCGCCAAAGCGCAGGCGGCAGGAAAGACCGTTGTTTACTTTAATACAGAGGGAAGACTTACAAAAGAGAATTTCAAGGGTATAAAAGGTCTGGATGTTGAAAACATAAAAATCGTACAAGCTACAGACGCCAGCCCCGTAGTTTCGGCAGAAACATTCCTGAACGTCATAGAAACATACATAAAAAATACACCAAACTTTTTTGGTATTGTAGACTCTATTTCCAGTATGGTTCCGCAAGATGAACTAGATGGAGAAATACGGACAGGAGTAAGGAATCAATTACCACGACTAAATGCTATGTTCTTCAAGAGAATAGCAAACGATGTGTCAAGAACTAAAGCTATGCTAGTTTGTATATTACATAACATTGCAAACACTGGTGGCTCTAGATGGTCGCCTGCTAAAATGGCAGATGGCGGTAATATGATTCAGTTCCAAGCTGGAACAAATATGGTTATCACTCACCGTGGAAAGTGGGAAGAGGTAGATGAAAACGGACGTGACATGGGTCAGATTGCCAACTGGAATGTCAAAACATCTGCCGCTGGTGGTAAACCTAACTCTGCTGCCGTATCTTATATTAAATATAATACAGGAATAGATGAAGTCAGAGAGCTTTGTGAAATTGCAAATGAGCTAACATTCATTAAACAAACGGGAGCTTGGTATACAATTAGTTCCGCTGTTGGTTCCGATGACAAAAGAATAAAGTCACTACTTAAAAAAAATGATATTGACCTAGAAGACAAAGAAGTAGTTGAAAAATTCTTCAAATTTCAAGGAATGGCTAGGCTTAGTGCGTTTATCGAAAACAATGAAGAGATTCAAAAATTCCTATATGATGAAATTAAATCCGTACTATGAAAGTTGTAGGACTAAACGGTAGAGAATACAATGTAGACTTAAAAAAATATATTGTAAGAAAAGATGACAAGACCGTTAAATCTAAGTACCACTTAGCAGCTAGAGAGTTGCTAAGTGAAATGTTTTCAGGATATACAATTGTAGAAGAAATGAAACTACCGGGGTCAAGAGATCCAGCCAAGAAGTCTACTTTATTTTTAGACTTTTTTATCCCCAACTTACAGCTAGGCGTTGAGGTTCATGGACAACAACACTATAAATTTTGTAAGTTTTTTCATAAAACCAAGGCTGGTTTCTTAACTTCTGTTAAAAGAGACTTTATAAAGGAAGAATGGTGTAATTTAAACGAAATAGAGTTAATCGTACTAAAGTATTCAGATAGTGTAGAAGATTGGAGAAAACAAATTGACAGCCGCTGAAAGACTTAAAGATTTTCTAGATGGTATTGATAGATATATTTCTGGTAAAAATATAACACCTTCTAAATTTAATCCAGAGTTCGCAATTGCAGAAACCTTGTCGCTAGAAAACATAGAAAAACTAACACAAGACGACTGTTTTGGTCACGCTTACCAGCTAATGCAGTACGTTGACCACGTTGGAACAGAACGCGCCCAGTGTGAAAATGTAATACGATGGTGTGAAAATTCTTTGCAAAGTATTATATCAGAAGCGATTACAGGTGGGGCGTGGGATACTTATGCAAAACATGAAACCAAAGTTGCTACAATCCTAAGAAATGATGATCTAGCAAAAAAAATTAACGAATGGAAGTTAACTGCCCAAGGAAGGCTTGAAAATATTAAGTCTAGAGAGTATAATATAAGAAGAAAGGCTGACATTCTTTTTGAAAAAGGTAAAAGGAAATGATAGATAAAGATTTACTTAAAAATTTAACAAGTGAACAAAAACAGGCACTACTGGAACAGTTGATGTCTAGCTTGTCTGAAGTATCTAAAAAACAACAACCAAAAGAAGAGACCGTCTCTTCTGAAGTAGATGAAAATTTTCGTGTTACTAAAACTCAATCCCAAATAGAGAGGGGGAAAACTCCGGTGAGGGCTAAAAAAAATAGCTGGAAAGATGATGGTTCGTTTAAACTAGAAGACGAAGAGGAGTGGTCTTCAAGCAGAAAGCGTACAGACAGAAGTAGATCTAAGGCGAATAAAGTAGAGGTCGAGTGTAGCGTCTGTGGTAAGACTTACATGGAAAACCCAAACTTGATCTATGGTGAGTATCATCGCTGTAATCGCTGCGGGAGAAGATAGTGACCAAAATTCTTGGAGACACAGGCGCAGAGACGGCAGTTCTTGCTGGACTCTTCGCTTACGGTCTAGAATCATATGTTGAAATTAGTGATATAATTGATCACAATAGCTTTTGTAATCAGAATAATCAGCTTATTTACAAGTGTATTGAAAAGATTCTTTCTAAAGAAGCAGAAGTTGATCTACCTAGCCTTTTATCTGCGGCTGAACAGCTTGGATTTTCAGAAACAATTCAAACAAAACAAGAGCTTCAATACATTAAAACCTTGATGGATTTTCCTGTCAAGAAAGAAAATGTAATGCATTTTGCGGCACAGGTTAAGAAGTTTGAATTTGCTAGAAAAATAAAAAGCATTGCAGATAAAATAGGTAGAGACGTTCAAGATATCAATGGTGACGAAGATGTAGATGAAATTATTTCTATAGCAGAAGAGCCTATAACGGAGTTTTTGAGACAAGATGACACAAGAGATAAGCCAGAAAAAATTGGCGAAGATGTTGATGAGTACATTAATTTTCTTGTGGACAACAAGTGTGATCAGATCGGCATACCTTCTGGGTTTGATAGATATGATGCCGCTATTGGTGGTGGTCTTCGACGTAAATGTGTTGATCTGGTATCTGCGCGTCCTAAAGTGGGTAAGTCTGTATTTGGTGATAATGTTGCTATCAATGTTGCAAGAAAAGGAATTCCAGTCCTTATGCTCGACACCGAGATGAGCAAAGAGGATCACCTCAACAGAATATTGTCTAGCTTGAGCGGTGTTCCTATAAATGATATTGCAAATGGTAGCTTTTCTGAAGATGAAGAGAAGTATCTCGCGGTGCAAAACGCTGTAGAAGAAATCAAAGATATTCCTTACACCTATGTTAGTGTTGCTGGCGCACCATTTGAGAACATTCTTAATCACATAAAGCGTTGGGTTATACAAGAGGTTGGAACAGACGAAAACGGTCGAACAAATGAATGTGTCGTTGTCTATGATTACTTAAAGTTAATGTCATCTTCTGGTATTTCTGGTAATATCCAAGAATATCAAGCTCTTGGTTTCCAGATTACAAACTTACATAATCTAGCAGTTAAGTATGATTTTGCTTGTTTAGCGTTTGTACAATTGAATCGGGATGGCATAACGAAAGAATCTACAGATGCAGTCAGTGGATCTGATAGACTTATTTGGCTGTGTACTTCCTTTTCTATTTTTAAGGAAAAGTCAGCAGAAGAATTTGCAGAGGATGGACCAAAGGCTGGAAACAGAAAGCTTGTACCTATTGTTTCCCGTCATGGTCCCGGTATGCAAGATGGTAATTATATAAACATGAGAATGGAAGGCGCTCATGCACTACTTTCTGAACTGAGAACAAGAGACGAATTTCAACGCTCTGGCGACATAGACGCGATAGAGGGGGCAGAACTACCTTTTGAGGAAGATACCGAATGAGCTATAAAGCACACTTTAAAGGCGGTCCTAAGCATGGAGATGTAATTCAAATACCATCACCTAAAGAGGTCTACACAGTAACGACAGTGTATGACATAAGTGGATTTAGAACTATATCTAAATACAACTTATTTAAACAAGAAGGTGAAGATTTATACTACATATTAGATGAAGAAAAGTTTGATAAAATAGATCCTACACCATTTGAAAGAAGATTGAAATGACAGCAATCAAACGCAACCTTGATTTAAAAAAGGTAAGAGATACTGTATTTGAAGATATTACTGTATTGCTAGATGAGCTAGACGTTAAGTATGAAGCAAATAAAGACAATATATTTATGCCTTGTCCAATCCACGGTGGCGATAACCCTAACGGATTATCAATATCACTGACGCATAAAAATTGGAGATGCTGGACTCGCAATTGCCATGAAGATCATGGTAGTGACATATTTAGTTTTATCAGGGCTGTGCTTGGCCCAGAAGACTACACGTTCAGCGATGCCCTTGGAATTGTTTGTAAATTGTATAATGTAGGAGGATTTCAGCAGAGTTCAACAAAAGTAAAAGAAGAAACAAAGAAGAGTGACTTAGAAGAAATAGTTGATATATGGCGAGATAATCCTAAAACCACCGAGTCTCAGTACGTTAATAATATTGAAACTATAAATAATTCATTTTATTTTGAAAAACGTGGATTTTTACCTGAAACATTGGAGCGTTTTGGAGTAAAAGATTGTATAGATAGAGAATCTAAAATGTGGAACAGGGCTATTATTCCTGTGATCTATAACAAAAGGGAGGTGGGATACATAGCTAGGGCGGCTAAACCATTCATAAAACCTAAATACTTATTCTCTGATGGATTTAAAAAAACAGAATATTTATATAATTATGACAATGCTGTTGACATAGCTAAAGAAAAATCAGCTTTGTTTCTTGTTGAGGGTCAAGGGGATGTTTGGCGACTCTATGAAGCGGGCATTAAAAATGCAGTCGGGTTATTTGGTAAAGATATTTCAAGTCATCAACTTAATTTGTTAGTTACTACTGGTGTTTCAACAATAGTAGTCTTAACAGATTATGACCAAGCTGGCCGCGAAGGTAGAATGAAGATCCAAAGAGAATTAAACAGAATGTTTAACTTAATTTATCCGCCAATGCCAAAAAAGGATATTGGAGATACATCTATAAAAAAAATACAAAAACATATATTACCACAAGTAGAAGGACTTTATTGATGATTTTAGGAATATCTGGAAGAAAACAAGCAGGCAAAACCACTATAGCAAACATAATTCATGGAGAGCATCTTTATAGAAATAATCTAGTCAAAGACTATTCTATAAATAAAAAAGGAAAACTTTCTGTGCAAACCTCAGATGATTCTGGTTGGGGTATATTTGATATAGAACGAAAAGATCAAGAGTTTTCAGAATATGCTCATTACAATATGTGGCCTTGGGTTAAGTTGTACAACTTTGCAGACCCAGTGAAAGAAATGTGTGTAAATCTTTTTGGACTTACTCACGACCAAGTTTATGGAACAGAAGAAAATAAAAATGAAAAGATCCATTTACTTTGGGAAAACGTACTAACAGGCTGGCCTGAAAAGACGGGGCAGATGACAGCTAGAGAATTCATGCAATTCTTTGGCACAAATGTTATGCGTAAAATTTATGATAATGTTTGGACAAACGCTTGTTTAAATAAGATTGCTAATGAGGGTAGTGAACTGTCAATTATAGCAGACGTAAGATTTCCAAATGAAGTTGAAGCTATTAATAAAGCTGGTGGTAAAGTATTGAGATTAGAAAGAAATGTTCATAACGACAACCATGAAAGCGAAGTCGCCTTGGATTCAGAAAACTATGACCATCATAACTTTTGGAAAATTCTTGACAATAGAGAGTTGACTATCAAGCAAACAGTAACTGAAGTTAAATCTATATTGGAGGAAATTAAATGATTGTAACCTACATAAGATCTTCTAGCTACAATGGATATGATTACTGTCAAATGCAGTACTTCCTGACGTATGTGCTAGGATACAGGTCTGAATCTGGGAAGAAAGCAGACTTGGGAACCATGACACATAAAGTAATGGAAGTTTTAGCAGTACTTAAAAAATTTCAGCAAGATAATCCACGTAAAAAATATCTAATTGTAGAAGATGATGCTGTAGGTAAGTTAAGAATACATAAAGATAGATTATTGACAAAAGAACTTGTAGAAGAATTAATTGATTTAAGTTATGAATCCTACAAAAAAAACTCACCTCACCACAAGTGGACACCGGCAGATAGAAAAGAGGTAGCTCGTCTAAGCTGGTTAGCTTTAGATTTTAACGACGGTCTTTTTGATCCTAGATTCAGAAATATTGTAGATCCTGAACCACATTTCGATATTGTCATCGAAGAAGATTGGGCAAAATATGAGTATGAAATGCCAAACGGAGAGAAGGTCGAGGGGCAACTCGCCATCAAGGGTACGATTGACCTTGTAACTGAGGTAGATGATGGTATAATTGAGGTAATTGATTGGAAAACAGGCAGAAGATTAGACTGGGCTACGGGTCAAGAAAAAGATTACAAAAAATTACAAGGAGATGCGCAGTTACTTCTGTATAACTATGCTATATCTAAATTATATCCAGATTATAAACAGGCGATTATGACCATCTTCTTTGTAAAGGATGGGGGTCCATTTAGTCTTTGTTTCGATGAGTCGGATCAGAAAAGATTCTTAGGTATGCTAAAAAATAGATTCGAGGAGATAAAAAAGAATGTGACTCCTAAACCATTGCGGGAGGATAGGAGTCATTGGAAATGTACAAAGCTATGCCACTTTTATAAGAATAATTGGCCGGGAACAGACACTCCAATGTGTATACATATAGGGAAGAGGTTAAAAACTGACGGTCTAGAAAAGACTGTTAAAGATTGTACTAATGAAGGGTTTTCAATAGGTTATTACGAGGCACCGGGGTGAGGAAAAAAAATGTTTAATCATATTCATATTGGCCGTAGGGCATTTCTACAGACAAGTCTTTTCGCCGCTGCCGGAACGCAGTACGCTTTTGGTGAACAAAAACACTACGAAAGCGTTGAAGGTCAAGCAAAA
>UEXM01003241.1_pt1 | contig 10599 bp, 10 predicted proteins | sample 1796661 | NCBI WGS metagenome assembly UEXM01 (sample SAMEA4772469, study PRJEB27181) | metagenome
AACTCTCCGGAAGTTTTGGGTATCTCCAGCACGCAGCGGATCAAAGCCGCTTGCGCTTGGATCTTTGAGATAATCATATCGACCCGTAACCGGATCAATTCCGCTTCCAGCTAGTGCCTCTCCAGACTGATAGCTGGGGAACATACCAACGTCGCCTTGAGCAAACCTACCCGCAGGATCGACAGACTGACTAAAGAACGTGCCAGTGCCTCGAGGACCAAAGATGCCTTGAGCAAGAGGGTTCTGGGCTCCGGAAGAGAACAAATTGCTGGCTGCGCTAAAGGGTGCGGTAAGACCTTTGCCAAGGCCTGTCGCAAACCTTCCACCAAACGTTGACCCAGCTGCTGGTGTTCCAGCACCAATAAAGTCACCTACGCTAGTGCCCTGTAAAGCACTACCTATTCCAGAAGTAAGGGCGCTACCAGCGTAACTAAGAGCAGCCGACTTCAGCGCATCGCCCCATGATCCGCCTTGAAGCTTTGTAACAAGTCCTGATGCGATGATGCCGCCGATACCCGGCGCGATTATGTTGCCGATAATAGGCGCAGCAATCGGCGCGATCTTCTTTACGACCTTTTTGATGGCCCGGAAGATTTTCTTAAAGAAGAACTCGGGCTGTCCTGTAATCGGGTTTATAGAGTTGAGTGCGTTGCCCACTACGTAACGATTAGGGTCTTCAATACCCATCATCGTCATCTGGCGGAATAGGTCCTGTTTTAAGCCGGGGTTTTCGTCAAAAACCTCCTTGGGGATCATCGTTTCCCCTTCTGCGGCGTGAACCATGTAGTTGTCGCCGTAACGACCAAGAGTAGCCAAACCACTTGCCAAAGCTTGGGCGGAAGGTTCGCCGGAGTATTTAGGAGAAGGGTTTATCATCACGATAGCTCCAGAACATTTGCAAAGACTTGAATCTTTGACGCGGTAGCGCAGTTAAATATAAGCGTGTCGCCTGTCTCTAAGACAAAAGGCCCAGTAAATGACACGTCTGCGGTAGCAGAAGTAGAGGCTAAAGTAGCCAAGGTGATCTTCTGCAAAATTACCGTTGCCGAAGCGGAGCTATCGGTTATCTTGCACAGTACCACTATAGATCCTGTATGGCTATTGTATAAATTTATGTTCTTTACAAGGGCTTGAGTAGCCGCAGGACACGTATAGACGACCACATCCCCCGTAGCTCCGATGGTCGTCACTATATTTTTGTATGCGGATGCCATCAGTCCATAAACCAGTTTAAACCGTTGGTGTCATCTTCCCCGCTAACCACAGCCGGAAAGTCTATCTTCGTAAGAGCCATCTCAAGATCACGTAAAATGCGGACAAAAGTGTCCGCATCGTACTCATCAGGAGCCATCGGCATACTGTGATCGAGCAGACTTGCCATTACCGCCTTCCGTCTGGACGAAAATCAAGGCGAAGATCGCCCAGCGTCCACGTTATATCCGTTGTAGAACTCTCAACTCTAAGCGCGACCTGTCGCGACCTGCTTCTAAGAAATGCCTGCTGCGTAGTCGCCGTTACCGCATTGGTAGAATTGGTGGTCAGACTGTCGCCAGGATAATTCCGCGTCTTTAATATGTAGTTTACCGAAGCCTCCGCATCGCTGCTGGTAATGTCGATGTCCGGAACCAAGCGGCTTACAAACATAAACTGGTCGCCGTCGCCTATATCAAAGTCAGCAGATTCGATAAACGAAGTCATGGGTGATCCGTCGTTATCATCGCCGGTCTCGTGGACATAAACAAAGTTCGTGCCGCTAGCGATACCGGAGGCTCTTGGATTGTTGTGTATGCCGTAGTCAACCCAAGCTGTCCTCGACAACGTACCCAGATCCCAAGTGTTTTCTGTAAAGTTAAACTTAACGTAGCGGTCTATCTCCGTCGCATCGGCGCTTGGATAGAACCAAAACACCTCGTCAAACATCTTGTTGGAAGCGGCGAAGCATTTAAAACTCTGCTCCAAGTTGATGTCGTCAAACACATAACGCAAAAGAGTGCAGGGGATAGTTTGAACGCGGCCCGTGTAAACGTAGAAGTTCTCCCGGTCCATCCAAAAGACTTTGTCGCCCACCGTGGTTACAGCGTTGGGGCCAATAATAGACACGTTGTTTGCCAGCATACTGAAACCAAACGTAAACGGAGGCCCCGTAAACCGCATGGCGTGAAGCGACGTATCCGTCCAGATCAACATTTCCTGCCGGGTCTTCTGCGCCGATATAATTTCGGAACCAGAAGATATCCGTTGGGAACCTGCCGTATTCGTTGCAGTAGGCGTCCAATCAACAGGATTCTCTTGGTCGGACCAGCGAACCATTAACAAGTCTTGATCCGCTTCACCCAAAGGATTACAGCCAAAACAGACAACATGTCTGTCCGCGCCGGAAATCATAATCCGGCGCGTTATCGTCGGTGCATCTGAAGAACCTGATTGAGAAGCAAGGTCCGTGGCCCGTGAACCAAGGCCAAGTGTTTTATCCCAGTAGTACGGAGTTCCGTCATAAACGTTTAGGAGAAGATCTTCTCCCCAATTGTCTTGGCTATACAAGCGAATGTTAGAGCCCGTGTTAGCAGCGGTACTGGAAGACTCGCCCCATCCTACAAAGTCGTTCGCTTCCTTAACATCTACGCCGTCATCGTGGGCTGCTGCTGTAGTGCCTCGAACACCGCGAACAACGCCTGCGTTGATTGTATGGGTAGATTTTCCTGTGTATTGGATCAACTCGCTGTCGATCAGCATCAGCCCAACGAAGGTTACTGAAGCTCCGCTGGATGACGTTGCCGCAGTGGTGCCGTCGTCGGCGCGGGTAAGATCTCCAAATACGTTACCTACATTGGTGCCGTATCGTATCTTCTCGCTGCCAATCAGTATTGTTCCCTTGCTTGGAAACCCGCTGGAGTCCGCAACCGGTATTGAAGAACTTATGACCGTTAAGTTTGCGCTGGTGGTGGTTGCAGCAGTTTCAAAAGAAGCGGCGCTCGTGAGCGTAAATGAAGTAACGCTAGCGTCTATACCACCAGCGTCATTAAGCGTGGTCTGGGCGTAACCCGTAGACAAACCACTCCAGAGACCCGCACCAAAACCTGTGCCACTAACAACCGTGTTAAGACCTGTGTTGATCTGGTAGTTAGCGATAACAGCAGATCCGCCTCCCGCAGTGCTTCCGGAAGAGGCTGTTCCACCCGTGGTAATCTGGTAACTGTTAGAATCAACTACGGTGACTTGATGTTCCGTGTTTAACTGCGCGGCAGTTATACCATCCGTAGTAGTCGCACCGCTAAAAGTAACAAAGTCACCTGTTACCGCTCCATGCGCTGCTGCGGTTACCGTGACTACAGCAGAACTTGCTGCACCCGTTTTCAACGGGTTGGACCCAAGCGTAGCCGTAGACCGTATTGGAGTGATGTCGTTGTAACCACCACCCTCTTCAATATAGAACTTGGTTTCCGTGCCAAGGCCCATGAATTTGGATCCGTCGAGCGCCGCCCAGACGTGCAAAGAACGACCCGTGCCGTCTATGGTGTTGCTGCTCAGACGCTCCCAGCCGCCCATCTTCTCAGGACGACCCTTACGAAACCGTATCAAGTCAGAATTAAACCAGCCGTTCTCGTCACCGTAGGACGTAGTCTCGCGGTTTACTCCAGGTCTAAACTGTATTTTAGACAGAGGCATTTGCTAGCTTCCCAACACAGGCCAATCATAAAGAATACCAGACTTATTGCCGTCCGCGTCCCACGCTAGGAACAGCGCAGCTACGGCAGCAGTATTAGCAGCACCGTCGATTGCACTTTCCATCGCGGTGGCTTTTGTGCGGATCGCATCACGCCAAGTCTGGATGTTGCTAGGAATGGCAGTAGTCTTTTCAGACTTGCGCGTCACCGCCCAATCGGTCTGTGCAAGCAGAGAACCCTGCTGCTTTTTAACTTCTGCCTTTAGCTGAGAGCGGACCCCCGGCTCCATGATCTGATTGCCGTCATCATCGTTGACCGGGTTTCCATCGTCGTCTACCACGCCGACATCGGTCAGGCTTTTAGCCGTTTTTGAGATCGTTACACCGTCAGCCTCGTAGCCCCAATGGTATAGGCGACTGTCCGGCGGCGTCTCCGGTGTTACCTCAGTTAGGCCAGCAGCAGCTTTCTCGCTAGGCGACCAGATGTGCCAGTTCCGAGGATGCGTGATACCGTTGTCATCGGTCCACGCTTTGTGTTCCTTAATAGTTCTGCCGGAGTATTTCCACATAATCTTGTCCTATCTTGCTGTCGCTGGCGCTGCGCCGTCACCGCCAAATGGGTTTTCTGCGAATGCCATGTAGATGTAGGTGCTGCCGGAGCCATTTGTTTCTGTATCACTGCCTCTAATTTTCAAACCATTTGACAGAAAATCGCTGTGCTGTGCAGTACCGCTGCTTTCTGCGCCATTTGAATTAGCTGCTAACGTCAGGCCGTTGACATTATATGGTACTCTTTCGTTATCCCACATTTTCCAATCACTAGCAGCGTTAGTACGCTTGGTCATCACAAAGGCAGGTTTAAATCCCGTGTACACAAAAGGACCATCTGTCGATCCATTGCCCGTGTAACTCCCGAAGCTGCTATATCCGGGAACTTCTGCAAAGCAGTAAGCCACATGCACTCCACTTGCCTTGTTAGCACCGTCTGTTGTGCCAAGAGAAAATACGCTACTGGTCGGAGTGGTATCTTGGAAAACTGCTTGCGTTGCTTTAGCGTTTGTTAAATTTAAGTACAGGTTTCCATCATTCCCAACACCCTCGTGATAGACGATCCAGCTTTCAGTGTTGGTTGTGTCTTTGATAAGAATCATCTTAGGCACTGCACCCAAGCCATGCCCTACCGTGGCATTTGATCCTGTCCCGGTATATGTGTTGATGCTAAATCCAGCCGTTTGGTTAACTGAAGTTGTCGTTGTATTTATGCTGCCGTCTGTATTACTGCTTCCCGCAGCGCCTTGGGTTTTCCACTGCCACGCGACATACGTTCTGCCCGAGCCGTTATAGTTTACATCTGTCGTGTCGAGGTCAAAGCCGTCTGCCTCAAACGTAAGCTGCGCGGTGCCATCTACATCTGCCGGATCAGCTTTATTGGAATAAATCCGTGAGGTGGTCCCTCTAGCTACATCCCACATCACATGATTGTCGCCGTTTGATCTGGGGGCAAGCCACAAAAAATCTGGTTGAAAATCTCCTGCGTTCGCATCATTAGTGATGGCGTGTCCGCTGCTACCGTTGCCTGTGTAAAGTTGAGTGTGGAAGTACCCGGACCCATCTTTGATAGATGGTTCGGGAAGGTTGGCGGTATTAAGGGCCGTAAAGCCTGTAGGCGGTGTTGCTGCAAACGCTGCCTGTCCAAAGTTAAATGCCATGCCGCCAGAACCAAATTGGCTTGCAGCAAATCTATATTCTGTATTAGCTGTTATACTAATTGCGCCCTGACTTGCACCATCTTTGAAAAAAGTAATTTCGTTGTCGTCCAAGTTTAACGCCATAGCAATCACATCGCCATTTGCATAAGAAGCGCCGTAACTGCTTTGCGAATTATTGCTTTCTTTTACACCGCTATCTACATAAGCAAAGCTATTAGCGTCGTCCCCGACATGACCATTAGACCCGGTGTAATCCTCGTTGTCGTCAGGTATAATCCCGATACGGGCATTGCTTCCAAGTGTGGCGTTACAAGTGACCTCGCAATAATACTTCCCACTGGTTGCAGCTATCGTGCCGGATGCTGTTTTATGTGTGCTGGTGCTGCTGGTCGTGAATTGAAGATTGCCGTCGGACAGGCCCGTTGCATCCTGCTGGATCGGGTTTAAGGTGCAGTGATTGTTAGTCGGGCTATCATTAACCTGATCCGCCGCTGCTAGGCCACTGCTAAAAAAGTTATTTCCTAGTGTTGAATTGTCTACCCAAACAACTTGACCAAGATCGGCTGCGGCATCCCCTTGAGCTATCGCAATACGAACAGTGTTTGTGCTTGTTTGAGAGAACGTATGGACATCAGAGCCATTACGAATAAGTTTAATTGTCCCGCTGCTACGGGTCATTTTCCAAGTGTCGCCATCAGCGATTGTCGTAGCGTTTACCTGAACAGCCCCGCCATAAAAAATATCTCTGTTAGCAGATACCGATGATGTCTGTATGTACCAACTATCAGTCATGTTTTGCATGTTGCCAGCAGATGAACTGTCACTAAAAGTTCCGTCTTCGCCGGTTTCGTACACACCAATGACAAAGTTAGCCATATTGTTGTAGCGCCACGAAAATTCAAAGTCTCCGGTAAACGTATCAGCAGTTCTTATCGCCTTGTTGTCTGTGTCCGCTTCAAGACGGCCATTACTGTAAGTGTAGCTGCCTGTCGCACCAGTATACTGAGATGCGGCATAGCTAATTACCTGATCTCCAGAGATTCTAACGTCTTCTCCGAGGGCGGTAGAATCAGCACCTGTGAGGTAGTAGCCGCTGGTTCCGTAAGCACCGCTGTACTTCTTCGGAATCCACACACCATCGTCGTTATACTCACCAAAATCTGTTGGAGATTTTGCTGTCCCGTCTACAAAATTTATCTCAGCTATGTACCCACTAAAATAACCATTGCTGCTATAGGCACCTCGCCCAATGTTGTGGGCAATAGCAGAGTTAATTACAAGATCATTGTTTTGGCTTGGGTAAGTTTCAGTTCCAAACGCCGTGACCTGTGAGCCGTTTACGTAAAGTTTGATGCGATTAGCCTCTGTTCCTTGCGTGGTATCGTAAACAAGAGCGAAATGATACCAAGCACTAACATCTCTAAAAAGCTGCGTTGTAATTAGATTGCTTTGAGTGCTGCCCTCATAATCGGAAATTCGCAATGTGTCGTCCGACTGACCGAACTGCATAATGAAATCGTTGCTTCCACCGTCACCAGCCGACAAAATAATTTGGGGAACAGAGCCGTTAAAAAGCTCTGCTCGTTTAACCCAAGCTGAAAAAGTCCATGTTTTACGATTAGAGGCGAGAGGCGTTCTGGCTAAAAAAGCAGAATCATCGTCATTAAAACGAATAGACTGACTTATCTCGTAGTCCGCTCCAGCGTTAGCCAGCCATTGTGAGCCGAACATTGTCATTAGCTGAACGCCAACTGCGGTGCGCCTAGCTGGATACTACCTGACGCCTTGACGAAGTATGGGACTACATCGACTGCATTTGCTGCGGTACTTAGTGTAATGCCGCCTCCAGCGGGGCTTTCGTAATCCGTTCCAAGGCTAAGAGTTCTAGAACCCGTTCCGTCTTGGATGAACACGAACACACCAGATTGACCTACCGATTCCGTAGATGGGTTAGCCAAAGTCACGCTTCCCGTAAGAGTAAGCACAAAGTTCTGATGAGCGGCGAAATCAATCGTCACACTGCCAGTGTTGGACGTATCCGTGTCCGTAGCGGCTAAAACAACGGTGCTTGCGCTGACCGCGCCTGTGACCGTAACCCCTCCGGTATTGGTCGCAAGTTTGGCAGCGGAGTCAAAATAAAGCGTTACCGCGCCATTATCTGCGCCCAAAATAAAGTTTTCGTCGCGGTCACTATTAGTAATGTACATGCTGTCGCTGGCAATAAACAACGCACCAGCACCGTCATTATCAATATGGCTGTGGGTTCCGTCGTGCCAGATTTTTAAGTCAGAACCCGCACCAAACATAGCCCTTGCATTGTCTGGAAACAGGATGTCGTCGGTGCCTGTCGGGACGGTGAAAACCGTACCATCAGCATCGTTCTTTAAAGTGATATCGGAGGTGCTGCCCTGCCCGGTAAGAATTAGACCTTCAGCAGCCGTGTACCCCATCGCAGCGTTATCGCCAGCGGAAGTGTCGCCATCAGCCTGTACGGTAGAGGCTGTTACATCTCCTACGATGTCAACGCTAGTACCACCTGTCGCAATCGTGATAACGTCCGCGTCCGCGTCATTCTTGATGGTAACGTCATTCGTGCTACCCTGGCCGGTTAGGATCAGACCTTCAGAAGCAGTATAACCTATAGATGCTGCATCACCTGCTGCGGTGTCAGCAGTTGCTGAAATTGTACCAATTTGCAAGTCTGATAGCGCATTTACAACCGCAGCACCGGAACCCGCGCCATCCATATAGACAACCGCCGACTTTCCGTTGGCTACGGTTATATTTGCACCGGAACCCTGTGTCAGAATTACGGAATAGGGTCCGCTAGATCCAGAATCTGTAGTGGCGTTTATGATTATAAAGAAGGCGGACGTTGTATTTGGAGCCACCGTAACCGTGTTGTTCGCCCCAAGGGCTCCTGTAAACTTTATAACACGGTACATGCCGTCCTGAAGATTCTCGGTGCCTGAACCAGGAGAAGCTTCTCGAACAGTCAGTGTATGAGTAGATCCAGAAAGCCCCACTGCTTTATAGGAGGCAATGCGGTCCAGAATATCTAGGTTGTGGTTCGTAGTATCGCCCCAAGCTCCGGACTGTTCTCCGGAGCCTATCTTTTCGATACCAAAGCTAGTTGTGTATGATGATGCCATAATTTTATTCCTATGCCGCTATCTTAGTCCAATTCGGCGTCTGCGTGTAAGTTATTGGATTCCAGCTTGCCGTTTGTCCGGGATCTATTTCTTCCCAAATAAGAACTCGGCCAACCGCAGTTGATGCCTGCACTCCCGTGACTGGGACCGTTATGTCTACCTGCGTGCTTCCGATTGCTGTGGCCGCAACAAGACCTGTTGCGGAGAAGTTTGCATCGCCTGTTGCAACCGCAGTTCCGATAGCAGCAGCCGCTTGGACTCCCGTGACCGGAACCGTTATGTCTACTTGTACGCTTCCAACCGCAGCAGCCGCAGAAACACCCGTAACCGGAACCGTAATGTCTACTTGAACACTACCAACCGCAGCAGCCGCAGAAACACCCGTAACCTCTACAGTACCCGGAGTATTCCAAGCACCAGAGTTCCAAGTTCCCCGTCCCCAACCACCGAGATTAGCGTTAGACATTAAGCAATCCTAATCAATGCGTTATTGGCATCATTTGCAGGCATTGTAATAGTGAAATCACCCGCGCTGGACGACTTGTCTGCGCCAAAGTTAATAACGCAGACCGAAGGTTTAGCGGCATGTGTGGTATCACCAGCCGTTCCTGCGTTTGCCAAGGTAGAGTTGTATATGAGAGCCCCTCTCGCACTACTAATTGTAGATGTTGAGAACGTCACATCAGCCATATCGATAAACGCCGTGGGAACAGAACTACTGTTGTCGCCAAGACCAATTGTGGCACTTGATATAGCAGCACCACCAGCCGAATAGTTAGTCCCACTGACTTCATTGCTCGTCGTATACCCAGTGGTGTCTACGTCAATAGACGAACTGTTCGTAAACATAGCCAGCTTGAATGTATCTGCTGCTATGGAACTTCCGTCCCCACGAGAATGTGTGGTCCAAAAATGGATTCCTGCGTTGATTTCCCGTTTGTACGTGCCGCAAATACCAGATGTTCCTACAGCCATTACAGCCTCCTTATAATCTCGGCCATGTCGTCATGACCCTGTTGCTTCATCAAAGCCCAAATAGTCGTTCTCTCACTTTGACACATCCTATTCATATAAAAGACTAGCACTTCTTTCAAACGCTCTCTATGGGCATACGCTTGTTCTCGTATGACAGGCGGCGCGGTGTCCGAGACCGTCATTATTTTGTTTAACGCCATCTCAGCCATCTGTTCAGGAGAATGACCACGATTATCTGTGGTAAATACTAAAGCATTACCTATTTCTCCGGCGCTAACCGAATCAGACATTACGCAACATCCCTTCTAAGACGGTCATACCTATATTGATCTCGCGTCTGGAGTCCCTCGCCAAGATTCTTCAGCCACTGCAACGATTCTTGGAATCGTTGGTTATACAAACTCAAAAGGTCTGCCTCGCCTTTCATAAACGTATAGGCTTCAACTAAGGAGCCGTACAAGAGAGCAAGTTCTGCATTATCACCCAGCCAAGTGGTTCCACTAGCAGTCGTTGTTATAGAATCTGGACGATAGAAATAGTGAAGTTCCATAGTAAAATTGTCATTGGGAGTAGGGGCTAGGAGAAAAGTAGCCTCGTCCCAATCAGCGTAGTATTGAGGTACTCCCGTTGTGGCGGGGTTAGGTGTGTAATCTTGGAGCATGGTAGCTTGCTTGTATAACAGAAACTCTTTGTTGGAAGAGTTTATGACGCTCAACGAATTTTGAGACAAGAAATCAGAAGGTTTTTGCAAGTAGGAATTACCGCTAGAAGCCGTGCCCTGAGACGATTTACGAAACACATCCAACTGGGATTCTTTTAGAATTCGTTCTTCTGCGTTAAGAATGAATCGAGGCAACTGATTAACGAATGTCGTTTCAGTGCTTTGAACGTAATCCTGTATCGCTGTTTTTAGCGTGGTAAAGGTGTAGGCCATTTAGAGTTCTCCGCTAGGTTATGTATCCATTACCCAAGTCAACGACAGGCAACGCGGGTAGGGTTACGGGACCAGCAGAAGAAACTCCTCCTCCGCCACTTAAATTTCCAACGGTTGCTGTTCCGCTTGAGGCGGAAAATGTATAGAAATCAGCGTCGGGGTCAC
>UEXM01003243.1_pt1 | contig 10592 bp, 8 predicted proteins | sample 1796661 | NCBI WGS metagenome assembly UEXM01 (sample SAMEA4772469, study PRJEB27181) | metagenome
CCTGAATAAGTATTATTACCTGAATAGTCATTTTCTATATCATGTGCGAAATGAACCTTTGTCCAATCAGTATCAGTTGTTTGAGCACCACTACCTTCAAAAACTAATATCATTTGAAAAACTCCCGCTAAACCAGTTGAGAGAGAATAACCTATATAAGATAGCCATTTATTAGCATCAGCGTTAGGTGCTAAATAAGAAAATGGAATAGCTGCAGTAGTTATGATGTCTGTACCATCATAGACTCTCCCTACTTGAGTTGTTGTACTACCACTAGATGCTGCTTGAACACCACCTGATGTTCCCCAACCTCCTAGAGTAGTAGTTATAGCTGCTTTTGTAGTACCTGTTTGATAAGTAGTAGAAAGACCTCTTACTTTTATAACACCATAATGGTCATTAAAAGAGTGTGTTGAGGTAGTGCCTTTTGATGTAGTATGAAGGCTACCACCTCTAAAAACTTGTCTTTCCCATATCTTAGTGCTGTTCATTGCCATACTAGATGTTGATCCATTAGCATCATGGCTTTCCATCATGTCTCTTATGCCGTCAGCTTGTAGGCTTTCACCTCGTCTTAATCTTGTCATTTGAATACCAGTGTAAATCTTGTTAGTGTCATTTTAAAGTCCATTAATACTTCAGCAGGTACTTCTTCACTAATCCCATCAGGAGTAGGAATACTTGTATATGCAGGTCTTTCATAGTAATAATGTTGCTCTATATCTTCATGTGAAACATCTTCATAGAGTACCCCAATATTTTCATAAGACTTTTGTGCCATCATTCTAAAAGCAGGTCCATTACCACATTGCACCCAAACATGAGTCTTATTAGCACCTAAAGCTATCTCAGCATTTCTTCTAACTGTTGTATAGTCTAGTGAGTAGAGATATGACTTAGAATTACTTTTGTTGGGACTAAAAAGAGTTATAGATAAATTTGCAGAAGTATCTGCAGAATCATAATGACCATTGTAAATAGCAATTAACTTATCATCATCAAACATTGCCTGATTGAAAGGAGTATGATTATCAGGAGACCATGAATCAGAACTGTAAACACTTCTAAATCTGCTTATGAAAAAATCTTTTTTTTCATCATCTGTTAGACTAGGGTCAAAAGGGTGTGAACCTGCATCTATATATGATTTAGAATCATCATAAAGTCTTTGAATAGTTCCGTCAGCTATCCATGTTTCCATTTGCTCTGAGGTAGGAGTTATACAGGTGTAAGCCATTACTTATCCTCTAACTTCTGATTCAGTTCCTTTATAGCTTCTATTAATAATGGGACTAACTTCTCATACCAAACAGTGATGTAATCAGCATCTATAGGAGCTTCTGTCACCACTTCAGGGAGCACTTTCTGTACTTCTTGAGCACTTACCCCTACTTGTCTTTTATCGTTGTTATAGCCCATTTCCTTAGCTTTTTCATTTTCTCTGAAATAGTATCCGCCAAGTTGTAATACTTTCTCTAAAGCATCAGGAATATTGCCTTCAAAGTCTTTTAGGCGTTCATCAGAATAGTAAGCAGTAATGTTATTAGTTGCTCTAATCTCACCTGCTGTTCCACTTCCTGCTGTATTTACACCTAAGCTATTAACCTGAGCATTGGAGTTTGTAGAGAATCCACCTGAAGGTCCAGTTGGTCCTGTAGGTCCTGTTGGTCCTGTTGATCCAGTAGGTCCAGTTCCACCATTACTTCCATTAGATCCATTAGACCCTGCAGCACCTTTCTGTCCTTTGGCTCCTGTTGATCCAGTAGGTCCTGTTGATCCATTAGATCCATTAGATCCATTAGATCCTGCAGCTCCTTTCTGTCCCTTACTTCCGTTTGATCCATTAGAACCTGAAGGTCCAGTTGGTCCAGTTGGTCCAGTTGAGCCACCGCCACCAGTCTGACCTTTTTGTCCTTTAGATCCAGTCGGTCCAGTTCCACCAGTCGGTCCTGTTCCTCCACTTGGTCCAGTTGGTCCACTACCACCTTGAGAACCAGTAGGTCCAGTTGGTCCAGTTCCACCAGTTTGACCTTTTTGTCCCTTAGCACCTGTTCCTCCAGTAGGTCCTGTTGGTCCAGTACCACCATTAGATCCATTAGATCCTGCTTGTCCTTTCTGACCTTTGGATCCTGTTGGTCCAGTTCCTCCAGTAGGTCCAGTTCCACCTGTAGATCCTGTAGATCCTTGAGGTCCTGTTGAACCAGTTTGACCCTTCTGTCCTTTAGCTCCAGTAGGTCCAGTCCCACCAGTTGAACCTGTAGGTCCTGTAGATCCGTTGCTACCTGCTTGTCCTTTCTGTCCTTTAGCACCAGTTGCACCACCGCTTCCTGTTGGACCAGTTGGACCAGTTCCACCAGTTGAACCTGTTTGACCTTTCTGTCCTTTAGATCCGTTAGAACCATTTGATCCTGATGGACCTGTAGGACCAGTCGGACCTGTTCCGCCTGTAGATCCAGTAGTTCCTTTTTGACCCTTAGCTCCTGTAGAACCACCTGCACCTGTCGGTCCAGTTGGTCCTGTTGGACCAGTTCCGCCTTGTGAACCAGTAGGTCCAGTAGATCCTGTTGTACCTTTCTGTCCCTTACTTCCGTTTGATCCGTTGCTACCTGCAGGACCTGTAGGTCCAGTACCACCTGTCGGTCCAGTACCACCCGTTGCTCCTGTTGTTCCTTTTTGTCCTTTTGCTCCAGTTGGACCAGTTCCACCAGTAGGACCTGTTCCTCCTGTATTACCAGTCTGACCTTTTTGACCCTTAGAGCCATCACTACCATTGCTTCCTGCAGAGCCTGTAGGACCAGTTGGACCCGTTCCACCTGTTGCTCCTGTAGTACCCTTTTGACCTTTAGCCCCTGTTGGACCTGTTGATCCAGTGCTACCAGTAGGTCCAGTTGAACCAGTGTTTCCTGTTGTTCCTTTCTGACCCTTAGCTCCTGTAGAACCAGTGTCACCTGTAGGACCAGTACCTCCTGTATTTCCTGTTGTACCTTTCTGTCCCTTATCTCCGTTAGATCCATTAGATCCATTTGAACCTGATGGACCAGTAGGTCCTGTAGATCCTGTAGTACCCTTCTGTCCTTTAGCTCCAGTAGATCCTGTCGGTCCTGTTGGACCTGTATCACCAGTAGAACCAGTATTACCAGTGACTCCAACCTCTCCCTTCTGACCTTTAGATCCTGTAGGTCCAGTAGGTCCAGTGCCACCAGTGTTTCCTGTTGTTCCAGTTGTTCCTTTTTGACCTTTGGCACCAGTTGGTCCTGTTGGTCCTGTATCGCCTTGAGATCCTTGAGGACCTGTTGATCCAGTAGATCCTGTCTGACCTTTCTGTCCTTTTGAACCATCTGATCCATTTGATCCTGCAGATCCAGTAGAACCAGTAGAACCTGTTGTTCCCTTTTGTCCTTTATCGCCATTAGAACCATTAGATCCACTTGGACCAGTTGGACCTGTACCACCTGTAGGTCCTGTTCCGCCTGTTGAACCAGTTTGTCCTTTTTGACCTTGAGGTCCTTGTATAGATCCACCACTAACCCATGCAGAGCCATCCCATATATGAAGTGAATCATCATTTTGAACTATATAGGCATCACCTTTTGTATTGCCTGAAGAAGGTAGATTGCTTGTTTGAGCAACTTGACCTTCCATTGTGATACCAGTACCTGTTGAACCTGTTGGTCCTGTTGGACCTGTATCACCCGTTGATCCAGTAGGTCCTGTTGAACCAGTTGGACCTGTACTACCAGTTGAACCAGTTTGTCCTTTTTGTCCTTTAGATCCGTCAGATCCGTCAGATCCGTTATTACCTGCAGCTCCTGTAGCTCCTGTTTGACCCTTCTGACCTTTGTCTCCAGTAGTACCAGTAGGACCAGTTCCACCTGTTGAACCAGTATTACCAGTGGTACCTTTTTGTCCTTTAGAACCTTGAGATCCAGTAGGTCCAGTATCTCCTTGAGAACCTGTTGCTCCTACTTCTCCCTTCTGTCCTTTGGCACCCGTAGAACCAGTAGGACCATCTGATCCAGTAGGTCCTGTTGAACCTGTATTACCAGTGACACCTACTTCACCTTTCTGTCCTTTAGACCCTGTAGAACCAGTAGGACCAGTGTCTCCAGTTGATCCTTGAGACCCTGTAGAACCAGTTGTACCTTTTTGACCTTTATCTCCGTTATTGCCTGAAGGACCTGTTGGACCTGTTGATCCAGTCCCACCTGTATTACCTGTAGTACCCTTCTGACCTTTATCACCTGCAGCACCATCAGAACCATTAGAACCTGCTGATCCTGTTGAACCTGTAGCTCCCGTTGTTCCTTTCTGTCCTTTGTCACCATCAGATCCGTCATTACCTGCTGAACCAGTAGATCCTGTTGGACCTGTTGGACCAGTTCCACCAGTGCTTCCAGTAGTTCCTTTCTGTCCCTTATCGCCATCTGAACCTGCTGCACCAGTATTACCTGTCACACCAACTTCACCTTTTTGTCCTTTGTCTCCTGTTGATCCGTCACCACCAGTTGAACCTGTTGAACCTGTTTGTCCTTTTTGCCCTTTACTTCCTGCAGGACCAGTTGGACCAGTACCGCCATCATTACCATCATTACCTGTAGGACCTGAAGGACCATTAGGACCAGTAGGTCCTGTTGCTCCAATTTCTCCTTTCTGACCTTTTGATCCACCTGAACCAGTATCACCAGTAGGACCTGTAGAACCAGTAGGACCTGTAGAACCAGTAGGACCTGTAGATCCCTGAGATCCTGTTGAACCTACTTCACCTTTTTGACCTTTATCTCCATCATTACCATCTGAACCATTGCTGCCATTAGAGCCACTAGCACCAACTTCTCCTTTTTGACCTTTGGATCCATCAGACCCGTCATTACCATTATTACCTGTAGGACCAGTTGGACCTGTTGAACCTGTTGCACCTGTTTGACCTTTCTGACCTTTAGATGATGCTGCTCCTGAAGGACCTTCAGGTCCTGTAGGTCCAGTGACACCTGTAGGTCCTTGAGAACCACCTGCTCCAACTTCACCTTTTTGACCCTTTACACTTGCTCCAGTTGGACCTGTAGGTCCTGTAGAACCATCACTTCCATCTGATCCGCTTGTTCCTGTTTGTCCTTTCTGACCTTTATCTCCGTCAGCTCCATCACCACCTGCAGCACCCGTATCACCTTGAGCACCTGTATTACCTGTTTGACCTTTTTGTCCTTGATTACCAGTGTTTCCTATTTCGCCTTTCTGACCTTTTGATCCGTTAGATCCATCAGATCCTGCAGCTCCAGTATCACCTGTAGTACCTTTCTGTCCTTTATCACCTTGAGAACCTGTTGATCCTACTTCTCCTTTTTGTCCTTTACTTCCATCTGAACCATCAGAACCATCATTACCTGCAGCACCAGTAGAACCAGTCTGTCCTTTTTGTCCAGTTATTGAGTTCCCTTGTTGACCTTTTTCACCTTTATCTCCGTCACTACCATCATTACCTGCAGGTCCAGTAGGTCCTGTTCCACCAGTATTTCCTGTTGGTCCAGTAGAACCAGTAGGTCCTGTAGCACCAGTGACACCCACTTCTCCTTTTTGACCCTTAGATCCAGTGCTTCCAGTAGATCCTGTTGTACCTTTCTGACCTTTTGAACCTGTATCACCAATATCACCAGTTCTTGCAAAGGTGACTATAAGCTCTTCATCAGCACTAAATGATGTAGCACCTGATAAATATGAAACGGGAACTTTAAAATATCCTGTAGCTTCTGTTATTGCCCCACCTATTTGAAATAAGGCAAAGTCAGCAGCATTAGACTTGTTTGATAAACGGACATGACCTTTGATTGAAGAAGTTGAATCATCAATAGTTCTTAGATATGCCTGAATATCTGTAGACCCTTGATCAACATCATCAATAAACATAACACTTGCAGAAGAAATGTTAGCGTTGTTGAATTTGACTATACCTGCAGTGGGATCACTGTCAGTTGTATTAGTGGCAAAGTTAAACTCTACTGTCTGACCACCAAAATTACCTTCTTGACCTTTTGTACCTTTTGTTCCTTGAGAACCTGTTAGACCTGTTGATCCTGTATTACCAGTAGAGCCTACCTCTCCTTTCTGCCCTTTATCACCAGTAGATCCTGTTGGACCTGTTGAACCTGTCGGTCCTGTATTACCTTGAACACCCTGAGAACCAGTTGATCCCGTTGTTCCTTTTTGACCTTTATCACCTTGAGCACCAGTATCACCAGTAGAACCAGTGGATCCTTTGTCTCCTTGTACTCCTTGTGAACCTGTTGCACCAGTAGATCCTGTAGATCCTGTCGTTCCTTTTTGACCTTGTGATCCAGTGTCTCCTGTTGTTCCAGTTTGACCCTTCTGACCCTTATCACCTGTATTACCAGTAGAGCCCGTATTACCCGTGACTCCTACTTCACCCTTTTGACCTTTATCACCTTGACTACCTGTAGGACCTGCAACTGAGCTATCTGCACCCTGTTGTCCTTTGGCTCCCTTATCACCTTGTTGACCTTGTGCACCTGCAGGACCCTGAGTTCCTACTGTAATTATATCTATATTATTAATACTCATCTGCTTACATTACCTCTTATGGAGTATGTGCCTTCTAATAGTCTGTCAACTTTTCCACTCGCATCAGATAGATCAATGTCATAAACACCATCACCTACTTGTAGGCTTGAAGTGTCCGTAGCTGAGATTTCAATAGTGACTGTACCTGCAGCTCCACCCATAGCGATTCTATTATTTGGAACTGTTAATGTGATTACTTCAGAGGTGTCATCTTGATTTTTTCGCAGATCCATTTCTGCGGAATAACCTGAAAGGTTAATTAATGTACCATTAGCATCTTTAAGAGTTAGCGTGTGCTTAAATGTAGCTCCTTGCTCAATGATAAAATGATGATACCCTGCTGCCATAAATAATTCCTAATAAATATATGGTATCTACCATTTCAGCTTCTGCTGTTAAAAGTATAACAAAGAACTACTTACTTGGCTTTCTTTGTTGTTTTTTTAGTAGTTTTCTTTTTAGCTTTAGCTTTAGGTGCTTCTCCACCTTCCCATGCTTCATTGACATCAGGTGTTGATAGATCATCTCCAATCAACTGACCTTTTTCATTTCTTGCTCTTACTGGCTCTACATCAGCTTCTACTTCTACTACTTCATCTGCAGAATCCATCTTGACTTCCATAGCCCATCCGTTTTCTACAAAAGTTTGCATGACATCATCTTGCCATTGACCTTCAGATTCTATGATCTCATCAGCCTTATATAATTTTACATCAGTACCTAATTCATTTGCTGATGCAGGTTTTGGAACCATGATTTTAAATTTCTTTGCCATAATTATTTCCTGTTAAAAGAGGGGGGAATTTCACCCCCCAAAATCAATAACTACCCTTATGCAGGTGCGTGTCTAGGCTTACCTAGAATTACACTTGCAGCCATTGGTGTAGCTGTACCATGCGTTCCACTGAAGTTAGCAACAACTCTTATATATCTACTATTACCTAGATATTCTAGCTCACTTACGCTAGGTGTCTCAGCATTGTCATCCAATGTGAGAAAGTTGCCATTAGCACCTAAAGTGCCAACTACATCTGCAGAAGTCGCATCTGTCCAAGAAGAATTGTCATCAGATACTTCTAATTCAAATTCAATCTTGTTAGTGCCACTTAGAGTAATACCTTCAGCACCGCAATTAACAACCACTAAAGCATTTTCATACCCTTGTGTGTCAACTCCAACTCCGTTGGCATCCGCATCTAAAGCAGCAGGAACAACACTTGCTACGATTTTTAGATTATTACTTAAATCATTCATATGTTATCTCCTTATGCTGATACTTTCTGTTTAACAATGGCTTCAGCTTGAATGACCTGTCCACCTACTCTACGCCTTGCAATGTATCTTACATTACCAGTTGTAGCTTGAGTGAACGGATCTCTGAGAACCGCTAGTGATACACGATCTACGATCATATATGCTCGTCTGAAATCACCAAAGGCGATAGGATAAGCATTTGCACCGATATCTGCCATGTCTGCTGCTTCAATGTAAGGATGACCTAGAATAGTGTTTATTGCACCACCTTCTAAATTCATGCCTGTTTGAAGGATATACTGACCTGCAGTGTCCTTTAGCTTCCTGATTGCAGAAAGAGTAGATCTGTTAAAAACAAATACACCATTCTTACCATAATCAGACTTAATGCCATGTACTAATGAAATTAAACCATCAGCAGTTAAAGCAGAACTATTCCCACTATTAACTTCTGAGACTGAACTATTAGTCATGAAGCCTTCAGGTTTACCTACTGAATTACCAGTACAGAAAGCTGCACCTTCAGCTTTTGCAAATTGCTCTGCAAACTCTGACTGCATTTCTGCTTCAAGATTAAAGACTGAATCTTCTAAATCTTGTTCTGATATATCCACCATTGCGTAATGCTCATGAGCAGGTAGCTCTTCCAAGCCAACTTGCCAACCAGTAGTCTCTGATCTAGTTCCTGATTCGCTTACCCATTGAGCAGCAAATTGTCCAGTCCTTTTAGGGATCTGAATGGATCTCTGACCAGTTGATCTTACTCTAGCAATTTGTCTGATAGGTGAGATTTCAGTCACATCTTTGATCAACTCTCTCACATATTCAGCAGGTGCTAAATAACCACCAGTAGAATCATTACTTACAGTAAGTGCTTTCTTCTCCATAGCATCAAGACCTTCAAGACCTTTTCTGCAATATGAATCCCATGCACCCATATACTCATCTACAGCTTTAGTATCCATACCTGAATTAGGGCGTGTAAGCCTTGTTTCAAATTTTTCAACTGTTTCCTGTAGGTTCTTTTGTGATTGCTCTGCAGCAACTAGCTTCTGATTAACTTCTTCAAGAGTGTTTAATTTGCTCTCAATGTTAGCCATCTTCTGATCTAGTTCCGCAACGCTTTCACCTTTATCTAGCTTTTCAAGTCTCTCATCATTGACTTTCTTAAATTCTGAAAAAGTCTCTCCAAGATCTTGAATAGCTGTTTTTATATCTTCCGACATAATTATCTCCTATTAAGATTTTAAGGTTAAAGTTAAGTTCTTTATGGCATCTACCAATTCAGTATTTTGATTCTCAGCTTCTCGCTGATTAACTTCAAAAGACTTAGTGACTGCTGCTGCCGCCACTTTCGCTTCAGAACGGGATAGATGGAAAGCATCACGCAGCCCTTTCTCCCACTCCCTTATAGAAATCTCATCTCCCTTGACAGACATTACTGTTGCCTTAGGATTCATTGGAAAAGTCACCAATGAGACTTCCATTAAGTCTACTTCTTTAATAAGTCGTTTATTACCACGCTTATCATATGAAACTTGGTCAGGGTTTACTCTAAAGCCTATTGATAGACCATCAAGAGCTCCCATCTTTAATAATTCATAGGCTTCTGCACCTGCTTGTGTTTTAAGTGCTAACCTACCTTTGACTACTAACCCGTGCTCATCTTCTTTGATTGAATCAAAGACACCAATAGGCATATCAGACTTATGCTGATATAAGAGTTTTACACTTTGGGGTTTTCTTCGTTTGAGTGATTTAGTAAAAGCTCCCGCTTCTATGACATCATTTCCTAGATCTTTGTTGCCGAATACAGATCCATATCCTTCAAAGGTTCCATAATCTTTATCTTCTTCTTCATCTTGATAGGCTTTTATTTCTGACTTGATTTCTATAAATGACTTCACTTCCTCTCCTGTAAGCTCCGTGTATTCTTCATGAGTCTTGCATGGCATATAAACTGTATTGCCATCTTCATCATGTGAGTGTGATCCTACACACCCTATTTCTTTGGCTCTTGCATTTGCTTCAACAGGATTGTCAAAGACATCCTTTCTTATTTCTTCTTTACTGTCATTCACACTGGAATATTCTGTAGAATCAGGCTGACTAGCCTTGACATCTATTACTGTATTTGAATATTCTTCAACTGCCATAGTGTCAATCTCCCAAAATTATAAATCACTATATCTAGGATTTCTTGTTATATAGTATCTCAAGAGCAACTTTAGCACAATATGTAGTGCTATTATAAAATAGTTCATTTTGTTCTTGCATCATATTCCAATACGGGTTTATAATAGATTCATAATCAATTAAAAGCTCTTAGAGCAGGACAATAAAATGACAAACTCAACTAACATCTCAGACTTCATCAGCAACCTTGTTGATACAGAATTAGAAGTAGAAGGCAGACTAGACATTCAAGTAGGCATGGCTGCTACTAGATCAAGTGGTACTGATAGCTATCCTTATACTGTCACTGAAATTACTGGTAAGAAAGGTAATAGAACTATCACCCTAAGAAGAGATGATCATAGACCTGATGGAAATCATAGTTTTGAATATGGTGGAAAACAGTCTTATATCTATATCCCAAATCCTGAAGGAGCTGAGCAATATGTTCAGGAAAAAAATTGGGTACATGACAACACTTATAAAGTTTCATTTAAAAATGAAGCAACTAATAGATTCAGAAAAGGTTATGGATACATCCACTTTGGTACAAGAAGATATTATCAAGATCCTTCCTTCTAAGGGAGGTC
>UEXM01003244.1_pt1 | contig 10590 bp, 13 predicted proteins | sample 1796661 | NCBI WGS metagenome assembly UEXM01 (sample SAMEA4772469, study PRJEB27181) | metagenome
GCACCTGGGCCACCTAGACTAGCAGCACCACCGCCAATCACTCCGCCCAAGGTTGGGTAGACAGAGCGCAAACTGCACCCGGTTAAGCATATCGCCAATAATAGTATGGCGGTGTAAATCATTCGGGCAGTGGTGCAGTCCACTCAGAACTTTCCAAAATCGCTAAAACTTGATTTAAAGTGTACTGCGTAACTCCTTCCAAAAATGAGGGAGTGCTACCCTCAAATTTCAGAAAAACCTGCGACCCGTCCAATGAATAACGAAGTGTCTCAGCACTTGTCTCGCTAACCTCAGAGAAATTAATATTATCTTTTTCGCTAGAGTCTATTATTACATATTTCATATTAAGGTTTTACTGAGGAGTTAATTGATGCACCATTGGTTAATAGCCAATTTACAGTACCGCCAGTTGCATTCGAGTTATTTGAAATCGTAGTGCCTGTCCCTGAGTTGTCATCGCCCATTCTCCACCAATACAAAGGTTTCGTAGACATGGAATTTAAATTTTTAGGTTTATTAGCAGCAGAACGAATTTCAGATATGTTTGAAGACTGATCGCTTGACCACACTGCTACTTCATCTAGGTAACTAGCAGATCTATAGCTTTCGTTCGTCACTAAAGTACCACCACTAAAACTTATATTATTGGAAAGAGTGGTTGTGTTTTTTAAACTTCCAGCAACATAGGTCTTTAAACTAGTGCCTGTTCGAGCTAACATAATGTGTGTCCACGCATCATTGCTCATGTCTGTGACAACATTTTGGTACAACCATCCCGAACCACCACTATAGTAATAATAAATGTGAAACTTATTGGCAGTTTTTCTCATTAGTCCCCATCCATCAGCATAACCATAATTAGATGACAACATCATGTGGTTCGAGGTGCTTGCTGCATTCATCCAAAAACTTAAAGTAAAGTCACCTGACATAGAATTACTCGCTACGGAAGCAGTACCTAAATCGTCTGTCGCATCGTATTGTGTGGAATATAAATTCACTATCTCGTTAGGGTCAACTGCCCCATCTTGAACCCAATATCTCCACAGTCCTGAAGTAGCATCGTAAACAGAAATTCGACCCGTGTCCGTTTCGTAAATAATATCACCAGTTGAAGGACTTGCTGGGCGATTAGTAGATGCGTAAGTAGGTAATGAACTAGACGCTGGTAAATTAGTTAACTGCGACCCATTTACTGCTGGTAAACCAACTCCATCCAACACTACAACATTCCCATTTGATGTGCCTGTGTTTGCTACTGCCGCTGTACCAAGTCCTAAATTTGTCCGACTTGTCCCGGCATTCGCAACATCTGATAAATTGTTACTAGCAAGCAAATCACCTTGCGGGGCGGCCGCTACCAGGTTGGCAACTGTGACTTTTTTAGTTGTTGCAGTTCCACTTACATCCACGATGGGTAATACATCATTTGTTGCTGGGGTAGTTCCCAATGCAGTTAATGCGGTTATCTTTTTATTCGCCATTTTCTTATTTTGTTAAAGTTCAAATTCTAAAAACTTTCCATCCTCAGTCTGCATGAATGCACCTGCCTGTGTAAGTAGTACAAGGTTTGGCCCAGATGGAGTACCACCACTTGTAAAAGGGCGAGGTGCGCCAACATTTAAATCTAGTCCTAAAGCACACATTTAAATATTGTATGCTATGATTGCACCACTTGTAAGTGTTATGGAACTTATGTTTCCATAAATTGCAGTATTTGCAGCTAGTGTGGTTGCATCTTGCCCAGTGCAAATGTCAGACAAGTTAGTAACATTACTTGTAATACTCGCAATGACTGTGTCTTCCGTGGCAACTATCGCAAAGAATTTACCTGCGTGCGCAGCAGTATCATTAATGTACTCGCCTCCATTTAGTCCTAAACCTCTATATTCTGATGCCATAATATGTTTTTCCTTTTATGCCGATGAAACGGCAGTTGTTCCGTAAGTAATGTATTCAATTGGTTGAGTCTGTCCTTCTTGTCTTTCGAGCTTGTCTAACTCCTGTGATAAAATTGCTTCAGCTTGTTGGTAGATAACACCTGCTTTGTCTTGCTGACCGTCTGAAGATAAAAAATCACCATATGCGCCGATTATCGCGTACTCGCTAAAGATGTAGGGGAATACTGTTGAGTCGCTTGCATAGCCTGGAAAGCCTGCCCGGTAATGTACCCATACAGGTGCGTTACTTGCTCGGTCTGGTAGGATTGCTTCTCCGTAATCTGTACTACCACTTGCGTCTGATATATTTCTAAATGCTAAATTGTGTGTGCTTCCACTTCCATAAGGATCATTCTCACTTACCCGGAATATCTCACTTATCGTTGTCCCGAAATCGATGTAGGATAACATGCTTGCAGTCGCAGTTGCTCCACTTCCTCCACCACCTGTGAAGCTAATCGTGGGCTTGCCCGTAAAGCCTGTACCATTGTTGGTAACCGCAACTCCATTTACTTCTCCATCGCTATTAATGGTTGCCGTAGCTGCCGTGCTTGAACCTCCTCCACCTGTAAAAACTACTGTTGGTTGAGAAGTATAGCTCGCTCCTCCACTACCTACTTGTACGCTTCGTACACGCACATCTGGTATGACTTGTGTTATACGGGATACAAATGGCCATGCAGTACGATCCCAGGCTAACTTGCCAAAACGATTAAAGCTGCGTACAGCAGCAGTTGATTCAGCAGTAAGGAATGAATCCACGCCAACCATACTTACTAGGTTGGTCAACATGGTGCTTACTGCTATCTTCCTCATGCGAAGCTAGGTTCGTTAAAGCCTCCAGATGCGAAGGTCTTCTTGGTAAATGATTTTGCTTTGAGATGTGGGTTGTCACGAAAGAACTCATTGGTGAATTGCTTATCGCCCCAACATCCTTGCTTGTCCTGATGCCAGCGAAAGTATTCGCGTGCAGGTATTGTACCTTTTAATTGTCCTAGTCCCTCGACTTGTCCACCTTCTCCATTCTCTTTTCCACACTCAAGCTCACGCTTCTTTGCTTCGTACTTCTCCAGGTCAACTTCGTAACGAAGGTGCTTCTCTAAGTTCTTCATAAATTGCGAACCATTACCTTGAGATGGTTGCCACTTTGGTATGAATATTTCTGCCATAATAAAAAGATGTGGAAAAGGGAGTAGCCCGCTACGCAGACTACTCCCCAAATCCTAATTGCAATTAAGCAAATTGACCTAAATCAACGATACGTAATCCGATCACAATTTCTCCGGCAGTAGCTGATGCAATCGCTGCGTCTGTTACTTCCAAGATAATTGAAGCTGCGGTGTTTGTTCCACCTACAGGTTGTGACTGACCACCTGTGAATGCATCTCCTGTATTGAATACAGGGGCAGTCATGGCATCGACATCAAGAGCATCGATGAACTCATCGGGGTCACCACCACTTGTTCCTACGTCAATGACGAGCGAGGTTGTACCTGCAAATGCGACACTTTCGTATACACCAGCAAGTTCAACTGCACCACCAGCAGGAATAGTAGCGATGGTCAACTGACCACCATTACCGATTGTTTGTAGATCTTCGTAAGTAGCGGTGTATACGTGTGTAAAACCTCTACCTGCTTCATTATTTGATAATTCTGACATATCTTAAATCTCCTTGTTTTAAGTGTTATTAATTAAAGTAACCGTGAGCAACAGGTGACAAACATGCCAATCCAGCAACTACGTCTACAAAACCTCTGCGACCGCCACCTTGATTCTCAAGCTCAGTTACAGACTCAGCTTTCAAGGACATCATGGATACATACTCAGGATCAATTAAGAGTCCTGCGTCTGCGTCAACTGCGTCACTTCCGCTTGTTCTGTTAATGAACAAAGAAGGAACGATTGCCACATTTCCAAAATCACCTTCGTAGATATTAACTGACAAAGTAATTTTCTTGGAATCAGCGTCTTGATTAACTGTATAAGTTCCGTTAGTAGCTGCAAGCTGACGGGAGAAGTTTGAGATTTCCTTCTTGAGACTTGGGCCTGCAAGTAAGGTCAACTGTCCACCGGGCATTCCGTTTGCTTCGTAGAGTTCTTGAAGAACGCTATTGAAGGTTGTTTCGGTCTGCGTGCCTGTTGTGTCATTAGCAACATTTTGTGCAAATGCAGGAACATCAGCAGGTTGTCCACCCACTCCAAGCCACTTTAACATGCCTCGTGTTTTGTAAGGTGCGCCTGCTCCAGCGTCTGCTTGACGATCTTGTGAAGAACAAAATGCAGATTCGATTGAACGTTTTACATTGCGTACTGCTTTAGACTCAGCATTTGCAAATTCAGATGCGACACCAGCAGTATCCACCATCTCTTGCAGATCCGATACCATGAATGTATCACGGAACTTTTGCACGTAATTGCCGATGCGAGCGCGGTCAGCAGACTGATTTTTAAAAGCGGTAACATCTTCACCTTCTTCGATTCCAGAAAAATCGGGCGAGTTGAGGCGGTCAACCTGCATTTCAAAGAATGTCCCGGTTGCTTTTCCTTTTTTCATTAATGAAACGAAAGGCGTAGATTCTGGTTCTAACGTTGAAATTATCGACGTGAGATCCTCTTTATTTCCGCTTGTATTGTACGTAGTACTCTTAGCCATTTTATATATCCTCCTATTTTTGTTTTAAATTTATGCGATTGCTCGCTTTAGTTTTATGTAATTTTGGTAGTCTGCTATGTTACCCGATTTCTCGAACTTGGCATGAGCTGCCTGTATAGCCTTCTTCTGTTTACTTCCCTCGGTTCTTGATTTACTTGCACCTGCTTCTGCACTTGCGACAGGAGCAGTTGGTTTCTTCAATTTCTTCGGTTGACCTGCATTGGCTTGCCTTGCCTTTACTGCCTTTAATCCTTCCACCATAAGTCCAAGTGCAAAATTGCTATTGGGTAGGTGGTCAACTAAAGGCTTGTAGAGTGGGCTTTGCTTTACCTGCATGAACACTTTGTAATCCTCGCTCTCGCCATCACTTAGGAAGTCGAAAGTTTGAATTGCTTGCTGGTCGGATGCTTGACGTTCGTTTATCCAGGCTTCTCTTGCAGGAGCATCTTTGCGAAGGATCTTTTTTGCATTCGCTTTAATTCTCCTCAAGTCCGCTTTGGTGTAAGTCTTGTCTCCATCCTTTAGCACATATTCATTACCAGCGTCATCATACTCCACTTCGTTTTCCATCCCCTCGTCTGCCCATTCCATGAGCGTGTTGAGGTTCTCTACTTCCTTAGTAAGTGCATTGACATCGTTGACATTATGCAGGGCATTATCCTTGAGGAATGCAGGTTGTTCAGCAGGCACGGGTGCTTGCTCAACTTGTGCTTGGAGTTCTTGGTTTTCGGCAAGTAACGCTTTCTTCTGCGCGGTAAGCTTTCCAAACCGCTTGATTGCAGAAGCATTGAGATGCTTGGCTAATTCCTTAGACTCCTCCTCGGACAATGAATCCAAATCCAGGTCTTTAAACTTTGAAAGAACATTATCTGAAGGTTGTACGGGCGGCTCATCTGATTCCTCATCTGATTCATCCGGCTCTTCAGCAGACTGATCCTCTAATTCCTCTTCCTCTGTAGATTGTGCAACAGGTTCAGATTCCTCTTCGGTGGTGTCAGTTTCCTCAGTCTGGCGTTTCTGCATCAAGGATGATGCGAGTTCTGCCATTGTAAGGTTTCCTTCACCTTGCGTTAAACTATCAACAGAATTTTCGGAGGATTCTGAGACAACCTCTTCTTGAATTGCTTCCATAAGATCAAGGTATAAATTACCTAGTGTAGCAAAATGTAGCCTAATGTAGCAAAAAGGGCAATGAAAAAGCCCTTACGACTAAATCCCCAAAAAGTCGCAAGGGCTTTATACTAACTACTATATAACCAACTAAAGTTTATAAAAAGTATCTAGTTCCTCGTCTATTGCTTCAAGCTTTCCACACATCATGTAGTGGCGATTGGTGCAGTCTATGATTGCTTTTGTCTGCAATTGTCGGATGACTTCTTCCCTCATTGCTTCTCGCATTTCAATATACTTCTTAAAGTGAGGATCGTTCTTTAAAGTGGATAGAGCAGTTATTGCTTCTTCGGGGTCGATATCGTGGTAGGTTTTTCTTTTTCGGGGACTCATTGTGTTAGTGTTAGTATTACATTTATAAACATAAAAAGAGTATCCACCATTACCTCACGCTCGATGAAGAACATGACCAACAATATGATCCAATACACTTCTCGTTGCAGGTGGGACACATTACTTACGCTTCCTTGCAGTCTTGGCTGCTTTCTTAAATGCCTTGGCAGTGGGTGCGCCTTTTGTTCCAGGCTTTCTCATCTTCTCCTTGCTTCCACCCTTGATACGTTTTCGTTTTCGATGAATATTTTTATAAAGTGACATCTAACAATCCCATGCTTTGCGTGACCAATAATTGGCACTAAGTTTATTTGTCTTTCCTTTTATCCCACCTGACCTTGCACAGTAGCTCTTCTTTCGTGCTGGTTGGTTTTTCTTAATGGACATCTTTGGATCTCCGAAGCGTACAAGCTTTACATCGTCTCCTTGCTTGGCAAGTACGGCAAACTTCTTGGACTTACCCGGTGTGCGCTTGGGTTTATTGTAACCGCTAAATTTCTCTTTGCGGTAGGTAATCATTTTTTCTTACGACCACCACATTTCTTTTTAGTCATTTTCTTCTTAGGTCTTCCAACCTTAGTCCCGTAAGTTCCCTTTCCCATCGGTGGCATAATTTTATCCTCCTGTTTGTGCTGCTCCTGTTGATCCAAATTGTGTGGGTGCTGCTCCCAATCTTCCAATTGTCGCATTCTCTTTTTGCTGAACCTGCATCTGTCTTTGTTGTAAATAATTGGAAATACGCTCCTGTAATGCCGGATCTTGTTGTACCTTTTGTGCTACATCGGGTTGAGCTAACCATTGCTGGAATATCTGCAACTTCATCTCGTGGGCATCATTTGGTTTAACATTAGGTGGTACACCAGCATAGATTTCTGCAATGGTCTGTCTTTCTTCATCCATTGCTTTCTGTGAGGCGGTTTCTTTGGGAAGCATGATACTTTCCGCAGCACCTGGTAAAATCTGTCCAACTGCAATTTGTAATAATCTCTCAGTGTCAAGCGTGCCATTCTTGTCGAGTTGTGCGCCAAGTTGGGCAATTGCTTTTACACGATCAAGCATTTGCTCTGGGTCTTGTGTGGCTGCATCAAACTGCATGTAAAAATCAAACCTCTCACCAGGGTTTCCTTTGGCATACTTCTGCATGTCCTGCATTCCTGTAACACGGAAGTATTCTTCGTCAGGCCCATACTGCTGGTAAAGAGAGTACACTTGGTCGAGTACATGCTTGAGGTGGTGAAATACTTTATCTATCACCTCCTGTTGTTTCATCTGTGCTTCGACAGGATCTACACCCGGTGCGTTCCTTCCAAAATATCGATTTGCTTGTTCTGCAATGTATCTACGCAACTCAATGTTTACTGCTGATCCACGAGGTGTGTCTGCAAATCTATACTCTCCTGGCGTGCGATATGGAACACGTACCCCAGGCCCCCACTTCGTGGGGGCTCTCCCCATTGGATGTTCTAGGGGTGGTAAAGTGGTAAGCGATTGTGCATCAACCGCTGCATCTGTTTCTGCCTTGAGTACTTGCTGAAGGCTTTCGATAAGCTCCGGGTATGACCTAGACGAGTAAAGTTTCTTGCTTGTTTTTTCAAGGGTGGTAACTACGAATGGATATTTCCCATGCGAGTAATCAAGTAATTGATGCTTGGCATAAAGATCAGGTAGGTGGGGTTGATATATGGTACAGTAAATACCGGGTACATTATCCTCATCCAATAGTCTTTGATAGCAGTACACAATTCGAACCAAGCTATTATCATCCGTTCTTGTAAATTCATCATCATCACGCAGTTGGTAGAGATTATCGTCTGAGCTTTCCCCCTGCCCTGCCACATCAATAGCAGCATCCACAAACTCTTCTGACCAATTTTCGGTACTAATTTTAGCCTTTAATTGCTCTGGTGTCATTGACACAACATGAAACATATATGGTGCTTCTTGTGGATCGATACAATAGCTTGGCCAAAATACATCCTCATCTGGTGCAAGGGCTTTAATCTTAGGTCTACTTACAACTTGGCGAGTAACAGGAACTGTGGTTTCTCCATCCTTGCGCATTTCCTTTAACATTGCCCGTGCCTTGGATTTGCTAATATCAAACTGCGTTTTAAGTGCCTCACTTAATTCCTCATCCATGCTGCCATCCTGTATAGCTCCGGCAATTTGTGGAAGGACTTGGGCAATCTCTTCTAGCTTAATGGTTTGTTGCTGCTTGAGTTCTTGGTTCTCATACCAGCAGTAATGTACCATCATGCCCTTCTCGAATAAATGATTCAATCCAAGTTCAATCTCAGGATAGAACTCTTGCATCTTGCTATTGATTAACCAACGAAGGAACATACTCACTACATTGGCACGCTCAACATCACTTGATTCTGTGGGTGTGGCTACTATGTGCGCACGTCTTGTTGCATTCATACACATGGCAACTCGGCATGAGATTAACTCATCTGCCATTTTTACTTCCTGGTCACTTGCCCCTTCCCAAGGAAATACCTCACCTGTTGAACTCTGTGAAGCGTGCTTCTTAAAGTCATCACTCTTGCCTGACCATAAGCAATGACGAGTATCGTAGTCTCTTTGCCTGCGGTCTAGCCACTCGCCCAAATCACTTTGTGTGCGCTTGTACGCTTCACTTAGGTAGGCAATGTCAGGTTCTTTGGAGACATAAAGTAATTCTGGATCGCTGGCAGAGAGCATGTGTAGCATAAAGCTACAAAAGTAGCCTTATGTAGTCAATCTAATACCCACCACCACCTGTGACTTGAATGTCACGATGGGTGATATGTTCCGCACCACTTACAAATAGGTAACGCAAGCAGTCAATTTGGTCAGAAAAGTAGTCATTCTTGGATTCTCCAGCATATTCAAGCATGGACGATATTGTATTTTCACAATGGTCAGAGAAGTAAAGCTTGGGACAATTTGTTTCTGTCATGGACTCTGTATCATCCCAGCTAAGTGCATCATTGATCTTGGCAATACCAGAGTCTATGGACACGCCCGGTGCAGCACGGAATACAAATCCCATGTTGCTCATTGTATTAATAATATTACTCTCCCCTTCCTTGGTACGCACTGTGGCTGCACCCATTCGTGGGTCAACTATCCGTTCAAATATCTCCTCTCCTTCTTCCTGTGCCTCAAAGTAATCTTTGTACTGTGAGTATCCAAATCCTAGTGGACGTTGTCCAGGGCCAGGTTTACCCACTGCCTTACCAGCACCATTAATATGTGGGATTGCCCATGCCCCCATCGTACTGTCAGGGAACTCACGATAGACATATATCTTCCCATCTTTGGTCACACCTGCCCATAATCCAACCCAAGGTTTACTACCACCTGGATCGCATATAAAGTAACGGGTTACCGATACAGTTGGATCGAGGACAAAAGGAATCTTACTATGTTCTATTACATTTGTCTCACGCTGGAACTTTGCGAATTTTCCTTCAAAGCTCTTGCTTGGAATACCAAATAATCGAGCAAGCTTTACCTCCTGTGGTTGCTTACTATAGGTACGTACAAGTTCATTGGAATCTACAAAGGGTGAATCCTGACTCCAAAAGTAATAGATCCGACAGTCAGGCCAATTAGCAGACACTTGTTCAGTAGGTAGTTCCTTATCCATTAACGCAGAGTACTTCGACCTGACTGTCGTAGCTCCTTTCAATAAACTATTCACTAATGGCGTGTAACCTTGCAGGGTCGTAAAGGTCAAAATCAAGCGACCATGATTATCGGTAAGTCTCGCCAATAGCGTGTTAAAAATATTCTCAGGAATTTCTTCATCTGCGTGTATTGCATGGGCTGCCCATCCCTCAAAGATTTGTGGGTCTGCCATGTACTGCCTGTAGTTATTAAAGTATATCGTACTCCCACGCTCGGCATCTGGATGGGTGGGTGGCAAGATTGCTTTACCTGCATTAAATCCATTCTTCTGTGTGTATTGCAGTGAATGATTCTCACTCTTCTTCTTGCTTCTCTTGTACCTAGCTGGAAGCGAGTCCCATATATAACGCTGGGAATCTGATATACTTCTTTCCTCACTGACATGCAAAGAACGTATCTCTGCTTCGGGTATGTTCTGCGCCAAATGTACAAGCAAGCGAGAAGCGAAGGTAGTCTTGGAACTTCTGTTACCACCCAAGCAAACATGGATTTTTGTATCCTTCCAATTCTCCATGACCCTACGCCACCCAGGAAGAGTCCAACCCCATTCGATTGGATCTTCCTTCTCACTGTTTGGTTGGTCAAGAAGCAAGCGAGTAAGTGTTTCTGCGCGTACAGGATCTTGTACAGTCAACCTATCTATCTCCTCATCTGTTAATGCACACTCCAACTCGCCCTTTACATACTTAAAGTCATCTGTCCAAGGTACGCCAAAGCGCGCGTCTATCTCATCTGCGTAGGTTATTTTACCCATAGTCTACACGCCACACATTCCATCACATTCTTGTGTAAATCCAAATTCTTTTTGCCCTTTTT
>UEXM01000838.1_pt2 | contig 10585 bp, 13 predicted proteins | sample 1796661 | NCBI WGS metagenome assembly UEXM01 (sample SAMEA4772469, study PRJEB27181) | metagenome
CCCCTACACAAGCCCGGACGCTACAAGACATTTACAGATGCAGCTTTTGACAGTTTAGCGAAGTACGAACTAAGTCGTGAGGGACAGGTGTACATCATCACTAACCCTAACTTTCCTGAGTGGATTAAAGTAGGTATGGCGATAGACTCAGAAGACAGACTCAACGGTTACCAAACGTCTTCACCCTTTCGCGATTACTCTTTGTTCACAAGCTGGTCTGTGTCTGATCGACGATCTGCTGAGTCAGAGGCCCACGCTCTACTGGAGAAATCTTTTGACCGGAGAGGCGAGTGGTTCAAGTGCACACCAGAGCAGGCACAGGAAGCTGTGGCTGAACTGATGGAGAACCATAAATGAACAAAATATACTCATTGGTAGACGACATTTACAAAGTAGTCGCTACTAAGGAAATACCAGAGGACGTAGACCTCTACGAAGAGATAGATAAGTTTGGTGAAAACTGTAAGAAACTTATGTCAAACTTATTTACAGAGAAGCGTGATGGCCGTAAGTTACGTATGTCTAACATTGGGCGAGATGATCGCTACCTCTGGAACGCCGTGAATAACTCTGACGTACAGGAGGATATGACTCCTAACACGTATGTTAAGTTTATGTACGGGCATCTGATTGAGGAGATGCTACTGTTTCTCACTAGGCTCTCAGGACACGAGGTGACAGATGAACAAAAGCAGTGTGAAGTTGCAGGTATCAAAGGCTCTATGGACTGCAAAATTGACGGTGTTGTCACAGATGTTAAAAGCACTTCCACTTTTGGGTTTAAAAAATTCAAAGACGGAAGTCTCGCTTTTGATGATCCGTTTGGATATATTGCTCAAATTAAGGGCTATGCACATTCAGAGGGAGAAACCAAGTTTGGCTGGTTAGCTATGGACAAACAGAACGGACACTTAACGTACCTCATGTACGACTCTGATGACACACAGGCTCCTGTACACGCTAAGATTGGCTACGATATAGAGGAGCATATAGAACGCGTAAAAAAGCTAGTAGAGCAACCGGAGTGGCCGGAGGTGTGTCACGAGGTCGTACCAGACGGAAAAAGTGGCAACCAAAAGTTAGCCGTGGGTTGCTCTTATTGCCAGTACAAGCACGTATGCTGGTCAGGTCTGCGTACTTTCTTGTACTCAAGTGGTCCAAGGTATTTAACAGAGGTGGTCAATGAGCCGAAAGTCCAAGAAGTATCCTAATGAATTTAGATCAGGGTTTGAATATGACGTATCGAAGCAGCTACAACCATACGGCTTTAGCTACGAGCCGTTCCAAGTCCCGTACAGGATTGAACGTAAGTACACACCAGACTTTGTGTACGAGAGGAACGACCAGCAGTACCTCATTGAGTGCAAAGGGTACTTCAGAGCAGGAGACACCCAGAAGTATCGCTCAGTCTCTAACTGCCTTGGAAGCAATCAAGAACTTATCTTCATACTTATGAAGCCTAACCAAAAAGTAAGCAAAAGTACTAAGAATACAATGGCTCAATGGTGTGACAAACACGAGATTCTATGGTATACTATAGACACACTAAAGGAATTAGTTGATTATGTCACTGACACTAGAAGAAATTAAGGAGAAGATTTTGCATTTGTATGACCCTGACGACCTACTAGAGGCGTTACAAATTTCATCTGAGGAAATACTAGATAGATTTGAGGACAAACTCATACGCAAGTTAGATGACTTTACAGAGGAACTAGAGGATGAAGTTTATGAGTATTGACAACGCGACACCTAAAGAATGGGACGAGGTGGCGAAACCAGAGAAGAGGTGGATCAAGGTAGACGTAGTTGATAAACCAGAGCATTACAACAAAGGTGGCGTCGAAGCTATTGACTATATCAAGCAGCAACTGGGAGATGACTTTCGTGCTTACTGCGAGGGAAACGTACACAAGTACATACATAGGTATAAATACAAGAACGGAGTAGAGGATTTACGTAAGGCCCGTGTGTACCTAGAGTGGTTGATAAAGGAGTTAGTACATGAGTGATGAAGACACAACAAACCTTGAACCTAAGAAAACTATGCGTGTAGTAGAAGGTAAGTTTGGAGGTAAGAAAGAAGAAGAGGAGCAAGAGATTACCACTGCTGAGTTTCTTATGGCCTTTGCTGCCAAAGCTTCAGTAATGGAAGAAGAGAAAAGAAGTCCTAAAGTAGTTGTAGTAATGTATGAAGACGGGGAGATGTTTGAAGTAGCTTCTAACGAGCAGTACCCTGACGGTGTACACATGCTACTACAGTTAGCGTCACAAGCCATATTAAACGAGACACTAGGAGTAACAGAATAGATGGACGCATATCAACAATACATACACAAGTCACGCTACGCACGTTACCTACCAGAAGAACAACGACGTGAGACTTGGGAAGAGACAGTTAATCGTTATGTTAACTACTGGGTAGACAAAGCAGACCTAAATGACTTTGAAGTCTCTGATATCTTCAAGGCTATACATGATCTAGACGTTATGCCCAGCATGAGAGCGTTGATGACCGCAGGGGAAGCCTTAGACCGTGACAACGTAGCAGGGTTTAACTGTAGCTACCTACCCATTGACCACCCTAAGGCCTTTGATGAGATGATGTACGTACTCATGTGTGGCACAGGAGTGGGTTACTCAGTAGAACGCCAGTACGTATCTAAGTTGCCAGAGGTTGCAGAGGAGTTTCATGGAACAGACACAGTTATTAATGTTGACGATTCAAAGGTCGGATGGGCGAAATCGTTTAGGGAACTGGTATCACTGCTGTATTCAGGTCAAATTCCCCAGTGGGACGTTAGCAGAGTACGACCTGCGGGTTCCGCACTTAAAACTTTCGGAGGTCGTGCAAGTGGTCCAGAACCTCTCGTTGACCTCTTCAAGTTCACAGTCGAAATCTTTCAAGAAGCTGCTGGAAGAAAACTTACATCCATTGAATGCCACGATCTTTGCTGTAAGATAGCATCGTGTATTGTGGTCGGAGGAGTTAGACGTAGCGCCCTTATCTCACTCTCTAACTTAACTGATGATCGCTTACGCCGTGCTAAGACAGGACAGTGGTGGGTAGATAGTCCACACAGGGGTCTAGCTAACAACTCTGCTTGCTACACAGAGAAGCCTGACTTTGAGGCTTATCTTAATGAGTGGACTAGTTTGTACGAGTCACGCTCTGGTGAACGTGGGATGTTCTCTCGTGTTGCTAGTCAGAAACAAGCGGCTAAGAACGGTAGGCGTGACCCTGACTACGAGTTTGGAACTAACCCCTGTTCAGAGATCATCCTCAGGCCTAACCAGTTCTGCAACCTGTCAGAAGTCGTAGTAAGACCTCAGGACACCTTAGCCACCTTGAAGCACAAGGTACGCATTGCGGCTATCTTGGGTACGCTACAGGCTACGCTAACTGACTTTAGGTACTTACGTAAGATATGGAAGACTAACACTGAGGAAGAAGCGTTACTAGGGGTGTCACTGACAGGCATCATGGACCATCCACTACTATCAGGACGAGGCGACAATGCAAAGCTTAAGAAGTGGCTCACAGAGATGCGAGAGGAATCAATTGAGACTAACAAGCGGTGGGCTGAGAGACTTAACATTAGTCCCTCTACAGCTATTACTGCGATTAAGCCTAGCGGTACTGTTAGTCAGTTGGTCGATAGTGCTAGTGGGTGCCATCCTCGTTTTAGCCCACAGTACATTCGACGGGTTCGTGCAGACGCTCGTGACCCTCTCTGTGTGGTCTTAGAGGCCGCTGGTGTGCCTGTGGAGGACGATGTGATGAACCCTAGTACCAAAGTGTTCAGCTTCCCTATCGCCTCACCAGAGGGCGCTGTGACAGCCTCAGACATGGGTGCAATAGAGCAACTAGAGTTGTGGGAGATGTATCAGGACTACTGGTGTGAACACAAGCCGTCTATGACTTGCTACTACCGTGATAACGAGTTCCTAGAGGTAGGCCAGTGGTTGTACAACAAGTTTGACAAGGTATCAGGGATCTCTTTCCTGCCTTACTCAGACCATACGTACCAACAGGCACCTTATGAGCCGGTAGACAAGGCTACCCTCAAGTCACTCAAGAAGAACTTCCCTACTGAAATCAATTGGGATATCAACGAGGAGTCTGATATGACTGAAGGTAGCCAGCAGTTAGCTTGCACAGGTAACAACTGTGAGATTTAGTATTGCACTAGTTGTACTGATGTTATTACCTGCGTGTACTGTAGTGTGTACCTCTGAGCCTGAATGGAGGTGGCCTCAAGACATAAAGAAGATAGAGTAACCTCTGTCGTTACCACCTACGTCCTCTGGCTTCTCTTTAGGGTCATGGGACGTAGGTATTCCCTCCTTCTGCATCTTCTTTATACGGTCTTTAGACTTCTGACACATACTGTGGTAGTCCAAAGATGTGTAGCTTACTGTGTGGTCTTTATCTTTCATTTCTTTTATCCCCTATTGTTCCTGCACCGACAATACCAGAACCTACACCGACTGCTGGTATAAAGTCCCTAGGCTTCATGTTTATTTTTGTCTGGTTAATATCTGAAGCCGCTTGTGTTAACAACCCTTGACGTGTCTTAGATACCTTAGGAGCGCCACGACTAGCTAAAGTGTTTTGAAACTCAGCTTTTACATCAGCACCTTTAGACTTTACCTTTTTATTAGCTTGGTTAAAAACATTGTAACCACTAGGAACAACCAAGGACACTACGTCAGCATCTCCCGGCACTTTTTGTCCCATCAAGTCATTCTTATCATTCATAAAGTGTACTATATCGCCGTTAGCCTTTACAACAAACTGGTCGTTAACACCTCCTAACCCCTTAGCTACGGACTTATGAGAACCTTGTACGTACACTACACCGTTTTCCACCTTTACCTTTTTCTTTGCTACTTCAAGCATTGCTTGTGCTTGCTCATAAGCGGCCCTCTGTGATTTAGTTAGTTTCTGACCAGAGGACTCCATTTTTCTGTACTTAAAGAATTGATCTAACTTAGTGTACGCTTGTTGCCTAGGTGTTTTAGACGTAAACTTAGAGCTTTCAGTCATCCTATAAATGAATCTTTCAGCAGCATTAGCCACGTTGCCTGTTTGTTTATTAATTAACGTGTTATCAGCAAACTTAGAAAAGGCGGCAAACTCTACTAGCTCGTCCTGAGTAAACTCATTCTTATCAGGGAACATTTTACGGATGTTATCCTTAGCCCTGAACAACATAGTAGCTTCCATAGACGGCCCCTTTAGGCTCTCTCTTGCAGTATCAGAGAACGCTGTAGGGTTTCTAACGACTGCTAAAGCATTACTATTTATTCCTTGGGCATCCTGTATTCTCTGGGTTACAGTATTAATTTCGTTAGCATTTAGTTTTATACCACTCTTCTTAAGTTGGGTAGAGTTATCAACAGCCGTTTTAACTAAGTTAGAATCTAAGTTGCCTAAAGAAACCGCTTGAACCTTCTCAAAGTCCTTAATTAATCCTTCACTATCTTTGCCCCTACCGTAGTTAATCAGTTGAGTCTGATCTAGTTGACCCTCTACGTAAGACAAGTCAGAGTTAAACGACTTAATAAAGTCAGCGTCCGTTGCGTCACGTTCACTAGCAGGTTTAGCCTTAATTTTGTTGTACTCGCTTATACGTTGATCCGTAATAGGTGCGGCAACCCTCCGTACAGCCATAGGTAACCCTTCTCTACGAGAGGCCACCGCACGAGGGTCCACAGCGTCTACCACGGCCCTAGGTGCCGTTTTAGCTATAGAAGCTGCTGCACCAAGCCCACCGCTACCATAAAAGCCTTCCTGCTTATTAGGTGCTTCCAAAGATACAGACCTAAGTCCGCTTTGTGCCGCCTTCATTCCGGGGATTAAAGCAGCTAACTCTGCCCCGTAGCCTATCCTGTCAGCCACCTCAGGATTATCTGACATATACTGCATAGCAGACTGTGCTGTGTCTGTAGCCATGACCTGACCAGCGGCATTCTTAAGATAGTCTTTAGCTACGTCAGGAGTAACAGCAGAAGCCAAGGTAGTAAATAGTTCAGCAGGTACGTCACCCACCATACCGACAGCGTTTGCTGCTCCCATTAGACCTTGATCTAGGTGATCCTGAAAAGTAACTTCATCTGCCTGTAGTTTCTTAGTGTATGCGCTACTCTTTTCCGTAAAGTCCTGTACACGTTCTTCAAAGTTAGAAACTATGCGGTCAAACAAGCCCGGTGAGTCAGCCACGTTTTACTCCTCTTTCTCTTGTCGGGTTTCATCTATAAGGTCCACTAGTAGCATACGGTCTACCTTAAGCTGATTTACTAAGTTCTGATCATCAGCGTACATACCAATGGCCTTATCCATAGCAGACAAAGTAGCCGCATAGAAGCGTAACCTATTCTTCTTCCGTAGTCCTAGTCCAGCCGTAAATAACACGGCACCACTTCCAGCACCCATGAGAACACTTTCAGTTAAAACTTTTCCAAGGGCACCTCCAGTAGCAACTAACGATAAAGCAGTACCGGGGAGCATGGCTTTCTTCTTGAGCGTTTCCCATGTCCTTGCGAACATATTGTTACCCTCTCTAGCCCTTCCTTCCCTTAGTCTATCTTTAGCCATATACAGGTGGTGCTGACGGTCTAACAAATGATGTACTTCGTCCCCGTCTGTTATATCCTTTAGTTGTTGGTTTAGTATGTTACGGACGTGTTGTCCTGCGGCAGATTTAGCAGACTCTACAATAGGATCAAAGACATTGCCTGAACCCGCGTTTAAAAACTTGTCAAACTCTCGTCTAACCTCTAGTAGACTCGTGGCCGTACCGTCAGTCTTCCGTAGCATATCTAGCGCAATAGAAGCAAACTCTTGTGCTTTACTTTGAGCATCAGCACTCAACAGCTTAAACGCTGGCGTATCGCTAAACTCTTCTACCATAGAAACCATGTCGTTTAAAACTGTCTCAATGTCGAACTTAGGGTTCCCTGACCCCTGAATGTGCTTTTGTAGGTCCGTCTCTGCTTGCTTAATAGCAGTTAATGCCACTTGATGGTTATACGTGTAAGAACGATCAGGGTTAATCTCTTCCACTGTCTCTAATACCTTGTTAACAGTGTCTTCTTTGTCGTTAGGTACGTACACCTTTTTGCGGGTGGCCCCTACTTCTACAACTTCACCAGACCCTTCAAAGTTCTCAGGACGCATCATACGTAGTATGCCAGCCCTAAGTTCCTCTATGTTGTTCTCGTTAAATTTACGTCTAGCGGCCCTAGCCTTCTTTGTAACTCCACCGGCAACAGCAGTAGTAGCCTTTAGCTGAGGAGTAGCTAACAATGCCACATCTACAGTAGCCTCTAGTTGCTCTGCTTCTGCTGGGTTTTGTTGTTTCCACTGTTCGTAATACTCTCCTCCCTTGCTTAGTGCCTGAGTAGCTGATTTAACATAAGATGCCTCTTTAATAAAATCCCAAGCACCTTGCGCGCCTTCACGCACAGCATCAGGAATCAATAAACCTATAGAGCCGCCTATGATCTCACCACCTGCCCGTGCGCCCTGTGAGATACCTACTACAGCAGCGGTCGCGGGGTCTAGTGGTGCAGGTTCTACCCCTTGTTCCATTTGTTCAGCAGCACCGGGTCGCCCTTGCCTAATGGTATCAGATATTCTTTTGTATTCCTCAGGGACATTAGATAAAATCTCACTAGGGTTAAACTTTTGGTATCTGTTTTTTACCTGTTGTACATAAGTTACATCTTCTTCAGCAGAATTAACAGGGGCAAAGTCTTGCTCAGTAGCATAACCACCAGCAATGGCCTTAGCCATAATCTCGTCTTTCGTAGTCCCCTCAGGCACACCTTCTAGCACTACACCGTTAGGTAGTTCTACGTCCATTACATATCTCTCCAATTAACTTTTTGAGTACCTGCCTCTGGCACTGTTACAGCGGGGAAGAAGGTCATAACACCTACTTGATTTTCTCCTAGTCCACCCATTACGTCCAGTCTAACTGAGTTATAAGAGTTTACCTTATTCTGTGCACCACGCTTTAAATCTTTTAGTATTCTCTTTAGTGATTCAGCATTTGAAGCTATTCGCCCACCTACCACAGCCTCTGAATACTCTCTGTCCTTATCAGATAGACCAGTACCAGCACCTAAGTTAACAATGTACTCAGCAACCCGTGTAGCTGCTTTAGCTAAGTAAACTTCGTTGTTAGTAATAGCGTCTAAATTTCCTAAGTCTATGCCAAAAGCCGCTGCGTACCTATTTATGTTTAACTTAAGTTCTGCACCAGCACCTGTGAACATATCATCTAAAAGAGGTAAAGATGAATCTACAGTTTCAATAGTTGCTACAGCTTTGGTAGCCTTATCGTACATATCTGTAAAATTCTTAGCACCTACTTTAGCTAATTCTGTTCCCATTTCAGACGCAATTTGCTCCACTTTTTGTACTTGAGGTGGTGCGGTGGTTAACCCTAGCTCTGAAGGCTGTGACCATTTACCTGCCTCTGCGTCATAAACCATTCCGTAAGTATTTTCTCTTAGAGCCTTAATCTTTCCTTTAGCAGTTAACCAAGAAGTAATCTCACCCTTTTCCCCGTTAATAACAGCATCAAAAGCTTTCTCACTTATAGTAGCAAGTCCTAACTCCTTAAACTTCTCAGTGCTAATACCAGATAATTGAGCAATACGCTCTCTAACTACAGGGTTTTTGTTACCAACCCTATTAAGCTCTTCTGCTCTCAGGTCTTTAGCAATATCATTAATAACGTCAAGATCACTTGTGGTTTCAAGGCTGGTTACCACTCCTGATAATCCTAAATCAGTAGCTCTCTGCACCAAAGCCCCTCTTCTCGCTGCCAACTTTTCGGAATCTCTTTTTGTTTGAGCAATATCTTCAGCTTTCTCAATTAATGAAAAGCCTTGCTCTACAGAACCGCTCTCTATTAATGTACGACCAGCCGCAAACAGGGCTGTAGGGTCTTGTTCTTTTATACCGGTGACAGCGGCACCTAGTGTAGCTCTTGTTGAACTCGCAATAGATTGTTCAGCGGCGTTACTAAACACCCCTGATAACGCACTATTACCTTCTGTAGCGTATTTCTGAGAAAGTGCCTGTAGTTGTGCAGGGTCATTAGCAAACTGCTGTAGTAACTGCTGTGCTTCAGCTTCCTCCTCTGCTTTTCTACGGTTAGTCAACATACCGCCTATTCCAGCACCAACTTTTGCAATACCGCCGCCCATAAGTTGACCAGTAGTCGCACCTGATTGGGCTAAAATTGAACCTATATTAGTAGCCATCTTATTTATCCCCCAAAGAAGTCCATGCCGCTAAGTAACCCGCCTAGACCAGATCCTAGACCACCATAGATACCACCGTACATATTAGCTAGTGCGGCCCTTTGACCAACAATCCCAGAAATATTAGCCATCTGCGCTTCTAAACCAAGCTCACCTTGTTGTCTACGTGCTACGTCTGCCAGAGATGCTACGTTAAGTGCTGGAGAGAACGCTGACAGCATAGCCGCCTGTGGTACGTAAGCACCCTGAAGTGCACCCAAGCCCATTTGTTGCTGACCAGACTCAAGTGCCTGCTGTTGTGCCGCAAGACCAGAGCCTAAAGTAGTAAACTGTGCCCCAAGAGCCGCTTGTTGTTGTTGCTCTGCTTGTGCTTGTTGTATAGCCATCAAGGACGCTTGGTTCTGAGCTTCTGCTTGTGCTTTAGACATTGCAAACTGCTCTGGTGTACCACCAAACATAGAGGTCTGTACGCCCATACGACCCTGATTAAACAAACGCTCTTCTAAAGCAAGCCTCTGTCTTTCTTCTTCACCAAGCTGTGTAGCCCTAATGCGGTCATACACCTCTTGTTCTCTGTCGGCCATAGGCAGTCCGTAGTTACCGGCTTGACCTGTAAACTGTTGACCAACGCCCAGTGCCTGTTCTCGCGCACTGCCTAATTCCATGTAGTTTGCCGGAGTATTATCAAATCTAAACAGGGCGTTAGCCTCTAGCTCGTCTTGTAAAGCTTGACCAGTAGGATTTAGAGAAAACTGAGTGCCGCTTGCTGACGCATTAACCCCACCTGTTGGCCCCGACACGGTAAATGGTCTAAATGAAACATTAGGAGCCACCGCAGAGGGTATAGGCTGAGTATAGAGACTCTCAATGTTACTGGGGACAAAGGCTTCTATAATATCGCTTAAAAAACCCATTAGTAACTACTCCTGTTTTTATCATAATTTATCATATCGTTTTACCTAATAGTGCTAATACGTTCATTTCCTGTATAGACAAAGCAAAGCCGTTAATGTCTGTCTCAAGGCCCACGTTAATTACAGAGCCGTACCCTGTGGTGTTTAGTGAGTTCCTGCTTATAGTGATTCCTTCAGAGTAGTCAGCGTTAGAGTACTCAGACTGTCCATAAAAACCGGGAGTATCACTGCTTGTCCTAAAAGTACTAGAACTAGCATCTGCTGAAAAGTCATAAGACCACTTGAGGAAAATGTCTGAGTTGTTTCCTCCAATCAAAGTAGGTCTAATCTTTTTTAACATCTTAATCTTAGCTGGATCACCAAACGTAAGACCCGGACTAAAGTACCTA
>UEXM01003245.1_pt1 | contig 10585 bp, 18 predicted proteins | sample 1796661 | NCBI WGS metagenome assembly UEXM01 (sample SAMEA4772469, study PRJEB27181) | metagenome
GTGAGCTTTTTTAACAACCAAGCCAGCGTCAACAGCGTGGCGAATTGTTCCACAAACATTGTGAGAGTTCTTCTTCAGCAGCCTTGCAATGTCTTTGCTAGTCATTGGCCCATGCTTTTCCAACACCTTCAAGATCGGCGTAAACGCGCCAGTGTCTGTGCGACTGCGTTTTTCCCCCTTATCGCACGGCAGCGGTGGTCGCAGAGGCTTGCCGTTTGAGCCTTTCGTTCTCGCTTGTAGTCTTTCAAAATTTAGTATGCAGTAGGCATAAGTATCCTCATAAGAAATTTGCTTCAGTCTTGTTGTGGTTATTTTCATCTGTTCTCTCCCTCAGATTTGGTAATCGTTTTGTCTCAGTCCACTCACAAAGTTTTTCAGTTCCTGTCTCGCCAGCCATAGATCGTTCTGTGCATCTGGGACTGGGCTTGTGCGATAAGCCTCCCCCTCTAAACGATCCACTTGGCCCCTCAAATGGCGCAATTCAGCGTCATGCGCTGGTGTCAATTTCTTCATTTAGCCTCTCCTTCAGCAGCTTTTTGCGGTAAAATTTAATCTGCTCTCGGAGGCCAGCATTGTCAGTCTCCAAACGTTTGTTCTGTTCGATCACCATCTGATATTCATCTCGGTGTATCAATTTATCCAGCCTCCATTTTGTCATTTTTCCAAAAACTCCAACACTTGCTTCGACGCATCGCCTGCGCCCTTCCCAACAATTACAGTGTGGCCCACTGATCTCAGATATTCGATAACTTTTTTCTGGTCGGGAGACAGCCTGCCGCCCGTGGCCCTTTTCATCTCCACCCAAAGATTGCAGGCGGGGATATAAAGATCGGGTATCCCTCTGGTTACCCCCTCTGCCTTCAGCCGTGTCGCCACAGATATGCTACGCTTCTCACCATTCGGGATAGCAAAAATCAAAGTGTGCGGATATTTGGCCCGAAACCAGTTCACAAACCCCACCTGTTCAGAATGCTCAGAGTGCTTAAAACGGTATGTCTTCGACACCCCAATCAGCGATTGGGCCTTCTTGCGCCTCATATTTTCTCTCCACTTTTGTATAGTCAAACTGCACAACCTCAAAGTATTTGGGATCGTATGTCGAGGGTTTTATTTTAATGCGGCTGGGCCAGTTCCAGAAATGACATTCATCCATCGCCTCGTCTGTCGTGTCAGCGCCAGAGGCCAGCAGTGACCGCCGCGCCTGATATCTGCTGGCCGCATAGCCACCATGATCTGGGCAGAGCCATTCGTTTATGCTTCTCATCCCGCAGTAGTACGTGACCTTGATCGAATCAGGCTTCCCCGCCTTTCGGTGGCGATGATAAAGAACACTGTCCACATCTACCCATTCGGGTTTTGCTTGGCCCGACAGCATGGCACCATCATAACTGCTGGAGCCGTGATTTAATGTTGGGGGTGGAAACTCATGGCCGCAGACGTGGCATTGGAGTGCCGCCGCAAAGCACATCGTCTGGCAAGCCTTGCATTGCTTCACAGGTGCTTTACCTTCACCCACCCCTGCGGATTTATCTTTGGGTTTTACCCTATCTATAAAACCCAAACGCTGTACATTTGAGCCGAAGTCCAGAATGAGGGCATCAGTCTTTCCTTCGGCAATCCTAGTGCCACGCCCAACCATTTGGACATACAGCCCAGCAGATGCTGTGGCCCGAACCAGCGCAACAACGTCCACGGCAGGGTGATCAAATCCAGTGGTTAAGACGTTTACATTAATCAGGCAGCGGATTTTGCCGTTCTTAAAATCGGCAATGGTTTTCTGTCTTACTTTGTTGCTGTTGCCGCCAGTGATCACAGCGACCTCAATGTCGTGGTACTCAAACTCATTTGCCAACATATGCGCGTGATCGACGCCGCTGCTAAACACCAACCAACTTTTTCGATCCTCGCTAAGTTCCACGATTTCTTCGACAGTTTTTCTCACCAATTCGGGATCGGACGCAGCCGTGGCAAGGTCGCTCTCAATAAACTCACCGCCCCGCTTTTTTACGTTAGTCAGATCGATCTGGTTCAGACCGCCCTTCGATATGACAGGCGACAGGTAGCCCTGCTCCATCAACATATCTATTGGAATGTCATGGGCGATGCCGTCAAAGATAGCGCCCTTGCCTTTGTGCAAATACCCTGTGTCCAATCTGTAGGGCGTGGCTGTCAGGCCCACCACTTTAATGGCGGGGTTACAAACTTTCAGATCGGCAATAAAGCGATTGTATCGCGTCTCAGTATTTTTGGGCAACATGTGCGCCTCATCGATCAATATCAGGTCTGGAGCAGGAATGATGTCATACGCCCTCTCCCAGACACTCTGAATGCCAGCAAAGGTAATGGGGCGGTCTAAGACCTTCTGTTTCAGCCCCGCACTGTAGACGCCGAAATCAGCCTCTGGGTACATTTTCAGCAGGCCATTGGCCCCCTGCTCCAAAAGCTCTTTGACGTGCGTCACAATCATCACACGGGTGCCAGCAAATGACATAGCGTCTTTCACGATTTGAGCTATGATAGCCGTCTTGCCTGACCCCGTGGGGGCCACGATCAATGGATTGTCTCCCGACTTGCCTGCCCAATAATTGTACAAGCCATCGACAGCTTCTCTCTGGTAATCGCGTAATTCAAATGTCATGGGACAGAACTCTTTTTTCCGCTTGCAGCCTTGCAGCCACTGCCTCGTTCATTGTTAAAAACGTACCAAGATTGGTTTTCTTTCCATCAATATTCATCGATGCCCTCCACTTGCCCTTGTCTTTTAAAAAGCTAACGCCCTTGACGCCTGATGTGTTGGCTTTGCTCAATCCAGTATTAGCCGACTGCTCTCTCGCCGTTACCTCCCGCAAATTTACGATCCTGTTGTCGCAGCCATCTCTGTTGATATGATCCACAGAGTTAGGCCATTGGGGATAATGACCGTGATGCAAAAAGAAAGCCACGCGATGCGCTTGCATTTTTTTGTCATGGCCGCGATAAGAAATGCCACCACATAAATAATAGCACGTCGATCTCTCAGTCTTTACCCTGCGGTTCATAGCCAGCTTGCCACTGCGTTCTTTGTTGTATTTAGCGGCAGCACCCGCAGCACTAACAAATGAACTGCCTTCGCCAGTGTCGTAAAAATCTTCCTCTGATCGATCTTTTGCGTAAATCAGTCCAGTCTCTGAATCATAGCGAAACAAACGCCGCATCAATTCCAAATCTTCCCACCAGTTTTCAAAGGTCATTTTACAATTTTCCCCAAAAAATCATCAGCATCTTTCTGTGCTTCCAATATTTTCTCTTGGGTCATAATCGGCACACCTATTTCGTCAGCATCCAAATCGGCTGAGATGTTATCTGCAACATTATTTGACACACGATCTTTTATTTTATGCCATTCCAAATTTAACGCAAACATTCCAAGCAGCACTGTAAAGATGCAGGCCATTTCTTCCTGCTCAATTTCGTCTGGCAAGGTTAAATACAGAGCATTAACGATATCCATCATCTCATCTGGCGTCTTCATTAAACTTCTCCCTCAATTCTTCGCTATTGTCCTGATTGCGGATTACGCCTTTCGACGTTTGATACTCCACGAAATCATCTCCAGCGTCTATGATCTCCCAATCGTCAGGAACCATAAACGGATTAAACAGGTGGCCCCCCGCGCCCTCCTTGCGGCTCCAAGTGCCGTCCCTTTCTGGAGTACTGTGTGCGTCTGTTCTGGCATTAACTTCTGGCAATTCACCGCCGTGGCAAATCGGAATGTACGAGCAAAAACGACAGGCAAACTTTGACGGGTCGTGGCTGATTTTAGACGGTGGCTTTTCATCAAAAATGATATTGCTGGCCTTGCTGATCAACATCTCACCCTCGGCCCGATCCCGCTTGATCCGCTCAGAATAAATCTCATCTGTGTTTTTGTTCACCGCAAAGAAATAGCAACGATCAATGTCAGCCAAATGCATTCCAACCTGACACTGCGCCCAGTATTGCGGCTTGCTAATTCGGACGCCTTTCATTTTTGTCTGGGCAAACGACTTGTCGTTCATCGTTTTAAATTCCAAAGTATGCGGCTCTTTGCTCTCTGGAAAGCCAATGCCAATGCCGTCTAGGCTCAAAGCAAAGTGACCCCCGCAGGCCGTGTAATTTATCTGTCGGCCCGTTTCTGGATCGACCTCCCACACCTCAACGCCAATCGCCCGAAGGTTTGCCACTATCCGCTCTTCCTCGCGGTCACCCGTTTCAAACAGGCGCAGCATACGCCCCTCAAAGCTCTGTGAGCTTGCGTGGCGAAACTGATACCACAATGCCCGACTGCACGGGTTGCCTATCTGGGAGCCGCCCAGATGCGCCCTGTGGCCGTTATCGCGGCTGGCCTCGTAGTGTTCGTAAATTTTCTGCACTGTGGGCGATGGATTGTATTTTTCAAGGTTCATCTTGGCTCCTCTCTATTTGATAAATGGGGCAGCAAAAGCCGCCCCATCGTAAAACAGATTATCTTTTCCAAGGTGGCGCTGCCGCCGCCGCTGGAGCCGCCGCAGGGGCCGCTGTTGCAGCGCCGTTTGTTTTGGCACCTGAGTACCCCTTGATCTCATTGGAGGCGCTGTACTGGCCGTCTGCGGCCTTGACTGCCACCTTCACCACCAAAGGCTTGTCGTGCAACTCGCTGCTGTCTTGGGGCGTCATAACGCCCGTTGCGTGGCATATAGCCGACAGAGTGCGCTGTGCTATGTCCACTGCAATCTGATTGGGGTTGTTTAAATTCAACCGATCAATCAATTTGCGGCCAGCATACTGGCCCTCAACAATCTCCAGCCCAAGCTGAAGATACGAGCCAGTCATCGCCTTAGTCGGCTTCTCCTCGCTCTCGACAATCACTGCCGAATAGTTTCCCGCTGGTAGCGGTTCGTATGTTGCGGCTGGTTCAATAGTCGCTGCGTTAAAACCATTTAGTTCCATGTGATTTCCTTTCTCACTCTGCTACAAAATCTGCAAATGGGTTGCGGTCAAACGTGAAGGCCAGAGGCTCACTGATGTTAAACCGATTTTTCGTTACGCTCGACGCCTGTGGGTGGCAGATGATCTCCCGCTCCCCCGTCGAAATCGCACGTTTCTTGTCGCCGTCACCGCCACGAATTAAAGTCTTCAGCCTGATCAAACCGACCAGATCGACGTTGTCAGTATAATGTGGAAGTGACTTCTTGTGCATCCGCACGGTGTATCGTGCAAAGGCGTCCATATCTGGCAGGTCAAGCATCTCAGTATCAGCGTGGCCGATAAAGATGACGTTCATTCCCTTCTCATACGCGAGTGATCCCGCCCAGTCTCTGATCTGGCGATGCTTTTCAGCGGCTGCGCTGTAGCCAGCGCCGTACCCGCCGCCAGCTTGATTGATGCTTTTTGCCTTTGGATCATTCGCCACAATCTCAGCCTCAACCATCGTCGCAAGCTGGGTGATCGAATCAATCACCAGCGTCTTGTGGTCGTGCTTCTGGGTAGCAAGCGCCTCAATCGCGTCAAGCACGTCCTGTGTGGACGTTGCCAGTGGAAACAGGCTGACGTTGTCATTGCCTGCAAGACTGGCTGTGCCGTCCTCCGTCCGAATGAACACTGGGCTAGGCCACATAGCAGCCAATGTAGTCTTCCCCATTCCACCTTCGCCAAACAGAGTGCAGATAATAGGCCGCTGGCCGCTTGGCTTCGATAGTGTTTTAAGATCAATCGCCATTACTTAATTCTCCATGCTCTGAAGCTGTCATCGTCCTGCTGCTGGCAACGCACAAGTAGCCCCATGCGCTTCGCTGTATTTCTGATGCTGGTAGCTTGCGTCTGGCTATCAAGCTGAACGCTATCGCCAACTTCCATTTGACCCAGCAAATCTTTCCACTTGCCCGATCTGTCCCGCGAGGGTGCCGTCATTGGCACCCCCTTCTCAATTTTAAACATTACCAGTCCCTTCCAAAAACAAGGCTAAACACCTCGTCCAAAATTTCATCTATGCTGCGGTTCATTTGCAAACTCCAAGTCTGGGTGGTCGCGCCACCGATTTAATTTACGCTCTAGCTTAATCTGGGCTGGGCTTTTTTTATCACCGTTCATCACAGTGACACACGCTATCGCAGAGATCAGCATTTCTAGCTCGACATCAGTCAGGCGCATTATTTAACCTCGACTTTCCCTCAAGATTATCTTTTATTGCTTTTGCCCTTTCGCGGTCTTTCCTAGTGAAAGGAGACAGCATCCCTGTCGAAGCCAAACTAAAATCCAACGCTTCGATTAAAAGCTCAGTGTCGCTTGCATTAAGATCGATACGCATCACAGCACCTCAATCTTTACGCCGATCTTGCCAGCTTTGGTTTCAAAGGCAGGCGCGATCTTGGCCCACAACTTTGGCTCATTAGCCAACAGGTAACGACAGCCAGCGGCATCCGCGCTGATTGTGTGTTTGACTGGCTGCAAATGTGCAGGTATTTTTTTCGATACTTTGTCCCACACAATAGCATCAACTTTACGAGACACAGGCTGTGTCAGCGTAACTTTGTGGCCTTCAGTTTTGTGCGAGATGCTGCCCTCGTCTTTAACTTCAAGGGCTGTTGCGATCTGCTCTTCAATCGCGTGGCGTTTTGCGGTGAGCGCCTTCTCTTGAGCTTTGATATCCAGCCAATCGGCGGCAAGAATATCGACATTGATATTGTCCATTTCGTTCTCCATTTTTCACATTCACTTTTTCTACAAGCCGATCTTTACTAAATGGTTTGCAGCATGTAAAGCTCTTTTTTGAAAATATGCAAAATTGGAGACTACAATGGACGATATGATACCTCTTGAGACCATACGGGACGCCCTGCAAGATCGACGTTTGACGGTTGTGGCAGAGAAATCTGGGCTGTCGCACCCCACCGTAAAGGCCGTGCAGCAGGGCAATGAACGAATCAGTTTGAACACTTGGAGGAAGTTAAGCGATTATCTCACCGTCTATAAATAAGAAGGTCAAAAAAAATGACAATAAAAGTGGAAGAGTATTGCGAAAAGATGGGTTTTTTCTTGGTCACAATCCCAGCAGGGACTAAAGGCCCAACCCGCTTTGGATGGCAAAAACCAGAGCAGGCACTGTCTGACCCAGAAAAAGCGCGTCTGTATTACGAACAGAACCCCACCCATAATGTGGGGCTGCTTCATGGGGCCAGCGGAACGTGCGCCGTGGACATCGATCATGTGGAATACACCAAGCTGATCTTCGAAGAACTGGGCATCGATTTCTCAGAGCTAATGCAGTCTGCGCCTCAGATTGTCGGTCGCGAAAATCGAGGCAAGCTGATCTTCAAGGCACCGCCCGATTTAATCACCCATAAAATTAGTTGGCCCGTCGAGGGCGATCCCCGCAAGACCGAAGTGGTCTTTGAGCTTCGCGCTGGGGCCGTGCAAGATGTCCTGCCGCCATCAATTCACCCAGATACGGGCCGTCCCTACGAGTGGGCTGGTCGTTCAATATTCGATGGATTGCCAGAACTACCGCCACAGCTTCTCACAATCTGGCGCGAGTGGGATAAGTTTCGGCCACAGATGCAAGCCATCTGCCCTTGGCGGCGTGAGCCAGAATTTCAGCCCCCCCGCAGGCCAAGGCCAAAGGGTGACGGCACATCTGTCATCGACGCCTTTAATGAGGCGCACGATATGCACAGTCTGCTAAAACAGTACGGCTACAAGCAGACAGCCAAGGATCGATACCTATCACCCAACTCCACGTCAAAGTTGGCAGGCGTCAAGGTATTTGATGATGGTCGCGCATACAGCCACCATGCGTCTGACCCTTTCGACAGCGCCCACAGCTTCGATTGCTTTGAGCTATGGTGCCAGTATGAACATATGGGCAATGTCACCAAGGCCGTCAAAGACGCCGCTGCGTTTCTAAATGTCACCAACAATCCAGATCACGAATATGATCAGGAGGCCATTGAGCATGGCGCAAAAGTGGCGGCATCAATTATGTCCACGCCAGCAGCCAAGGCCGAGCCGCTGGGCAATATCCCAGACCACCTGTTGTCAGTGCCGGGCGTCCTGCAAGACGTGGTCAATTATTATTCGGTCACCGCCATCAAGCCGCAGCCCCAGTTTGCTGTTCAAGCGGCTCTGGCATTCGGCTCAACAGTGATGGGCAGGCGCTGGGTGACAAACCAGCGGAACTTCTCCAGTCTGTATCTGCTCAACATTGGTGAGACTGGATCGGGTAAAGAGCACAGCAAGACCGTTCTGGAGCGGCTGCTTGAAGAGGCGGGGCTAGATGAATTGATCGGGCCAGCAGGATACACCAGTGGGGCAGGGGTGATGTCCACCCTGACCAAGAAGCCAGTTCACGTCAGCGTGATTGACGAGATGGGCCGTATGCTCAAGTCGGCAGCGGCCACTGGAATGCAGCACAAGGCCGATGCCCTGACTTCCATCATGGAAGCCTTCGGACGTACAGACGGCGTCATGCGACAGCAGGGATACGCCACAAACACAATGAAGGCGTCTGAGGCTGAAAAGCTGGAGAAGGTGGTCAGGCGTCCATCACTGACGCTGGTGGGGATGTCCACGCCCAGCGAATTTATGAAGGCAATCGGAGGTGGCGATGTGGCGTCTGGTCTGCTGAACCGCTTCCTGATCGTGAAGACCGATATCGGCGTTCAGCTATCGCAGGAAATCACAACGTCCACAATTTCAGAGAGGCTGAAGGCTTGGGCCAGCGATCACGCTAACGCCGTTAACGGGACGTTAGACCCCGGTTCTACGCACGATGTGCCGCCCTCACCAATGGAGGTGGCATTCACACCAGAGGCCAAGGCGATCCTGAGACGCTACGAGGAGCGGCTGGTGGACGCGATAAAGAAAGAGGCAGGCACTGGGCTGGAGGCCATGTACAATCGCTCCAGAGAGATCGCCATGCGCCTGTCACTGATCATTGCGCGGTCTATGGGACAGGAAAGTATCGGGCTGGACGCAATGCAGTGGAGTATCGACTACGTCGAGCATTACGCGACTGAGACCATCAAGATGTTTAAGGCCAATATGGCAGACGGCCCCTTCGATGCTTGTTGCAAGGCAGTCTTTACCAAGATCGAAACAGCGGGGCTGGCTGGCATCACAGAGAGCCAGATTACGCGCAGCGTGGGGGCATTCGCAAACATGGACAGACGCAAGCGTGGGGACGTTCTAGATGCTCTGGCAAACGACAGGGGCATAGAGTGCCGTAATCTTAACGAGGGCAAGCGGGGCCGTCCGACGATGGCTTGGTTTGCACCATCAATACAATAGGGGGGGGGCATAATGTTCGACAGAGAGCAGTGGAAAAAAATCTACGAGCAGAATTTGATAATGAGGGGCGCACTGGAGGAGATCAGAGATGTCGCCAATGTCAGCGAGGGGGTGCAGTTTTACGCAATGTTGGCTGAGAAAGCTCTCGACAAATGCCGCGACGATTAACTGCATGAATTATTGCATCATTAAACATTGGGGTATTTGTCAATGATTTCAACGGGTTATGTATTTTGTGTATTTTCTGCATTTATTGCAGCACCTTGGGGGGCATCTATACTCCTCACCCTCCACCCCCCTCATGCATAGGTGGGGGGTAGGGGGTGGGGGTCAGTAATACACTATATATATAATAATAATAATAATAATAATATTATATATATAAACAAGGTACTTAGGGCGGTTTGATTTATTGCATTTACTGCCCTGCAATAAATAAGCAGAAAATAAAGTAAATAATTTATCGATGGCCCTTGATATATCCTTAAACATTCTTACATATAGTGTGTAAGAGAGAGAGGAAGAAAAATGCTTAAACTAAAAAGAGAGTTTGCTGGGTTTTACATCATCAAAGGCCACAGCCGTGATTATGAAATCACAATTAGCAAATCTTGCGATGATCCAAAATATTGGAGATGTGATGGTCATTACTTTCCAACCTTAGCAGATGCCAAAGCATTTATGTTCGTAGAACTTTCGGAGGAAATATAATGACACATAAATTTGAAAAATTGACACATTGCGAGTTTACTGGGCGCAAATTTAAACGGCCTGAGTATCTGTATCGCGGTTTTAGATTTCAGAGCAAGCCAGCAACATACGGTTATTGGAGAGCAAATCAACAAAATGTAAATGATCCAAACGTGAAGGCACAATGGTTCAGTCATAACACCCGCCGCGCGGTTCAGTTTTACGTTGATAATTTCTTAGATGGGGAGACATCATAATTAAGCAAATTATATTTTTAAATAATTTATCTATGTCCCTTGATATATCCTTAAACATGCTTATCTATAGTGTGTAAGAGAGAGAGGAAGAAAAATGACAAAACTCAGTGAATATGACCGCGAAGAACTGGCCTACTTAAAGTGGGAACTTAACGGTGGCCCAGAGCGCAAAGCCGCAAAAGACTTGGCTGGCATGGACAGCGTCCTTGCTGATGCTGAAAACAAAGGATGGGAAATCCTAAAACGCTGGACTGATAGCGATGGATGGGGTGGACGTTGCGAACACGTTGTCCTGATGAAAGGCGATAAAATCGTTAGAGCTTTTTATCATTCTGGCAACAAAGGCTTGATGAAAA
>UEXM01003247.1_pt1 | contig 10579 bp, 12 predicted proteins | sample 1796661 | NCBI WGS metagenome assembly UEXM01 (sample SAMEA4772469, study PRJEB27181) | metagenome
AACCGATATAAAGCCGGCAAGCCGCTAGAAGTCCACCAAAACAAAACCATGGATTTCTTCTCAGTGGAGGATTTATATAGGGTTATAAAATATTATATAAAAAATTATATGTTTTTACTTGACAAAGATATCAACATGTGTTATATTAATAAAGTGGATTTAAAACAAATTTGTAGTATTATTGGCTGTGATTCAAAACTAAAAATTATTTTTAATTGTGATGGGATGGCGCCTGCATATTGCGGTAACGGTGCAAGATTAAAAAAATTAAAAATTGATTTAGTTGGCCTTGAGGGCTCTATTAAATCGCTTATGGATAAATGATGAAATTAAAATTAGATGATATAGTAAACAAGCATAAGGGAATACCATGCATCGTAGCTGGGCATGCTCCCAATTTAAATCAACACCTAAATAAAATAGAAGAACTACAGACTAGTCGTAATTATCTTCGTATATCGGTAAACCAGTGGTATGATTATTTTAAGAAAAAACCAGATTATTGGGTTATAGCAAATCCAGAATATACAATCTATAATAGTATAGCTCCAAGCTGGGTCTGGGACACATACCACAAATGGGAAAAGGACGTTTTTAACAAATATAATGTACCTATATTATACGAAGATTTTTCTGAGAATGCTTCTGAAGAGTTTATTAAAAAACATTTAAAGGGTGATTATTTGCCATATGATACAAAACATTTCCAAGGAATGAAGTGTAGGGATATATTGAAAAGCTTTAAGGAATATTATGAAATCAATAAAAATTTTGATTTTAAAAAATTTGGAAACAATAGCCAAATGTGGGATAGATTTACAACTAAGGGCACGAAGTGTCATCCTGACTGGGCCCGCTTCGCTGGTGCATGGAGTAGGGATAATGGTTGCTGCCATAAAATTAACCCTAATCAGCTAACTATTCAAGAAAAACTACAACATTTGTCAGGCCACTCCCAACATGTTGCCCCCGGAGTTAGTGTTTTATGGTGGGCACTAACATTTGCTATTTTGATGGGTTGTAATCCCATATATGTAGCTGGTGTTAGTCTCGATTATAGTAAAGGATATGCCAAGCCCCACAAAAATGGTCATAAACATAAAATAAATAAATCAGCAATCGGTCACTGGAAAGTTGTACACAAAAATACAATTTTAAATGACTTGAGGATAATTAGAGAGAGTGCCGAACTTCTTGGTATTGATATAATTAATTTAAATAAAGCGGCTTGGTTTGATTCTTTTAATAAGGGAGACTTACCTTGTCTAAAATAACAGCACTAATACCGGCAAGAGGTGGTAGTGTTGGCATTCCTAGAAAAAACATAGCGATTGTTAATGGCCACCCTTTGATAGCTTATTCAATAATAGCATGCAAGCTGACCAGCCAAATAGGCAGAATTGTAGTATCGACAGACGATAGCGAGATAGCAGAGATATCAAAACTATATGGCGCAGAAGTGCCGTTTATGAGACCGAAAGAATATGCAACAAACACGTCTAGAGATATAGAATTTTTAAAACATTTTTTTGATAAAGATGGTGCCGAAGAAATAGCCTTAATTCGGCCAACAACACCCCTTAGAAACCCTTCTATAATGAACCGGGCTATTGATACATATTACGAAAACAAATCGAAAATATCAAGCCTCCGGAGCATTAATAGGGTCAAACAAACCCCGTATAAAATGTTCAGACTTGAGGACAATATTTGCCGTGGATTTTTTAATGATTTTGATGGAATAAAAAATTATTCTAATTTACCTAGGCAAACTTTCCCGTGTTGTTATGAGGGTAATGGCCACATTGATATCGTAAAAAAGACAACTGTTGAAACAGGCGATTCATTTGGAAATAATATATATGGCTTCGTAGTCGATAAAATAACAGATATAGATGCAAGATTTGATTTAGAGATATTAAAACTACAGATAGATACAAGAAAAGATTTACTAACTAAACATTTGGAGAAAAGATGAATAAAACTTTTATTATAGCCGAAATTGGCATTAATCATAATGGTGATTTGCGTATAGCTAGAAAATTAATTGATGGGGCTCACGAGGCCGGATGCGATATGGTTAAATTTCAAAAAAGAACCATTGATGTGGTGTATACAAAAGAAGATTTAGACCGCCCAAGAGAAAGTCCTTGGGGTGTAACAAATCGACACCAGAAAGAAGGCCTGGAATTTAGTCAATTAGAATATGATCATATAAACAAGTATTGTAAAGACAAGGGTATCGAGTGGACAGCGTCTGCATGGGACACTGAAAGTCAAAAGTTTTTAAGAAGATATAATTTAAACTATAACAAGGTTGCTTCTGCCATGCTTACAAACAGGTCTTTAATGGTAGAGATAGCGAAAGAAGGTAAACATACTTTTATTTCAACTGGAATGAGCACTATGGATGATATTTCCAAAGTTGTTAAAATCTTTAAAGATGCAAATTGTCCTTTTGAACTGATGCATTGCAATAGTAGTTATCCTATGAGAGTAGAGGACGCAAATTTAAAAACGATATATACTCTAAAAGATAGATTTAAATGTAACGTGGGGTACAGCGGTCACGAAACTGGACTTGTCGTTAGTTGTGTTGCGGTTGCTCTAGGGGCGACTTCCATTGAAAGACACATAACAATAGATAGATCAATGTATGGGTCAGACCAATCAGCCTCTGTTGAATTGAGCGGCCTTAAAAAGCTTGTTAAATATATAAGAGCAACAGAGGTTAGCCTAGGAACAGGCGAAAAAGTTGTAACTGAAAAAGAAAAAGAAATTTCTAAAAAACTTAGGAGAGTAAATACATTATGACGCTTAGACATATAGGAATAACCATAACTGACATAGAAGAGTCTTTGTCATTTTATAGGGACGTTTTAGGTTTTAGTGTTCATAGGATCATGAACGAGAGTGGGAAACATATAGATAATTTTTCTAGTCTAAATGACGTCGAAGTAAAAACCATTAAAATGAAAGATAGAAATGGAAATTTGATTGAATTATTAAAATATTATTCTCATCCGGAAGGCCCCAACATAGATAAGCTAACTAGGGTCGGCTGTAGTCACATAGCACTAACTGTAGATAATCTGGATTTTTTGTTAAAAGAAATAAGAGAGTTGGGGTATCATATAAATTGTGAACCCCAACTCTCACCCGATGGAAAAGTTAAACTAACGTTTTGCAGAGGTCCGGACGGGGTATTATTGGAATTAGTGGAAGAATTATAATGAATTTATTTGAATCAAAAACAGCGTTAATCACCGGCGGCACAAGTGGAATAGGGCTTGAAATAGCAAGAGAACTAGCATCGCAAAAAGCCAATATAGTGTTGCTATACAGGGACGTATTAAAGTATGAGCTTGTTTGCTCTGAGATTAAGAAATTGGGCGTAAGCGTAGACGGTATAAGGTGCGACCTTAGCGATGAAGCTGAGGTCCGTAAGGTGCAAAAAATAGTTAGTGAGATTAGCATTGATATATTAGTTAATAGTGCTGGGGTGTTCCCCATTAAAAGTATACTAAACAGCACGGAAAGCGATTATGATGAGTGTTTTAACGTAAATGTTAAAGCTCCGTTTTTGCTGTCAAAGAGTGTCGCAAGACAGATGGTTGCAAAGAGGTGGGGTAGAATTATAAACATAGGCTCTTCTTCTTGTTATAATGGCTCTGGAGAAACTGGTCTTTATTGTTCTTCTAAGCATGCCCTGCTAGGCCTCAGCAGATCTCTATTTAAAGAATTAAAACAGTATAACATTAGAACATTTAATGTTTCTCCCGGCTCAACACAGACTAGGATGGGTGTCGCCGACACAAGGCAGGATTTTAGCACTTTTATAACACCGCAGGAAGTGGCAAAGTATGTTTGTTTTGTGGCCTCTTTCGATTCAGAAGGGGTATCAGAAGAAATAAGAATTAATAGAATTGAGGTAAAATGAGAGATTTAAAATGGATATAGGATTAGTACAAGGTAGATTGTCGCCACCAATTAGAGGATTTCAAGAATGCCCTAAAGATTGGAAAAGGGAATTTGTTCTACTGAGACAAATTGGGTTAACCCACATAGAGTGGGTTGTGACGGCAAAATCTTTTAGTGATAATCCAATTTTTTTCGGAAATCACCGAAAAAAACCTATAAACTCTATTTGTGCTGATAATGTAGTTTCTACTTTAATTACCGATGAAGGGTTTTTAAATCATAATTTATCACCAATCTGTAGTGCTTCTCGCAAGAATAATATAAATTTTGTCACAATTCCGTTGCTTGAGGATTCCTCAGTAGAAGAAGATGAAAAATTAGATAAGTTTTGTTTTGTTTTTAAAAAAATCTGCAAAAAATACCCAGATATTAATTTTTCATTGGAAACCGAAATCTCTTTATCTAAGATCCCTAAGTTGCTTAATATATCTGAAAATATATTTTTGACATATGATACTGGAAATACCACTTCATATAATTTATCTCATGAAAAATATATAAATTCTTTTTATGAGAGGATTAGCAATGTTCACATAAAAGACAGAACTTTGCAAGGTGAAACGGTTGCTCCCTTAACTGGAGATACTAACTTTATCAAAATTTTTTCTTTGCTAAAAAGTAAAAAATATTTTGGACCCTTTACACTACAAACTGCTAGAGGAAAACCATCAAAAGAATTCGAAACAATACAAAAACATTTTAAAACTATGAGGAACCTATATGAACAATGTTAATAATATATTTGATTTAACCGGCAAAGTTGCACTTATTACTGGCGCCGGAGGCCTTCTGGGGCCAAAACACGCTGAAGCGATAATTGAAGCTGGTGGAAGTGTCATCATGACAGACCACCATATAGATAGAGCATTAGAGAAAACTAACTTTTTAAATAAAAAATATGGAAAAAACAAAGCAGTTGCGTATCACATGGATGTAACAGACCCAAAATCAGTGCAAAGTGTTGTTGATCTTGTGGAAAGAATAGACATCTTAATTAACAACGCTGCAAAAGACCCGAAAGTAAAAAAAGAAGAAGTTTTAACTCCCGGCAGCAGGTTTGAAACAATGACATCTGAATACTGGAATGAGGGTATTGATGCTGCCCTTAACGGGACTTTTTATTGCTCACAAGCTGTTGCAAATAAAATGATTTCCCAAGAAATAGAGGGGGTTATTCTCAATATTTCATCCGACCTAGGAATAATAGCACCAGACCAAAGGCTATATAGAAAGCCCAACACCCCAGAACACTTACAAAATGTTAAACCAATTACTTATTCTGCTGCCAAATGGGCTATTGTTGGTATGACAAAATATCTAGGAGTCTACTTCGCACAAAAAGGAATTAGAGTCAATTGTTTGAGCCCAACTGGTGTTTACAACGATCATCCTGAGGAATTTGTCAAAAAACTATCAAATATTATTCCAATGGGCCGAATGGCGAACATTGATGAATATAAGGGTGCAATAATATTCTTGTGTTCCAGAGCCAGTTCTTATATGACTGGCGAAAATATGGTTATTGATGGGGGAAAGACGGTATGGTAAATGTTTAATATATTAGGGATTAAAAAGTGAGAGATTTAAAAGGAAAAATAAGAGGTTTATAATGACAAAATACGCAGAAGTACTTTATCCAAAGGATGATAAAAACCAATACCCAAAAAAATTAGCTGGCTATATTTACAATAGATTTATAAAAAATTATCAAAATGGTGATGCAAATAAAAAGATTTTAGACATAGGGTGCTCAAGCGGCAAAGCCTTAAAGAGGTTTGCTGAGTTCGAAAATTTAGAGCTATATGGTGTTGACATAAGGGACGAGAAAGTAGACGGAATCACATTTAAAGAATGCAATATCGAAAAAGACAAAATACCATTCCCAGACAATTATTTTGATTTTGTATATAGCAAGTCCGTATTGGAACATGTAATTAATACGGATAATTTCATCTCAGAAGCTCGCAGAGTCCTAAAGCCGGGTGGTGTTTTTATAGGACTAACCCCTGACTGGAAAAGCTGTCGTGATATATTCTGGGATGATTATACACACGTTAAGCCGTTCACCAGAAAAGGCCTTAGGGATGTACTGTTGATTTATAATTTCCACCAAGCAGAGTGTGAATATTTTTATCAATTACCTTTCACTTGGAACCACAATTGGTTGAAAATTATTCCAAAAATAATTTCTTTTTTGCCTGATTTTTTGAAGTGGAAAACAAAAGAACAAAGGAATACAAAAGATAGAAAATTAATAAGATTTTCAAAAGAAATAATGTTACTTTCATATGGTAAAAAATCATGAGTTGTTACTTATGTGGAGATAGAGATTATTATATAGTCCCGGGAAAGGTTAGAGACAATGATTCTTTGTTTATGAAAAGGTGCCAAAGCTGTGGTTTGGTTTATATATCTGACAAGTCACATATAATTGATGGCTTTTATGAGAATTCAAACATGTTGAGTGAAGATTTAAAAAACAATGTTTCTAAATGGGAAAAAATAAATAAATCAGACACCAGCAGGAGAATAAAGCAATTCAAAAACAGCATAATAAATAAAACAATATTAGATATAGGTTGCGGCACCGGATCTTTTATAAAAAAAGCAGCAGAATATGCGAAAGAAGCAAACGCTGTTGAGGTGGATACTCTTTTAAATCAACATTTATCTAAAACCTGCGACAATGTGTTTTTTTATAAATCGATAGAGGCAATACCAAAAGATAAAAAATTTGATTATATTTTTCTTTTTCATGTTATCGAACATCTTGCGGAGCCGTCTTCTTTTTTAAGAAAGTTGCAAAAAAGCTTAGTGGAAGGAGGTTCTATAATAATAGAAGTACCAAATGCGGATGATGCGCTATGCTCTTTATATGATATTAAAGAATTTAAAGATTTTTTTTATTGGAGTTGTCATTTATATTATTTTAATCAAAATACATTATCTAAACTAGCACTAAAAGCCAATTTTAAACTAAAATATGTCAAGCAGATACAAAGATATCCCCTCTCCAACCACCTATATTGGTTAAAGTGCGGCAAGCCGGGTGGTCACGAAAAACTTAGTTTTTTGGATTCTGATTTATTAAACTCTGAATATGAAAAAAGTTTAGCCAGTATTGGCAAGTGCGATACATTGTTGATGGAGCTAACAAGGAAATAATATGGAAATGAAATATGTAAAAAAGGGCTGGGGATACGAAAGATGGATTGTTAATTGTGAAAAGTATTGCGGAAAACTTTTATTTTTCAACTCAGGAAAGAGGTGCTCTTGGCATTATCATAAAATAAAAGATGAAGTTTTTTACTTACAATCTGGCAAAATGATGATATATTATTCAGACAAAGATGATATAACAAAAGCAAAGCAAAAAATTCTTTTACCCGGAGAGAATTTTCATGTTTACATTGGCCTCCGACACCAGATGGTGGCGCTAGAAGACTCTGAATTATTTGAGTTTTCTACACAGCACTTTGACAGCGATAGTTACAGAGTTATTAAGGGAGATTAAGTGAACGATAAATTACAAAATATTTTAAATTTAGTAGAAGAATATATTTGCGATAATACCGACAAATGGAAAGAGGGTGAAGACTGGGTTTCTTATTCTGGACCAATTACTGATGATAAGGAATACGTTGCTGCAATCGAACAACTTTTATCAGGGTGGCTAATATTTGGCAAAAACGCAAGAAAATTTGAAAAACAATTTCCAAAGTATATGGGTAAAAGGCACGGCTCTTTGACTAACTCTGGTAGTTCAGCTAATCTCTTGGCAATTTCAGTTTTAAAATCTAAAAGCCTTTATAATCTCAAGCCCGGAGCCAAGTTTATAACGCCGGTTGTTTGCTTTCCAACTACCGTTAACCCAATAATACAAAACGGGTTTGAGCCTGTGCTCATCGACGTAACACTACCAGATATAAATTTGGATTTAGACAAGATGGAAGCAGTATTAAAAAAAGACCCAGAAATTAAAGGAGTGGTGTTTGCACATACTATGGGTAACCCCCCGGATATGGATCGCTTCATGCGCCTTGTAAAGGACTATAATCTTATTTTTATTGAGGATGCGTGTGATTCCTTAGGCGGGTATTACAAGGGTGAAAAATTGGGATCTTTTGGCGACATATCTACATGTTCTTTCTTTCCTGCTCACCATATGACAATGGGAGAGGGAGGTTTTGTTGCCACCAATAACAACAAATTAAGAAAAGCTATAGCTAGCTTTAGAGATTGGGGCCGTGCATGTTATTGCAATACTGCAAAGCCCGGAGATGTAACTAGCGGCACAGCGTGTGGCAATAGATTTAAAGATTGGCTTCCCGGCATGAAAGAAGCCTCTTACGACCACAGGTATGTATTTGATGAGATAGGGTATAACCTTAAACCTCTGGATATGCAAGCCGCAATGGGGCTACAACAGCTTAAAAAGCTTCCTATGCTGGATAAAGCAAGAAGGGAAAATTTTACCAAGATCTCAGAGATATTTAAGCCATATGAAGAACATTTTCACCTACCAAGAGCAACAAAAGGAGCAGACCCTTGCTGGTTTGGGTATTTAATGACTGTTAAGCCAAATGCCCCATTCACCAAAGAACAGATAGTTAAATTTTTAGAAAAAAATAAGATTCAAACAAGATCTTATTTTGCTGGTAATATTCTTGCTCACCCCGGTTACCATCATCTGGGGCTAAAATATAAGAATTTATCAAAAACCTTCCCCATAGCCAGATTAGTAACCACAAACTCATTTTTCTTGGGAACTTATGCCGGCTTAACTGAAGAAAAAATGAATTACATTAAAAGAACAGTTGATAATTTTTTTAAGGAGATAAGTTGAAAATAGTTTATATTACTGGTTGTCTGGGGTTTATAGGATCATACGTGACTAAAAAATGTCTTTCAAGAGGCTGGATGGTCTATGGTATCGATAAATGTACATACGTTTCCAACAAATCACTATTAAAAGAGTTTAATAGGCACCCAAATTTTAAATTCGAAAATATTGATATAAAAGATATGAAGCACTTATATGATTGTGACTACGTCATAAACACAGCAGCAGAATCACATGTGGGCAATAGTATAATCGATAGCCAATCATTCATCGATAGTAACATTGTTGGTGTAAAAAACCTTCTAGATCTCGTAAGAGCAAAGCCTGTTAATTGTATGCAAAGGCCGATCTTTTTCCACTTCAGTACAGACGAAGTATACGGAGATATTACAGAAGGCGAGCACCATGAGAGCAATATCTTACACCCATCAAACCCATATTCTGCTGCAAAAGCTGCCGCCGACATGCTGGTTTTAGCTTGGGCGAGAACTTACGGGCTACAATACATTATATTTAGGCCAACAAACAATTACGGCATAGGCCAATACCCAGAAAAATTAGTTCCACTCTCAGTCAAACAATTGCTGAGAGGGAGAAAAATAAGACTCCACAATGATGGAACGCCTATTAGGAACTGGCTTCATGCGGACGACACAGCAGAGGGTGTAATGGCAATTATAAAATCCGGCAAAACGAATGAAATATATAATATCGCCGGCGGCTTTGAGCAAACAAATTCAGAAACAGTAAGAAAAGTAATTAAACATTTTCATAATACTGACAAATGGGAACAATTTGTTGACTTTTCTTATGCAAGAGAGGGCCAAGATATTAGATACGCCTTGAACGATGATAAACTTAAATCCCTCGGTTGGAGCCCAAAGAAAACTTTTGACGATGAAATTTATAATATTGTACAATATTACAGGAGTAAATTTATATGGTAGAAAAAATTATTATAAATAGGTTTGATCTAACGGCTATGGAAGAGACTTTTGCTAAATCCGGATTAAAGCATGGGTGCCCCGACGGCCCATTCCCTGAACCTCAATTTGTAAAATATGTCAGAAATGAATCTATTTGGGATGGCATCACTTATTTTACAGATAAACAACTTCACTTAGCACCCTCAATACAAAGCACCCACAAAGTGGCAATCCTTTTAGAGCCCAAAATATTAATGCCACACATTTATAAAAATATTAAAATTTATGAACAATTTTATGATTTAATTCTAACTCATGACGATGAATTATTAAAACGAGACCCTAAAAAATATGTTTTTAGCTGTGCTGATATGCCTTCCATAGAATTGAAAAGTTGTAAATTGCACAAAAAAAACAAACTAATTTCCATGATATATTCAGATAAAAAGTATTTACCCGGGCATAAATTAAGATATATCGTCGCAGACAAATTGATCCCAAAAATAAATTTTTCGAATAAAATTGATATGTTTGGTACTGCAACAAAAACTCCACTTCACAACAAGGCGGACGGGTGTAATGACTATATGTTTCAAATAGCAATAGAAAATAGTAAAAGTAAAAATTATTGGGCCGATAAAATTTTAGATTGTTTCATAACAGGGTGTGTTCCTATTTATTGGGGTGCTCCTAACATTGGCGACTGGTTTGACACTAGAGGGATTTTATCGTTCGATAATCCAAATGAAGTGGTAAAGGTATTAAATTCAATAAGCGTTAAAAAATACAATTCAATGCTAGAATATGTTAAAATAAATAATGAGAAAGA
>UEXM01003248.1_pt1 | contig 10577 bp, 6 predicted proteins | sample 1796661 | NCBI WGS metagenome assembly UEXM01 (sample SAMEA4772469, study PRJEB27181) | metagenome
AAATAATCTTCTATAGCCATTACTCTTCTCCTTTACTTAATAAACTTTTAATCTCTGGACCTTTCTCTTTTACCTGTGCTAATATGCTTTCAGGAACTACGTTACTATCAATCTTAGAAGGCTCTATATTTTTAGTAGCTCCCTTCTTAATATCACTTAAAACATTTCTAAATTCATTTACTTTATTATCAAAATCTTCTTTATTATCTTCTTCATCAAACTCATCCAAGTCGTTGCCTTCTATGTTGTATTGAATGTTAGCTTCTTCACCAATAGCCATAATAGTATACATAACTGGTTCAGCTAACATCATCATTACATCTGGTGTTATCTTACCTTCGTTAAACTTTGCATATAAAATAGCAGTACCTATATCAGCAACTGCTCCACCTTTAGCTAAAGCATCTACTATATTCTTCATGGCTTCAGGTTGCATTATAGAGCCTACAACATCATCTAAAGCTTCTCTAGGATTTGTAAATTCTGGTGGAGTTTCCCAAGGGTATGGGTCTTCAGAATCTCTTGTCAAGCTTTGTCCGGGTATTGGTCCACCTTTATTTGACAAGTTGACAAGATTATCTAATCCTTCTTGACTAAACTTAGCTTCCCCTCTTATCTTAGGACCAGTATCCGGTGCAATTTCATCTATAGTAAAACCTGCGTCTAATCCATCTAGTACAGAAGAAGCAGCAGCTTCACTTAAGCTAGGAGATATAACAGGATTAGGTTGTCTTTTAGGTGTACTCATTAAGCTACTCCAAATGTTTGTTGTCTATATAAATCATTACCGTATTGACTACTAGGGTCTACGTTACCATACATCATATTTTGATAAATACTATCTGTACTAATTCCTTGTTGAGCTGCATAAACTTTTAAAGGGTCTAAATATTCTCCACCTTCAACAGCAGCACCAGCCATAGAACCTTGTTGTTCAGGGTCTCCAGCTATATATTGTTGTGTTATTCCAGTTAATGCAGCAGTTCCTACAGTTGTAGCAGCAGTACCTAAAGCAGAAGTAAGTTTAGGATGTCTAGCAAACCAACTTGCTTGAGCAGGGGCAGTTGAGGCAGTAGTTCCTAAAGCAGTAGGAACAGTAGTAGCTAATTGTTGTGCTGCAGTTCCACTAACTGTACCTACCATTCCAGTAGATGTAGCGTATGAACCTGCTGTAGCAGCCGGAAGAGTACTAGTAGTAGCAGCTAATTGCTGTGCAGCAGTGCCAGTAGCACCAGAAGCAGCAGTAGCTCCGGGAAGAGTACTTGGTAAATTTAAACCTCCTGCGGTACTAGCTTGAGCAGCAGCAGCAGGATTTGAAGCTAAAATAGGATTAGAAGTAGTTGCAATGCTGCCTAACTGTGCTGATGTTAAAGGAGCAGCATTACTAATAGCAGGTACTCCTAAAGCTAATGCAGCTTTTCCAATTCCAGTTCCTAACATAGTAAATGGTGTAGCTAATGCAGAACCTAAAGTAGTAGATGTTAATGAAGCAGCAGTTCCTGTCATCCAACCTGCAAAGCCTGTTCCACCTGCAGCAGCAGCACTACCAAATAATCCTGCTCCTGTTGTTGCCCCCATAGCACTAAGAGCAGCACCTCCCGTAACTACGACTGCAGCAGCAATTGCTAAAGCTTTAAGAATTTTACTGCTTCCTATTTTCTTACCTATTTTCTTTACAGCTTTTACAGTTTTCTTAACTACTTTTTTTACAAAGCCTGTAACTTTTTTAAATGCTTTTTTTAATTTTTTAAATAATCCCATAATAATTCCTACTTAAGTTATGTCTCCTATTATTGCACCTATTAGAGATTCTATGCTTGAAACACTTGAACCATATTTAGTTGGGTCTGAAGCTAGTGCAGTGTTTACAAGTTGTGCAATTCTATTTTTATCGTTCTCACTGTTTCTAAAATCATAATCAGCTTGGTCTCTTAACTCTTGCCATAAGAATGATTGAGCAGTTTGAGACATTGCAAAAGAGTTCTGAGCATTCTGTGCATTAATTTGATTTTGCATTGCAGTGTTTGCAGTATTAACATTCCTTCTCCATTGAGTATTAGATTGTTCTACTACTGCTTTGTTCTGTGCGTTCCATTGATTCCTTGCAAAGTCTTGGTTAGCGTTAAACTGGTCTACTTGAGTTTCAAGTTGAGTATTAAACTTTTCAACGTCAGCAGCTCTACCAGCATCTCTAGCTGCAGCAGCGTTAGTTTGTGAGTCATTAAACTGTGACATTGCATTAGTTTGAGCTACGTTAGACTGGTCAATCTGTGCAGCCATACTAGCCATAAACTGATTAGTTTGATTTTCACTAGCAGCATTAAACTGTTTAGCAGCATTTGTAGCAGACTGGTCTGATAATAATCTTTGTTGTTCTTGTTGACTTCTCATCATATTAGCTTGTTGTTCATTGTTCATGTTAGCCATGTCCATAGCTAAAAAGTTTTGTGCATTTTGTACAGCTAGTCTTTCTCTTGTAGATAAGTTTGCTAAATCCATTGAAGCCATAGCTGTAGCATTTTGCATAATAGATTGTTGTTCAGCATTCATATCTGTAAGAGCTACTGTTTGCATAAACTTACTATTAGCTAACTCTGTTTGTTGAGCAGCATTAAACTTTGTCAAGTCCATGTTAGCTTTAGTAGTAGCATTCTGTATAGCTGATTGCTGGTCTACGTTAAGCTGTGCTAATCCCATTTGACTAGCTATCTGTGCTTGTAGCTGATTAGTTTGCATAGTCTTATTAAGATTTGCAAGTTCTATCTTTTCAGCGTTACTCATTCTTTCGCTTTCTGCTAAGTTACGAGAAGATAAATTAGCTAACCTCATCTGTTGGTCATTAGAAAGATTTGCAAGTTCCATCTGCTGTTTAAAACCAGCATTCTTAGATAAGAAATCTGCAGCTACTTGCATCTCTACTATTTTTTCTTGATTTTCTGCAGACTGATTAGCTCCTTGAACATTAGCATCTATTTGAAGCTCTGCCATGTTAAGCTGTTGCTCATTACCAAGATTAGCCATATTAGCTTGTTGTTGGTTCTGTGAACGAATAACAGCAGCTTGTTGTTGGTTTTGTAAGTTCTGTGTTCTTGTTTGTTGCTGCATCTGTGCAGAAGTCATTACAGCATCTTGTGTAAATTGACTTTGCATAGTCTTCATCTGTTGAGACATTTGTGCAGTTTGACTTGCAGCACCTTGACGGTTTGCTAAGTTTTGTAATCTTAGTTGTTGTTCTTGATTAGCTTGTTGTAAGTTTGCTTGTTGCTCATTGCTTAAGTTTTGAGCTGCTCTAGTTTGTAAAGCTTGTGCATTACTTTGAGCCATTGGCATAGCTGATTGTATAATAGCATTAAATAAACTATCTCTACCAACAGTAGAAACACTTAAACCTCTTTGAGCCATGTTAGCATTGATAGCATCTACAGCAGGTCTAGCCCATGCAGGAACTGTACCATCTTCCATACCACCTAACAATGATTCCATTTGTGAAGATACTAAAGCTTCTGTAGGTAGTGCAGCAATAGCAGCATTAACTTCTACAGGGTTTTCATCTACTTGAGCAATCATGACTGCTGGGTCTTCTACAATAGAAGCAGCAATATCAGGAGGTAAATTACCAACCTGTGCTATCATATCTGCAGCTTCACCTTGAGCTGCTTTACCTTTCACTGCTCTTTGTTTAGCTGCTGTATAACCAACAGTATCTACTATCTTTGCAGCTTGACCATCTGTTGCAGGAGTTCCTGTTAATGTTTCACGTTCTGCTCTTTCAGCATCTGGAGTAGCTGTAACAGTAACATCTTCTCCTTCTACTTCATCAACTAAATAAGTTCCTGTTAAAACATCATCAACTGTTTTAGCTTGTGCAGCTTCTGCTTTTACTGTATCAACAGTTGCAAATTTAACACCTGCTGTAATTGTACCCGGAGCTACATCTTCTATTTCTTTTGCTTGTCTTTCTTTTGCAGCTTGAACATCTACATCTTTATCAGCTACAGTAGCTACGTCTGTTATCTTACCAGCTTGTATATCTTGACCAATAGTTTCATCAGCTTGTGCAGCTTGTGAAGTTGCTACAGCTTCTGGAGCTTGGTCTTTAGCTTGTATATCAGTCCTAGCTTTAGTTACTTCATCCATTGTTGTAACTTGTTGAGGAGTTCCTTCTTCTATTTTAATAGCATCTGGAATTTGTGCAGACTCTGGAACTTCACCTCTTGCAGCAGCTTCTGCAGAATCTCTAGCTGTTTGTTGTCTTGCAGTTTTTGCAGCTTCTTGTTCGGCTTTTAATGCAGCAGCAGCTTCTTCTTCAGCTTTTTTTGCAGCCGCAGCTTCTGCAGCTTTTCTTGCAGCATCTTCTCTAGCTTTTCTTTGTGCTTCGCTTTCACCTGCTCCCGGACCACCTTGACCTCCGCCTACGCCACCATAAGATATAGGCTTACCGTCTTTATATTTTTCTCCACCATCATCTATATTAAAGTTTGTAGGTCCTCCCGGAGCATAACCAACTCTTCCACCTTTAGATAAATCTACTCTACCTTTAGTAGTTAATTTTTTCTTATACTTTTTTAATTTATTATTATTTTCTTTATCCATTTATAATACCTTTATGTATATTTTACTTGACTTCAAAGAGTTTGTCAAGCTTTTCTCCGATTTTATCTATTCTATCCATGAGGATTCCCATGTCATCTTTTAATTCGTTTTTGGTTACATAGTCTTTTGCAATCTCTTCACGAGTTTTATTTAAGAGTATGTCTAATCTTTTGTTTTCTGCTGTGTTACTTTTGATGCTATAAAGCACCGGAGCTAACACCAAAGTTATAAAGATGTTCCAAAATAAATAAGGTGTTAATTCCATAGCTATTAATTAGCTGCGATGTATGCTTTACCAGTTGTAATAGCTGCAACGTGAGTAGTTTTTAAATTACTTGCTGCTCCTGCTACATCTGGAGTTTCATCATCACTATCAACAGGTGCATACGCTAAAATGATTTCCAAATGGTCTACATTTCTTTGTACTACTTCATTGATTTCAGCTTGTGTCATTCCATCAACTGCATCTTCTGATGAAGCATCTGTATTAATACTATTGATTAATGTTACGCTATCACTTCCTGCTGATAAAATTGATGTTACTGTATTAGCTTCTGTACTCATATTATTCTCCTTTTAAAGTTTTTATTTCTTGTTTTAATTCATCTACTTGCGTAGATAGTTCTTTTACTGCGTTTACCAAGTACCAAGTAAGATTATCTGGGTTTACAGTTTTAACTCCTGTTGATTCTTCATTAACTATATCAGGTAAAATTTCTTCTATTTCTTGAGCTATAACTCCTAATTGAACTCCTTCTTTTTTAACAAGAGCAGATTTAGGATTTTCAAAATCTGTTATTTCATCTTCAGTTCTATATTCAAAGTTTCTAACTCTAATATTTTTTACAGCATCAAGACCAGTTGTATTATCTTCTATATTCTTTTTAATTCTTCTGTCAGAAGTTTGTGACCATGTAGATGAATTGTTACCTTGATATACTCCACCACCGTTAGGGTCAATAAAACCAGTGCTAGAACCTTTAGTATTATCTTGGTCTGTGCTTATGACTATAGCGTAGTTATCTGCTGCTGCATTAGAATCTGCACCATAACCAATAACTATATTTTGAGTTCCAGTTGTTATACTTCCACCACTACCTACACCTATACAAGTGTTACCTGAGCCTGTAGTTATATATCTACCTGCGGTTGTACCGTATCCTACATTATTACTACCTGTTGTTACTTGGTTTAAAGTAAAGTAACCAAATCCATTGTTATTCTCACCAGTAGTATTAGCTGAACAAGTATTTGAACCATATGCTGTTGCACCATGATATGTACTTACAGTTAAACAATTTTGACCAACAGCAGTATTAGAAAAGAAAGCGTGGCTACTTCTTAAAGCATTTATCCCAACAGCAGTATTGTTTTGACCATTGCTTCCTGCAATTGACATACCAGCTTCCATACCAAAACAAGTATTACCTGAACCTGTATCAAACTGTCCACCAGCATTGAATCCCATAATTGTATTGTTACTACCAGTCGTAATAGCATCACCTGCTATAGCACCAACTGCTGTATTTTGAGTTCCTGTAGTGTTTGCTTCTAAAGCCTTATGACCTACTGCTGTATTGTTACTTGCTGTAGTATTTGCCTCTAAAGATTCAGCACCTATACCTGTATTACTTGCACCAGTTGTGTTGGCAGTTAAAGAAAGTTTACCTACAGCTACATTACTATTAGCTGTTGTGTTTGCGTCTAAAGCAGCTTTACCTATAGCAACATTTGCAGTTCCTGTTGTATTGGCTATCATAGAACTCATACCTATAGCAACATTATCACCACCTGTAGTGTTTGCTCGTAAAGCTCTGTAACCAACACCTGTATTGTTAGAAGAAGTGGTACTATTTTCTAAACACTCAGAACCGAAGGCTGCATTGTTTTGACCTGATGTATTGCTAAATAAAGTTGCATAACCTGCACCAGTATTATCTAAACCTGTATTGTTAAATAAAGATTGAGAACCTAAAGCTGTAACTTGGTTAGCTGAAGTGGCTGCTCCCATAGCAGCATAACCAACAGCAGTAACATTGTTAGCTGTAGTAGTAACATCTGCTGCACCTGAACCAACAGCTACGTTTTGAGTTCCTGTAGTGTTTGCGGCTAAAGCTGAATTACCAACTGCGGTATTGTTACTTGCTGTAGTGTTGGCTGCTAAAGCATTAACACCTACACCAGCATTGTAACTACCAGTTGTATTATTTAAAAGTGCTAAATATCCAAAAGCATTATTTTCTGTGCCTGTTGTATTAGCATATAAAGCTCTTCTTCCAAAAGCTTGGTTACTAGAAGCTGTTGTGTTTGCTTCTAAAGCAGATTTTCCTACTGCTGTATTTAAAGCTCCTGTAGTGTTAGCTGAAAGTGCATCAGCTCCAACTGCAGTATTGTCATTAGCTGTGGTATTTGCTCCTAAAGCATTTTGTCCTAAACTAGTATTTGCCGCACCTGTGGTGTTAACAAGTAAAGAATCAGCACCAACAGCCGTATTAAAAGACGCAGTTGTATTAGCTCCACCTGAATTGTCTCCGATAAAAGTGTTGTTTGAGCCTGTTGTATTGGCATCGGCAGCACCTGAACCTACGGCTACGTTATCTGTACCTGTAGTGTTTGATAATAAAGCATCTTTACCGACTGCTGTATTATTATCTGCGGTGGTATTAGCACCTAGAGCATCGTGTCCAACTGCTACATTATTTTTACCAGTTGTATTAGCATCCATGGCATCCATACCGAGAACTGCATTATTACGACCTTCTGTATTATTTCTCATAGAACCACTACCAACAGAAGCGTTTGAATGACCTGTTGTTGTAGCAGTCATTGCAGCATTACCAATAGCTGTATTATCGTCTGCTGTTGTAAGTGCGTCTAAAGACAATCTTCCAAACGATGTATTTTGTGAACCTGTTGTATTTACAGCTTGAGAATTATAACCAACTGCTGTGTTATTAGAGCCTGTTGTTAGTTTTTCTAAACTAGCAGTACCGACACCTGTATTAGCATCACCAGTTGTAAGGTCATCAAATACGCTAGTACCTAAACCTGTGTTATTAGAGGCTGTAGATAAAGTACCTGTACTTCCATCCCCACTAATAAGAATACCATTAGAAAAGTTAGTAATATTAGAAATAATACCTACGCCATTGATTGTTCCGCTTGTTACTGATAAACCACTAGAGTCTATAACTGCTCTTTCAGTTCCACCAGTATCAAATCTAATTTTATCTTCGTCTGAACTTTCTTCTACTTGTATTTTAGTATCACTATCCGCATCAACAATTTGAGTAGAGTCTGAACTTGCTACTGAAAAGTCTAATGTACCATCACCGTCTTGATAAGTTACTGTAATACCTGATTCAGTATTAGAAGATACCATAGCTCCTACAGTATCTTGAATAACCTCTGAAAGGTCTATATTAGCTGTACCATCAAAACTTACTCCATGAATAGTTCTTGCAGTTTCTAAAGCTGTTGCAGTAGCTGCATTACCTGTAGTATCTTGATTTAATGTTGCAACTGTAAAATCTAAAGTACCATCCAAATCTTCATAAGTTACTGTAATGTTACTTTCAGTATTACTTGATACCATAGCACCAACTGTATCTTGCACAACTTCTGTTAAATCTATATTAGCTGTACCATCAAATGATACACCATGTATTGTTCTTGCTGTTGCTAATGCTGTAGCAGTATCTGCTAATCCTACTGCTATATTTGCAGTACCGTCAAAGCTAGTACCACCAATTGTTCTAGCTGTTGCTAATGCTGTAGCTGTAGCTGCTAAACCTGTAGTATCTTGATTAAGTGTACCAACTGTAAAGTCTAAAGTATTATCACTATCATCATAAGCTACTGTAATACCTGATTCAGTATTGCTTGTTACCATTGCACCAACAGTATCACTAATAGTTTCTGCTAATGTTATACCACCTATAGTAATTGCATCAGCTTCTAAAGTACCATCAATGTCAGCATCGCCTGATATGTCTAATGTAGCTGCATCTAATTCACCGGTAATAGTAATGTTTCTACCACCTGTAATATCTTTGTTAGCATCTGTAATAATTGCTTTACTTGCTATAACTGTTCCGTTAGTTATACCATCTATAAGATTAATGTCCGTAGCACTCGCTGTAACACCGTCTAAGATGTTTAGTTCTGCAGTTGTAGATGTTACTCCATCTAATAAATTTAATTCAGCAGCAGTGCTTGTAACTCCATCTAGGATATTTAGTTCTGCTGCAGTACTTGTAACTGCTGTACTGTTTATAGATAAACCATCAGTTTCTAATACTCCATCAATATCTACATTTCCTGATATATCTAAACTTGCTGCTGTTATTTCACCACCGACTGTAAGAGTTGTAGCCATATCTACAGCACCATCAATGTCCACGACATCAAGGTTAGTAATGCCATCAACATCTAAATCACCGTTGAAGTCTACGTTACCTGCTACAGCAAGTGTAGTAGCCATGTCAACTGCACCGTCTATATCAACAACATCTAAATTAGTTGTACCATCAACATCAATGTCTCCAGAGATGTCTAAACTTGTACCGGTTAGTACGCCTGTAACACCTAGAGTTCCTGCGATAGTAGCATTTACATCTACATCTAAAGTATCTATATGTGCAGTTCCATCTATATAAAGGTTTCTCCACTCTTGTGAAGAACTACCTAGGTCATAGCTGTCATCGTCATCAGGTATAATGTTTGAGTCTACGTCAGCACCAAATACTACGTTATCAGTAGCTGCATCACCCATAGTGATTGTACCACCGTTAAAAGTTGTAGTACCTGTGACTGTTAAATTACCACCTACTGCAACATTACCTGTAGTTGTAATTGTATCTGTATATGTATCTTTGAATCTTAAACTTGTTGTACCTAAATCAATATCACTATCTGTAACAGGTATAATAGCTCCATCAGCTATGTATAACTGTTGTACAGGACTATTAGAAACTTGTACATAAAACTCTATGTAATTATTTGTTGTGTCTATTAAGACTTTGTTGTTTGGAGAAGTTTCTCCTGCATCACCAATTAAACCTATAACTGGTCCTTCGTTTGCAGTACCATCATGTTTGTGACCACTTGTATTACCAAATGCATTTAAAAGTTGGTTGTACTCATTATTAAATAATGCAGCAGTGATTGTATCTCCGTCTGCGAATGTACTTTGTCTTGTATAACCTGCCATTGTGTTTATCTCCTACCTGATGGAATGTAATCTATGTATAATCCGTTTATTGTGTATGGTGCGTTTGTATCGTTTGTTAATATTCTAAAGCTATTAGAGTAACCACTACCTTGTAATGCTAACCTAACTAAAGGCTGTTCAGATGCTCCAAATTTTGCAGTGCCTAATAAAGCTGTGCCAAATATTGAGGGAGCTGGTACGCTGTCTAATAAGTAATCTTCGGGTTGTGGTGTTTCGTTACTATCATAATCAAATCTAACTCTTACTGAAGGCTGTACTTCATTCTCTGGACCTATAGATAGTTTAACGTAGTGTAAAGTTTTTAAAGTTCCAAAGTCTCCATAATCATAATCAGGTGTTTGATATCTTGCATCTATTGCACTACCATTAAAGTCATTACCTGAATCATGTACATAAACATAACCATCAGTATCACCATGATAAAACTTTTCTATTCCTTGATGGTCAAAACCTGAATTTATTGCTGTAACTTCTACGCCTAAGATTTCAGACCACTCAAAACCGTTTGGTCTTAATGTACCTATTATACCTTTCTGTGAAACATTTGTCAAGTCTGTATCGCTATAAAATAATCTATACTGTGATTTATCTCTTAAAACTATACTGTTTATTACAAACTCATTAACATTTTGTGCTAGTTCTGTTATAATAGGCTGTATTGCTTTACTAACTGTACCTAACTCAACGTCACCAATTCTTGCTGTACCTGCGATAGTTCTAAGACCATCGGGAGCTAAGAAAACTAAGTCAC
>UEXM01003249.1_pt1 | contig 10576 bp, 1 predicted proteins | sample 1796661 | NCBI WGS metagenome assembly UEXM01 (sample SAMEA4772469, study PRJEB27181) | metagenome
GTTTATTTGACTAAATATAACAGCACTTAAATCATTTTGTAGAGCTAAACTTATTTCAGTAATGTCAAATCGTTTTTGTTCAAACTCTTCTTTTATTAACTGTTTTGTTCTTTCTTCAAATTTTTCTTCAGATTTTACTGGAGCAGGAAAAGCAAAGTCATCGTCATCAAATAATATATTATCTAGCGCTTCTCTGTCTTCTATTTCTGTTTTACTTAACTCTTGTCCCTGAACATCTTCTGCAGGAGCAGCTGTAAAATCAGTGTTAATAACAACTAATGGCGTTGTCATGTACGTGTATTCTATAGAGCCATCAGGTTTAGTTATAACATTTTGTCCGTTTATATCTGTTTGTAAATAATCAGATTTATAATCTTTGTAGTTTTTAAACTGCCCTACAGATTTAGTGCTGCCGTCTGCATTAAGTTTTACATCTACAAACTCAGCATTACTATTTAAACTAGGAAGATCTAAGTTGTGTAGTTTTTGAGACAACATTGTAGCTACCGTGTCAGGGAACTGTTGTATATCGCGTATTTCTGTAATTCCTTGATCTCTAAACTTAGAAGCTATAAGATCTGAATTACCTATACGCATGTTCTCCATTCTAGTTGCTTTGTTCTCTCCTTGGTAGAACATGTCTGGTTCGTTAGTGTAAAGAATAGTGTTAGCAGCTGAATCTATCATATACAATACATTTATACTACTAAATGCGTGTATATGAATTCTATTACTTACAATGCTTGCATCACGATCAAGAACATACTCTCCTGAGTTAATGTATATAAATCTAGATAAAAAATTACTTAAACTATTTTCAACACCTCTACCCCATCTAACTACTCCAGTAGCTTCTGCAATAGCATCAAATGTTTGTTGTTGTGCTACAGGATCTTGCATTCTAAAAGATGTTGCAGCACCTATAATAGTTTCTGTTTGATCAGCATCTAATCTTTTTACCCACAATACTGATGGAAATAACTTTCCATTAGGTGTAGGTAAAAGAACAGTTACACGTCCGTTACCATAATTAGCATCTTCACTCATCTGCATTATGTTAGTAGGCGCTACTTTACGTCGTGTTTGGAATTCACCATTTGATACAATAGCAAGTTCTAAGTTTTCCCAATTAGGAAGAGCTTCTTTTATTGGAGTTTCATTTCTAGGTACAGTTCTATACTGATTATCTATATATACTGTTCCGTCTTCTTCTGTTTGCAACAGTTGGAATACTTTACCTGTACCTTTATACTCGACTGTTGTATTATAAGTTAGATTAGACTGCGCTGCTAAAAACTCTCTTATTTTACTAGCCTGTTCTACTTGCTTTTGTACATTATTGTCTGTGTTATCAGTATGAGAATAGTCACTATTCATTTGTGCTTTCACCCACGGCTCGTTGTGAAGCAAAGCTAAGTCTGTAAGATTACCATCTATTTCTTGAGAGATCATAACTTCTAATCCTTTGACAAATTCAGATTTTTGTTCTCCTTCTAAAGCTTCTATTTCTTCTTTAGTAATAGCTTGTTTATTTGGCCCTACTAGTCTTAATACTACTTTAGATCCAGCTTGCAATACATCTGCAGACTCTACAAGAGGATTAGAATCTTGTGCAGTAGTTCCTTTTTGCCATTTTTGAGTGGTAGCAGAAACTAAAATATTAGATTTTTTTCCTTTTATATCTATTTCTATTTCTCTAACACCTATAGAAGAAAACTTTATAGAAGATGCAGATTTAATCTGTCTACCTCTACCATCTAAACCTTCTTTAAAGTATAACTCAGATGCTTTAGACTGTCTGCTGTTATTCTTATTAATATCACTCATTCCGTTTCGACGGTCCATGTCACCATTATTTACATCACCTAGTTCAGCAGGGAATGCGGAGATATGGTCATCAAAAACTTGTATCTGTTGTTTTATTAATCTAGCAGCGTCGTTGTTTGCAGGATTTAGTTGTATAATATACTTACCTAAACCTTTTCCTAAAATATTATCACGAGTAGAAAAGTCTTGTAGCTCTCCTAATAAATCAGCAGCTTCAAGAAAAGTATTTTCTGTGGTATTCTCTTCGTTTTGTTTTGCGCTAGATTCATATGATGTTCCTATAGGTAGGATATGTATAGAAGCATTGCTGATACCGTTAGCTTCTGCTAATAATTTATATACAGATTGCTGATTTGTCCACCCATTTATACGAGCGTCGTACTTACCTCCTTTAAATATATTATCTGAAAGGTACTCTAAAGCCATTGGAGAATTTAAACCATACGTTTTAAAATCTATTATGTGGGCCTGTCCTTCAGGATCTATAGCTACTAAGTCTAAAGTTCCTGCAATACCCATATAGTCTTGGCCAGTTTCTTTTTGGATTTTATCACGGTAATCATCATTATACATAGCAGTTAAGAATACACCTTTAGGGTGGAATGTATATCCTTGCTCTTCAAAGTATTGTTTAAACTTTTGTAGTTTGTCAGCAAAGTCTAGTTCTTCTGCTGTGTATTCATTTCTAGTTAATGTACCGTCAAATACATCTCTAGCTACCATATCTACTCTAGTACCTATAAACTGTCCTGCGTTAGGTTGTACACCCAACTCTCTACCTAATACTCTAGATGTAGCATTTGTTTGGCGCTCAAACTTCATACCCGCGTATGGAGTTCCTTTCTTTCCTACATAATAAGATACGCCTGGTGTGTCTTCTGCTTCTTCAAAGTCATTAGCTTTCTCTTCTAGTGAGCTTAGTGCAGAACTTACTTCAGCAACATTACCAAACATAGATAGCTGATTTGGGCTGACAGATTCTTTTTTAGGTGAAGCCTCTCTCTCAGCTCTAAGTTTTTTCTTTCTATTTTCTACTACACTTTCACTATAGTTAGCTTCAAATCCTTCTCTAGTTTCTCCTTCTCTTTTAGTTAAACTATATCCCTCATCTTCAGCAAATGGATGTAGTCCATCAATAAGCTGTTCATTACTCAAAGGATTATCTTTACTAAATTTTTCGCTACTATAGCGAGTACCTTCTTCATCTTTAAGCTCTATTCTTCTAGAACCATCTTTACTAGTTTTTACTTCAACAGTTTGTGAATTACCATTTCCATCTGTTATAGTATAGTATTCTGTTCTAATAACACTGTCGTCTTGAGCTAACTCATCTGATGTAAACTCTACTTGATTTGGCTTAGGAGATCCTTTTTCAGCTAGCTTGGCAAGCGTCTTCTGTCGCAAATTGTATGCGTCCATGATAGCAGGGTTACCTGATGTCCAGGTACCGTCTTCTTGTAATCTAGTCTGTCCTAAGATAGTACCACTCTGCATTTCTGCATCAATACTTTCGGCGGTTGACTTCTTAATTCTATCTACTAAGTTCTGATCTTGTTTTGATAGCGCTTCTTTAGATACTGTTCTTTTTATTTTCTCCTTAGCTATCTTACCTGATTGAATTCCTTCGTTTATAACATTCTTAGCTTTTCTCTTTGTTCTTTTTAAGAACCCTTCTTCATCTTGCACCTTATCTTTTTCTCTCTGTTCTCGTCTAGTTCTATCTAGCTCTGTAACATGATCAAAAAGTTTTTTACCTTCTGCATTTAATTTTGCAGGATCTCTTTCTAACTCTTCTATGTTATCAGATATAGAATTTAGTCCTTGCTTAACTTGCTCTAGTTCGGCGCTAAGATTTTTAAACTCTTCGTCTAATGTAGCTGTTGTTTTAGCATCAGCTAACTTATTGTTCAGTGAGGAGTCACTTATTTCGTTATCTCCTTTGTACAGACGACGTTTAATTTCTAATTGTTTTTTTACTAATGGTATAGCAGACTCTAATTGCGCTATACTATCTATAAAATCTTTTTTAGTTAAAGTAGTTCCTGGAATGTTGTCTTCATCTTTAAGCTCATTTTCTTTAGTGCTGTATAAATCTAAAACTGATTTAGCATTTAATAAAGATTGCTCCATTCCTTGTAAAGCTATCTCTCCGTCTTTAATTTCCCATAAAGCTTGATCAATGTCTATTGTACCTGCTTCTCTTTGTGATTTTAAGTTATCACGCTTTGCATTTAATTCGTTTAACTCGTTTTGGTATTTCTGCAGTTGTCTAGAATAAACTCTTTCTGCATACTTTTTTTGCATCATGACTTGAGTAGCCATGGTTTTATATTTAACAGGATTTGAATTGTATTTATTAAATAAATCCTCTAGCATTTTAGCATCTTCTACATACTCTTTACCACGCTCTTTGTATCCTTCTTCAAAATTTAATTTTTCTGCTTCTTCTTGGTTTATATTAGAGTAACCTTCTAATATATCTAGAAAATTAGCGTAGGTACCTTTTTGCAGATTCATTAGTGCGTGTTGGAATAAATTTGCTCCTCTATCTAAATCAGATAGTGCTTCAATTTTTTCTCCTTCAGCTCCTAGCGCTGCTTTAGTATCTAAAACTTGTTGATGCGCATCTATCTGTGCTTTACTTTGTGAGCCAGATTGTATAGCTGTAGTAGGTCCTGCACCAAGCATACCACTTAGTCCTTCAGTTATACCTTCCCAACTAGTTACGTGTTCTATATATTTTTCCCACCCAGATCTGTTATCAGGAACTCTTTCTCCTAATGCACGATCAGCTTTGTATCTAGCTTCTCTTTCTAAATAACCTGTCCATACTTCTTCAAGTCCTTCAGTAGACATCTCAAGAGCCATTCGTCCGCCAATTTGTTTAGCAGATAAACCTTTTGCAGTACCACCTTTAAGTAATCCTCTAGCTCTAGAATAATTTACACCTCTAAATAAATTCCATTGGGATATACTTGCCCAGAATATATTAGCTTTACCTTTTTTTACAATAGTAGCTGCGTCTTCTGATGCTTGTTTTTTTGCTGCAGCTTTAGCTTCTTCAATAGGCATTCCTTGAGCTGTAAATGCTTCTACGTATCTAGGATAGTTTTCTTCAAATGCTCTATATGCAGACACTGCATGCTCAGAGTAGTTCATTAATGTAGCTGAACCTACAGCTGCAAATAAATCAGTTCCAAGTTTAGTTGCTTTAACTGCTTTTGCAGATTTATTAGCTACGTTTCCTAGAGTTACAGCTTGAGCTAATTTACCCATCCCTTGAAATAACCAACGAGCAGGAAATAAATAACCTATTGACCGTATCATTTGATCAGAATTTTGTGCCCACCATTCTCCGCTTATAAGAGGGTCTGGTTTATCTACAGATGTATATATAGGTGCAGCTTCTCTAACAGAATCTTCTATGCCGTGTATTAAGTTTGCAGCCCAGTTAGAATAATCTCTTTCCGCTCCTGTTAGTGCTTTATAATGTTCTTCAAAGTCTAATAAAAAAGTAGCAGGCTCTACTATAGCTGCTGCAAATCCTACAGCACCTCTAGCTATAGAATTAAAAGCTTTAGAAGCTCTAGATTGACGTGCAGCCATAAGCTGACGCGTGTCGTTAAACGGTGTAAACGGCACGTCTTGTTTGTCAAATTTTCTTAAGTTTTCGGGAGATATTAATCCTGAGAATTCAGGTATTTGGTTTATTTGTCCTGAAGGTTGCTGTTGTTGTGAGCCTAAATAATCTAAAAAACTAAAGTCTTCGTTAAGATCTTTAAACATATTATCATATTGAGTAGCCTGTACTGTCGGTCTTCCAGGTCTTCTCCCTTGATTTTGTTCTGCCATATTTTATTCTGCTCTTCTTATTCCTAGTAAATTATCTTTTTTATATGCTACTACACTAACTGCGCCATCAGGACCTTGATTACCACCAAGTACTAATGGATTTCCATTTTTATTTAATCCTGCATAGAATCCAACATGCCCTTCATTAACATTAGCACCTCGTTTAAATACAACAAGATCTCCTTCTTGTGCATCTCCTAACTCTCCAACATCTTTACCCCAGTTTAACCAGCTTCTTGCATTAAGTTTTCCTGTACCTTCATATCCAAATGCATTTATAACAGCATTTGCAAATGCAGAACACCATGGTGTTTGAGAAGGATCAATATTTATACCTGCATATTTTTTTATTGCCGAAGATAAGACTTTATTTTGAGTATTACTACCTTCTTCATACCCTAACCAAGCTTGTGCAAACTCAAAAGGTGTTTTTGAATAAGTTACTGCGCTAGGAGCGGCTGCACCTGGCTGCAAGTTATGGAATTGATCTAAACTACCTTCCCATTGCGGATTTCTAATTGCTCCTTTTGGGGCTTTAGAAGGAAGAAATTCTCCTCCCGCCTTTGCAGGATAATCACTTAATAAATACTGTAATTTAATTAAATCAGTTGCAGAAATATTTCCTGTTGATAGATTTAAAATACCATCAGCAACTTGTTCTCTTGCTTGTTTTGCTTGTGCTGTAATATTTGTATTAGCTGTTAATGGATCAGAAGTTAGTTGACTCATAGTAGCGTCTACCATTTGAGTCATAGCTCTATAGTTATTTCTTTGGTAAGGTTTTCCGTTAGTATCTGATAGAACTATAGGATTACCACTTGCATCTTCTGCTGCAAGATTTGTTTCTGGATCATATTGTACCAAACTATAAACAGGTAATCCTTCAGGCTTACCAAAGTCTGGAGAATTTTCATCTTCGTTTCTAGGCTGATCAAAATGTACAGCTACATCTTTAAATCGATCATCATTACCCCATTGTTTAGGTTGAGATACAGTTCCACTGTGTGATAAGTATGCTAAATCTTCATCATAAGGACTAGTACTTGTCATATTAAAGGTTTCTAATACTGCGCGAGTAGTTGTTGGATCATTTAAAAATGCTTCAAATTCTGTTTTAGCATCTGTTCCCCCATAAGTACCTTTAACCATGTATTTAACTTTACCATTTTCATCTACAAATGGTCTCATAGATACACTTTTTACTTCTATATTTTGGTTTTGATTAAAACTTTCCTTATCACCTTTGCCAGCAGCCTCTCCTCCTATAGAAATTAAATCTAATTGAGTATCGATATTAGTTCCTGTTGTAAGTAAATTATCGTTTAGCATGTTATAAGCATTACCAGGAGGTATTACATTAAACATAGGATTTATTACTTGGTTTTGAAGTCTGTCTGCTTCTGCGTATAGTTTATCTTGTTTTTCTTTCTTTGCCAGCCATTGTTGTCCTTTCTCACTTTTTTTCCATTGCTCATATGCTACACCAGATGCGCCTATTCCTCCTGGAAAAGCAGCAGCACCATAATTTCCTCCTTCTATTTCTTCCAGGTCTTCTTCAGATAATCCTACATTTTTAGCTGCTTGCTTCATTATATTCTGATGTACAACATATTTACCATGAGGCATATTACCTTTGTTAGCTTCATTATTTGCAATAATATCTGCTGCTCTATATTGATCATCTGAACTTATAACATTTAGATCTACTGCCCGTCCTTCACCTACAAATGGAAAGCCTCCACTAGTTCCTTTATTTTCATTGCTACTACTTGAACCAGATCCAGATCCAACATTTGTCATCGATTCTTGAGTGAAAGCTCCTAATTGAGCCTGTTGAGATATACCAGCTATAAGACTTGAAGATTGTATTTCTTTAAATTTATTTTCTGCTAGAACTCTTTCGGCTTGTTCTTGGGACATCCCATTATCCATTAAAGTTTTAACGTCTTGATAAATACTATTTTTATAAGCATCTGACATTCTTTTTCTAATAGCTTCATACTCTTCATCAGTTTCAACTCCTGCAAATGCCTTTTGTTGTTCAGCTATTCCCATATCTAACGGGTGCAGTGGATTTAATAATGGATTTAGTTGAGTTCCTAAATCATAAATATCCCCATGAACTTCAGGGTTATATGATCCTCCAGGGCCTAATCCTAAATCAGCTTGCTCGTTAGCCCAATCTGTATACTCTCGACTATTTTGTAAGTATGATGCTGCTGCTAATTGTCTAGCTTCAGCTGAACTATATTTTACAGTTTTCTTTGCGTTTGTGTAACCCCCAGTACTAGGGTCAGGTACTAATCCCATCTCCACTATTTGCTCAGGTTTTATTTTATCTATAATCTGCATCATATCTTTATGAAAATCAGGTTCTTTTACAGGCATAGCACCAAATACATTACCTGTAGGTAATGGTCCTTCTCCTGCATTCCAAGCAGCTAACTGCTCATTATATGCTTCAGTTTGTTGTTGTAATTTTGCCATTCCTGTTGAAGAATTCCAACTATCTTTAGCTACTCCGTCCATAATACCTTTCCTAGTAGCTTGGTATTGAGCATCGGCATTTTTTAATTGTTTAATACCATTATTCATATTCATATAATAATCATAATAAACATTCTGAAGTTCTGATTGAGCTCTACCCATATCTCCTCCATATTTATCTACTATGTCTTTCATTTTTTGTTTGAACGGAGCTGTGAGAGTTTGTTCTATATCTTCTGTACCAGGAATAGTTGATACTGCATCTAACTCTTGATTAAACTGTAAGTTAGAAGTCATAGCTTCAGTTCTAGCTTTTTCTAGTCTTAAATTAGTATTTAAAACTTGCTCATAAGGGAATTGAAAGAACTGTGTTTGAGCCATTGGCCCTGCTAAATAAAATCCTCTGTTACTTTTCTTTGCCATATCTTATTATATTATGCTAATTTTTCTCCTGTTTGACTATCATATAAAGGTTTTTGATATTGACCCATACTGTAATTCATAGTATTAGATAAATCTTGCAGAGTATTATTATACTGTTGTCCCATAAACGCATTAGAAAGTTGTCCTATTCCTGTAGCTGTTTGTGCAGGACCTGCAGCTAGTAATTGATCATTATATTGATTCACATTCCAATTCATCTGTTGGTTTTGCATATTTGCTTGTGTAGATAGTCCTGCATTATATTTAGATATATCTGCATTAGCCATATCTACACCAACGTTAGCTTGATCTACTCCAAAGTTAAATTGTTTCATTCTATCTTTAGCCATTTGATTCATATAATCTACTTGAGCAAATTGAGACCCTACTTTACCTTGCATATCAGACATTAAAGCTTGTCTATATGAAGCAGCATTTGGCCCACTGTAGTTATTCATTGCAGTAGCAGATAATTGCATCATAGGTGCTGTTTGAGCGTAAGGATCCATCTGAGCTACGTTAGTCATTTTAGCTGACTGAGAAATAGGATCTACTCTATCTGTAACTTGACTTGGAGTTGTCATAAAATCTTGTGGATTGTATGTATCTGGGTCACCTGCAAACATAGGCGCTAATGTATTATATATACCTGAAGCATATGGTGCTACAGCACCTAGTATACCACCTATTCCTCCCAGACCTTTAATAGCTCCGCCAATAGCTGATCCTATACCACCAAGAAAATACTTAGGAGGCTGTCCTCCCATAACTCTTCCACCTTTTTTCATATTAGGCATGTATCTTCCGCCTTTCTGATAGCTCATATTTCTACCTCCATATCTTTGATTATCTAGAGTGTCCATACCCGTCATCATGTACGAGTTTAAAAAATTATTAAAATATCTAGAAGAATCTCTTTCTTTTTTAGTCCCTCCTGCAGAACCAGGTGCTACATTTTCAATATAGTCTGCATTTTTCATAGGAGTTTCAGAAAAGTTTTTTTCGAGTCTATCAATTTCGCTTCTGTAAGCGTCTAGAAAAAACTTATGGTCTTTAGCGGGCTGAGTTTGCCCAGAACCTTGGTCTTTTGTTTCGTATAAATATGTTCCGCTAGAAGGATTTAATATTTCATCAGCATTAAAAGGGGCTTCCATACCTGCTTGCTGATCAAGCATGTATTGCATAAACATAGGGTCTAGCAGATTAGATGCTACTCTAGTGTTATCAGTTGGCATAGATATATCTTTACCACCTTCTTCATAGCTCATGTTTCTTAAACCATATCTAGCTTGAGAGTTTCTAATAGCTTCATTTGTTGGAGCGCCTTTGCTTCCTGGTTTACGCATTCTTTCTCCGCTGCCTCCAGCTATTCTGTTTCTTTTAGCGTGTATATTTGCCCATAATCCTTTTTTTCCCATGGTTACATTTGTTTTATTCCCGTTATTACTTTGCTGGGTATTTATTATATTATTTTGTCTTGCTTCAATTTGTGCAAGATCTATTTTAGCTTGATTTTGATCGATAGCGTCTCCACTATTTAACATTGCAGAAGCTTTTTCTTTATCAGCTAATACTTTTTTCATTTCCTTTGCGTACTCTCTAGAAATAACTATGTTTTCTCCTTCACTAAATTTAGCAAAGATACCTCCTTGAGCATGGCTTTTACCTTTAACTTCAAAAGCATTAGGTAAAATCTGTTTTAACATAGACATATTATCTAATTGAGGAGCCCCTTGTTGTGTAAGTATTAATTCTCCTCCTTCTATCTCAGCGTCCGCATTATTTTTAACTACTCCGCCTATACCGTATTTCATAACTTTTCCTCCGTATTTAGCCATAGTTCCAATATCATCTTGAGGAGATTCCATTGCTACGTTATTTAATATATATGTTGCGTCTTCTGGTTTTTTATATTTTTCAAAAAATCTTTTAATTGATAAATTGCTATCGCCTCGCTCAAAGTTTTTTGGATTAAAATCTTTAGAAA
>UEXM01003250.1_pt1 | contig 10575 bp, 23 predicted proteins | sample 1796661 | NCBI WGS metagenome assembly UEXM01 (sample SAMEA4772469, study PRJEB27181) | metagenome
GTATAATAAAAGTCTGTACATAACTGTTTATTATACTCAATTATAACAATATAATAAGCGGCCTTACCCAAATGATAGGGAGATCTCCTTAAAGTTTGGCGGACCCGCGCCATCGTCCATCCACGGCTCGCCCAGATTTAGACAAGTCCCGTCGCCGTCGTATAGGTCATAAAAAAGATCTTCGTCGTCCATGGGGTTATCTCCGCTCCAACATTTATAAACAAAGATAAAGCGGCCACCGACCCAGTATTTTGCTATACACTCATTATGAAAGGATCTTCCGATCGCAATAGTTTTACTGTTCATTTTCGTACCACTCCCAATTTCCATCGACTCCGCACCCACACTCACACGGATGGTCCAACTGATAGAACAGACGCCCGCACGAATGAAGCCAGCCATAAGGCGCCCACAACCTTTCTCTCTTCTCATCCCCAGCAATATCTTTACTTTTCTTCGGCATTATTTGGTCCCCTTAAAAAATACTAACAGACTTCGGCTCCGAGCCTTTGAGGCTCATTTTCCCTCCGCAACCACGGTGCTTATAGGTCGGATACTTCGGACGACGAGCCATACCATGCTCTGACCCGCACCGCTCGCAGACGAGAAAATACTTCTTCTTTCTACGGAGGCCTTCTGTGTTATAGTTGTGGCACCGATGGTTTTTCTGCTCACCAGTGATGTCGGTCATCATGCGCTGGAATCGGGCGGTGTGGCCTCCTTCATTGTACTTGTGAACAAGGAAGGCGTGAACCATCTCGTGAATCAGGGTTCGCTCGACCTTAGAGTAGTCGTATCCCTCATTTCGAAACAACTTGTCCGAAAGGTCAATCTTCCACGGGTGCATTTCACCCGAATAAAAGTCCTTTTTGTAACGGCAGTAGCCAGCGGTTGTGGTCATGCGCGTGTTCCAAACAACGGGGATATCGGGGATTTCTCCACCAAAGTGGGCCTCATTCAACTCGTGAAACATGGCCTTGATATTCGGTCGCATAATCATCTCTCCTTACACCATCTTATAGTGGTTGCGTAGTTTGAAATGAAAAATACTTCTGTAAAACTATTGCAGGGTTGGGATACTAGGACTCGAACCTAGAACGTCGGTGCCAAAAACCGAAGTGTTGCCATTACACCATATCCCAGCAGAGGAGGCGCACGCATACAGGGATGAGGGCGGCCAGAGGTTAAGTAGCCGCCGATATGTTAGACACATTTTCCATACGAATCTTTGGACGTACCAGTTTCGTTAGGGGTGCCACCGCAAGCGCTTAACCACTTACGGATTTTGCTTTAGCTCATTCGGTAGCGCAGCTTATTTTTTGGGGCGGAGTGTACTTAGGAACAATCGCCTAGTTGCCTTGCCGTCCGAATGAATTAAATTTCTTTGGAAATATTCTAATCCTTGAATGGTGAACCCGCTCGGGATCGAACCGAGGACCTAGAGATTAAAAGTCTCGTGCTCTGCCTGCTGAGCTACGGGTCCATATCACCATGTAAATAGTCTAGCCTTCGAGGCCGTCGATGTCAAGCAATTCCTCAACATCATCGAAAGTTTCAGTCTCATCGACGGCATCTTCCTGGCGAAATTCCTCCGCCATCTTATCAAGATGCTCTACCTCATCATCAATTAGCTTCTGTAGAGTCGCCGCAATATCCGTGACATGAATGAATTGCTCATTCTCAGGAAGCCTCTCAACGCACTGCTTACAGACATCAATAAGCTCAAGAATTCTATTCGCATCAATGAACATTCTCATCACCTCCGTTTCTTACACCATCTTATAGTAGTTGCGTAATTTGAGAGGAGAAAATGCTTTCGTAAAACTATTGCGGGAGGTGGCGGAGGTTTAGTTGTTTCAAATTACGCAACTACTATAGGCAGGGGAAGGGAGAGAGAATGAACGAGCATAGCATCGAAGATTTTGGATTGCTGGTGATTATAATCCTCGCAGCCACAGTTACTATGATAGGGTGGTATAAGGTTTATGTTGAGCCAAACGATGCCATCGCGATGGAAATCATCTCCTGCATGGGCACTGACGACAGCCCCGAATCATATGAGGAGTGCAGGCGTAAAGCTATTGCGGCGGGGCCAAACTTTCAATCTAGACATTGAATAAATAAATGCACCCGTAGCTCAGTTGGATAGAGCGACCGCCTCCTAAGCGGTAGGTCATAGGTTCGATTCCTATCGGGTGCGTCATTTTATAATTTGAAATTACGCAACAGCTATAGAGTAGTGTAACAAGGGAGGGTAAGATGCTGAAGATTGGAGACAAGGTCGCTTGGCGACACGGATGGGGTACGGGACCTTTGGAAGAAGCTGTAATCGATCACATTACAGTTACTGACTGGCCAAGGGAAAAGTACGGTGACGACAGGAGCGAGGCAAGCTGGGCTTTGGTTCAGGCAAATAGGGTCTGCGTATCGCTGACCAACGGCCGCTGGGCCTATGGCAGTCAGATTTCCCCCGTTGGGACTGACCCCACAGAATGGCACCGATAAGCGGAGCCGTTTTGAGAAGGGGAGAGCCTTCAGGGCGATCGTAAAAATATTGCCCGACGGTTCAGGGTAAAATAGCCGGCTCAAAAAAGAGTTTTCAAATTACGCAACTACTATAAGATGGTGTAAGGAGGGGCTTAAAAGATGAAAGAGGGCAAGGCGAAACTATTTAAGTCAAGAAAAGACCTCGACGGCCAGTTTCATCGTGGCGGCGGAGGTCGCGCAGCACAAAAGGCCAGAAAGCACAAGCGATCAATTGAGAAAAGTCTGAGACAGAAATCAAAGAAGCTCTGTCTTAAAAAAGAAGATTAAATTACGCAACAACTATAGAATGGTGTAAGGAGATAAATCATGCGAAACGAACAAGTCATCCGAGAGTGGACCCTGGGTCGCTCTGCAAAGTCCTCCACAGGAAACCTCAGCACCGATGGAGAGAATCTGTTTTCCTATAACCTTCTCATCGGGTCCCGGTCCCGCAAAGTAGTGTTTGATTATACATCCAGCGGGACCTTCTACAGCATGACAACATCTTGTCATGTCGGGAGGGCGGCTGGTGGGTCGGGATATAAGATTGTAACCCCACTTTAACCAAAGGCCCTTCGGGGCCGCCACCTTTTTCGTAAAACTATTGCGGACTATATGGGGCAAACAGAGTATTATCCCATAGGAAATTGGAGAAATTATGTCACGTAGATTGTTTGACGATACTGAGTGGACCACAGAGGGCCGCCGCTTGGTGGGAGATATTCATAAAGCTCTTGAATCTATTTTGGCCCGGGAAGAAGAAGACGGAGAGATTGACCTTAGAGACTTTCACTTTGTAGCGAACTCTGCTATTTCGGATTTAGTTTCTCATCAGTCAATTCGGCGCCGCTTATCTCCGCCTCAAAAACAGCGGGGAGAGCGTGGCACTCAAGGCGGAGAGTGGAGCGGAGAAGAATTATTGACCCCTGAACAACTCGCTTCCCTTGAAGCATAGGCGCTAGCGTAAAACTATTGCGCAGCATTATAACACTAACTACTTACTATTGGAGATAAAATGAAATCAAATCTAAAACAAGTTTTAAAGCTGGGCGCAAGAAACTTCGGCGTAGCAGTCGGATTTTTTGCCGCAATTATGTTCGTCCAGTTCGGGTTTATCAGCTACATGGGATCTTTGGGCGCGTCAAGCCTGGTTTCTAATTTGGTATGGCTCGGTGCTTGCCTGCTGGCTGCATGTGTGTGGATCGCCCAGAAAGAGGTAGAATTCGAAAGCACGAAGACTATGGAAAAGGTTCCGGTTAAAGTTCAAGATAAACAATGATAATCATCATTAACACGCAGAGTTCTATTCAGACTCTGCGTGTTAATTCGTGGAGGGGAGATGAAGTGGGTAGCAAGATGGGTTAAGAAGCTGGGTGCATTTGGGGCTGGTGTCTTTATAGGAGTATGTTATGGCTCCATTGTAAGTACACTCACATGTGTGACCATCTTAGGGCTGCCATAGCCCGGCAATAGTTTTACATTTAGAACAAAGAAAAGCGGGGAGTTCCCCGCTTTTCTCATCTTACAACTTCTTCTCTCCGTTGGCATCTCGCCTATACCAATCGTGGACAACATTGTAGACCTTCTCTCCGCCCTCGATCCGATCAAGCTCCCACTGGGTAACCTCTACGGCAATCGCGGGCGCGCCCGAGTACGTCTCTCCATCCTCAAGAACATAAATAACCACATTAGGCAAATCTTCTTTATTCATCGCAATCACCACCGAAGATGCTATCCTGGCACTTCTGGCACATTCCAGAAAGACGATACTCCTTTTCGGAGATGGCATTCTTAAAAGATGCCGCCTCCCCGCCGCACATCACACATAGCCTCTCGCTAAACGCCACGCTACGAGGAGTTCCGATAACAGAGGACAGCTCCTCAAGAATGCTTTCAATAACGGGGTGCTTTTCAGACATAATATCCTCTCAATGGATTGTAATGGTTTAGTCTACCTCTGATGCCGGGCAATAGTTTTACCAACCACCAACATCCTCAAACTCTCTCCCGGCATCGATGAACTCGTAATCATCAGCAATAGAGCCGGGGACCTCATCGGACTCCACAATGGTGTAATAATACGAGCCGAATGAGGTAAAGTTCTGCTTTGCATCAAAAGCCTTCTCGAAGGAATCGAACGGACCCTCGGCAACCCTCTGCTCTTTTCGGCCACTTACATAGCCCATGATAGCGTCGTCTCTCTTTTCCAGAATCCAGTACATTGTTTTCTCCTTACACCATCCTATAGTAGTTGCGTAATCTGAGCGGATAAAATCCTTTTGTAAAACTATTGCGGGAGCCAACCCGGGGGAGCGACCCCCCGGGCTGTCTAAGTCTCATGCCCGATGGGGCGGAAGCTCTCCGGCAACCTGGCCGCCGTGACCGAGAATGACGGCGAGGACGATGGGCATCGGGACATAGGGGTAGACGGTCAAGACCTCTCCTCGCTCGACATCAACCACTGCATCTGGATCCTCAGCGTATTCCTGGAGCTGAGGATCCAGCGCAGAAGGAAACCCAATTTCCACGCTGCTGTAGCAATCTGCATTATCGATTCGGGGAGAGCAGTAGCTGAAAGAGCTTGCCTGGACAGACATCGTAAATCCATCGGCGCATACGACACGTTGATAATGGTTCATTTTGAGATACTCCTTTGTGGTTACATCAACCTATAGTAGTTGCGTAATTTGAGCAGATAAAATGTTTTGTAAAACTATTGCGGGGAGGGCTTGCGTCCTGGCCCCCCTCCCACTCTAAAGATCATGCTCGTCAGAAGCGCACACAATAATCGGACCAACAACCACGCGCCCCGCCATAATGCTAGCCTTTATATTTGGGGATAGCTCTTTCGCCACACCCGCCGCGTCCGCAATGATAACCTTGTGCGCGTCTTTGCGCATAGGAATAACTTGTGGCTCGCCACTCAGCTTTTGGGCTATCTCCTGCTTTGAAAATATGCTTCCATTTTCTGGGGATAAATCCTGTTCCTCCCCTCCGTCACTATGAATATAAATTGCCATGTTATTCTCCGATGCCATCTCTAGCTTTTTTGCGAATGATTATTCATTCATACTCTTATAGTCTGTGCGTAAAACAAAACAATTTTTTTGTACGCACAGACATGGGGATGCCCCTACTCCGCAATAGGTTTACGATTCCCAAACCTTACCGTTTTGCCTTGCCGGAGCATTTCTGCCTCGCGTTCAGTAATTCGAATAGTCTGCTCTCTGCCATCCTCCCAGGACATAGTAATGCCTTCGGTCTTGAGCTTGCGAATCATTTCTTCGCTAATCTTTTGTTCTTCCATATTGTAATTCCATTCATTTGTGTTTATAGGCGGCCCGGATGGTCCGCCCCATTCTAATCTTTTGAGGAAGAGAGCGCAACCTGCAAGAGGTCATCCACACTCATGTGCTCGTTTTCAATCTGTGCCTCGAACGCCGCGTCAAGCATTGCCTTGAAGTGATGGCCGGGCTTTACTCCTGCCTCAATCAAGTGGCGGCCCATAAGGATAGGAGCCTCAGGGTCGGCGCCAAACTCAGAGAAGTGGTCCCAACACTTTTCCGAAGTCTCATGTTCAAAGTCAGGGTCACCGATGTGAACGCTGGGGCCGCCGCAGGAATCACACTTGCACATCCAGCCCAAAACATCAAGGCGAATCCTTCCGTGCAGACGCTTCCATGCGGGCTTCTTAGCACCTCCCTGATGAAGGTTCCACGGCTGCATATGCTCTCCGACAAGAGTGGAAGCCTTTTCAATCAGCTTCTTTTCGTTCGTCATACGACGAAGGAAAGACTTTACAATCGGCATACCCGCACGGTCATGCCCCCATGCAGTCCAAAGACGCTCCTTAGGAAATTCGCCCTCTGCGACCATGCGCGGGGTCACGGTGGTGCTCGGCTTGCCAACGTCGTGACAAAGCGTTCCAAACATGAATGCCTGTCGCCACTCCTCGGGAAGCTCTGCATTATCGCGCACCCATGCGGCACTGTCAACGGTATGAAGACTGTGAACCCACACATCCCCTTCCGGATGCCATTCCGGGTGCTGTCCGCAATCAATCAGGTTGCCCAACTCCGGGAAGTGAGCAATCCAGCCGGAATCCCGAAGGAACTCCAGACCCACGCTCGGACGCTCGGCCTTCATGAGAAGCCTTTTGAACTCCTCCGCAACTCGCTCCTTTTCAATATGCGGGCATGAGTCTGCCATTACTCGAATCAAATGCATCGTACCCTAACCGACCTTTGCGTTCCGCCCGCACTTTCGGGCAAGCAACTGCATAGCACGCAGAGCGCGAAGAGGGTCCTGAACAAACAGCTCAGGGTCCGTGGCCCGCAGAATACCAGCGGCAAGGTCGGCGCGACCGCCAAAGGGGTCGATAATCTCTCCGGAAGAAAGGTCAAACGCCATAGCGTTGATAGTAAAGTCTCGTCGTCTCGCCGCCTCCGCGACTGTCATGCTGGGGTCGAACTCGGTCAAGAGGTCGGCGTGACCCTTCCCGAAGTGGTTGTCCCTCCTCGGAACATTGATATCGACATCAAGGCCTCCGCATTCTTTTGCCGACAACTTGATGACACCAAACTGCGCCCCAACAAGGTTGGCCCCCTTGTCTTTGAAAATCTCAACCAACCTGTCGAAGGAGATTTCGAAAACCTCAATGTCCCAATCTTTCGGCTGGCGATTGTGCAAGGCATCAATCACGGCTCCGCCGACCAATCGGGCAGAGCCACCGGCCTGCTCGACGCGAGAAACAATCTGTCGGATTTGCTGAGGAATCTGAATGGACATTGTCTGCCTCCTTACACTACCCTATAGTAGTTGCGTAATCTGAGCGGATAAATAGTTTTGTAAAACTATTGCGTGTGTGCATTTAGGTAGCTTTGTAAAACTATTGCACAGGAGTGATAGGCCGCAAAGCCTATCACTCCTTTCTTAGAGGGCTACAAACTGACCATGCAGCCCGCAGCAATAAAACTTAGTATCTTCAATGGTCCACGTTTTGACTTGATGATGATGCCCAAAGACCCACGTGCGCGGCTGGTAGTCTCCATGCTCAAGGGCCTTTTCCAATCCGTTAGGTGTTGCGCTCATATCACGATTATGCCTCTTGATGACTACTCGCAGCGGACAATCATGAGTCACAACTACATCGGGCCTTCCATCATTAAGGGCGTCAAAAAAGGAATAAAACTCATCTCGACTCGGAGTTTCAGACGGCCACCAATCACGTCCCTCTGATCGCATATGCTGGTCTGTAGACTCGGCCCCACCAAAGAATAGGTGGCTCTTCCCGTCAAGCTCAATGGTCGTACCTCGATTGACAAAAAAGCATCCTTCTGCCAGACGAACAACGTCCGCGCCCCCCTGCGCTTCTCGGAGGCTCATCCACTCGGGCCAATTGTCATGGTTTCCGCCACAAGTATACCACTCGGGACCAGCCTCCCTTTCTTCAAAGTATGCAGCCACCTTGCACGGCATTCCCGGCTGGAAGTGGCATCCAAAATCCCCAACTTGAACGACGACTTTGATACCCCTCTGAATAGCAATAGCGTCAATGCTCTTGATTGCATCTACGCGACCATGCGTATCTCCGGCGTAATAAATCATGTAAGCTCCCTTCGTATATCTATAGTAGTTGCGTAATCTGAACGGATAAATAGTTTTGTAAAACTATTGCAGAAAGGTACCAGTTTTGTAAAACTATTGCGAGAGGTACCATAGACTGTGCAGTCTATGGTACCTCCTTTGCTATCCGTAGACAACCGACCAGTTCTCTTCCATTTCAATGCTTGCACGTGCGAGGTCGCGAATCACCTCCAGGGTCCAGGCTTCCGCTTCGTTGTTATTCCCGGCAAGACAATCGACCAACCGGAATGCCGAGCGAGCATTCGGAGCACCTTCGGGATTTGCGAGCACGGCAACAATCGCATAGTCCTCCGCCATACTAAGCCCCAACTCCTGAACCTGTGGGTCAGAGAGGAAGGCCGCGCGTGTGTAGACCACAACATTTACAACGCTTGGCACAGCCGCATATGCCCTCTTCAGATATGCATTTACCTTCCCGCGCCATACGACTGGCGCATAACAGCCCGGGTCCTGACGGCTCCGACCTACGCCGCAAGTGATTCCACATGCGTCCACGGCAGCCAGAGGGAGAGAGATAAAGTGTTGTCCCTCGGCCCGGTCAAGACTCGAATCATAGCTTTTGATTGCATCTGACAGAAACGTCTCAAATGCGTTTCTGTCAGATACCTGCGAGCCAACACCAACGGAATCAAAAGCCTGACAGGTAGGGGAGACGAAAAAAGAAAAATTGGACATGCGTATGCTCCTGCAATAGTTTTACAAATGTTTTCGTGGACCACGGAGCCGGGGGACTCACGCCCCCGGCTCCGGCCTGCCGCTACTCTTCCCGAGAGACCTGCCCCTCGAACTTGACTCCGCCCTTCGCGGGAATCACCGGAAGGTTGTTCACAATCTCCGACTGGAAGAGGGCCATGCATTCGTTGTAGAGCGCAGCGTCCTCCGCGTTGAGGCTTGCGATGCGAGCCTCCATTCCCTTCTTATCGAGGGAACCAAAGGTCTTCCACACCTCGATGAGCTTCTTCGGGGAGTGCTCCCGAGTCACGCCGCTGATAACCAGCAGCATCACCATAGCTCCCGGAGTCCGCGCCCGGTCGGTGCCGCGTCGAGTGTAGCTTTCGCCACGCTTCACGGTTCCCTTGACGCGGACGGTGAAGTCCACGTTTTCGGTCTTACCGTGGGGAAGAGCGGCAACGTCGTTGCAGTCGTTGAGCTTCACTGCCTGCGCGAGGGCGAGAAGCTGGGGGGTGGTCAGGTTACAGATTTCGGTCTTAGCCATTTGAGGCTCCCAGTAGAGGGGGGGTTGATTCCCTCTTACACTACCCTATAGTGGTTGCGTAGTTTGAGCGGATAAAATCCTTTTGCAAAACTATTGCTGGGGCGGCTTTGCTTTTCTCATTTGAGACTACGCAACTACTATAGGTTGATGAAAGAGAGGTGTGTCATGGCAAAGAAAAACCGCTCAGCAAAGGCCGCGCGAAAAGCGCGCCAGCATCGCGCGACCGAACGGGCCGCGATGCGCGGCAAGGGAAGCGTCTCCCGTGGACGCAACATGGAAGTCCTCGGGATGATTCTCGGGCGGGCAGGGCGCGCCGGGAATCACGGTGACGCTCGAAAGCAGGAAAGTCGAAAGGCTTGCCGGGGCAAGGTCCGAGAGGACTGAGCTTTTTCCGTCCTGTAAAACTATTGCAGGGACTGTGCCAAGTTTGGTGGATTTGTAAAACTATTGCAGGGACTGTGCCAAGTTTGGTGGATTTGTAAAACTATTGCAGGGGCGGGGAGGGTCCGGGCTTCTGCCCGGACCCTCCCCCTCGGGGCTACCGCTCCCATGGGGGAAGGGGGTTGCCGCTCGCCCAGTCACTCTCCCAGCGATGGCGCATCCCCTGAATCGCGGCCAGCGGAACCCCGTGGGTGTTCCTTTCGGCAAGCTGCTCATCGGAGCAACCTCCGTCAAAGACCGACTGAACCTCGACGGTCAGACCCAACTGCTCAGCAGCAGCGAGGTACGGCTCAAGCTCCCATCGCTGGGTGAATGTGTTGTGAACGACCACAGGAAGCCCTGCCTCCATTCCGCTGAGAGCCTGACCCTGACACCACGCGTGTGCCTCCGGGAGACCGCTGGGGTCGAACTTGTACTCCCCGTCCTCCATGAACCAGTCGTCAGCAGCCACGCACACGGGGCGGTTGAGCTTGAGGGCGGCGGTAGTCTTTCCTGCGCCGGGCAGGCCGCGCACGAGAATGATGTCTGCTGTCTTGGTTGTCATGAGAACTCCTATTGCTCGTTACACTAACCTATAGTAGTTGCGTAATCTGAGCGGATAAAATCCTTTTGTAAAACTATTGCGCGTGTGCTCGACCTTGTTTGGCCGAGATGGGCTGGGTATCCGACGGTATCCGACCCACAAGCCAGCCTCCCTCCACCTTGCAATAAGGCCCTCCCCGCGGCGAATAGTTTTACCCTTCGAG
>UEXM01003251.1_pt1 | contig 10574 bp, 7 predicted proteins | sample 1796661 | NCBI WGS metagenome assembly UEXM01 (sample SAMEA4772469, study PRJEB27181) | metagenome
TAGAAAATATTTTGCCCTTTTCGTCCAGTTTTCAATTGCCTACCGTTAGGTGAAAAATTCATTCAAAAAGGGCCTTTTTTATAATCGCTTTTTTATAAAAAAACGAGAACAGAGTCTACGGGTAGACTTGTTCGCTCTAGATATACCACTCCATCGTCAAAAGCAAAAAAAAGTTCATTTAATGCAAAAAAATAAGCCCCGCAATCATTTTTGCAGGGCTTTTATTTTAAAACGTTTATTTTTAAATTTTTAGCTGTCTCTCCAGAGATTATTCGAAGCATATTTGATGACTTCTGTAGCGGAAGCTTCATTGTATCCATACTCATCCATCAAGGTCTTAATCATTTCGTTATATTTACCTTGCTGCTTCTTATCTCTTGACTTTGATTTGGTTACAATTCTGGAAATGTCGCGAACAGAAGCAAGGAGTTTATTTTCAATTGCCTCTTTGAGTGGACCATAAGAGTTCCAATCAATTGTTTCGCCTTTTCTCAGCTTTGCAAACATATAAGCTGTAATGTCTGCTCGGAAGTTTTCTCTTGCAGATCCAACGATTCCAATTTGCTCTTCGATAGAGCATAAAAACTCTTCATCCGCTTGCATTTCTTCATTTGTCACCTTATCTTTCACTTTTGATCCATTAACATAAGCTTCTGCGTGATCCAAGTAATTGTCGAAAAGCGATTCTGCCTGTTCTTGGTAGGCGGAAACAAATGCCTTAGTGATTTCGGTCTCAAGAATATTTAAATACTCGTCGTGCAGCTCTTTTTGAAGGAATGAGAGGTATTTCTCTCTCAGGTCTTCAACGACAACTTGCTCCTTGACTTGCTTGACTAATGCATCCCTGATGGAGATTGGGGTTACCATATTATTCTCCGAGTCAGCAACAGCCGCGTCAATTGACTTCATAATGAATCTGGTGGAGATGCCTGTCATTCCTTCGTCACGAACTTCTTCGCGAAGGTCTTCAATATCAACTTTCTTGATATACCCCTTCTCAACAACCTCTTGGCCGTTGTAAATTTTCATCTTGGTCATAGGGTCGACCTTATTTGAAGGCTTGAGCCTTGTCAAGACAGAGAACATAGCCGCAACTTCGAGTGTGTGAGGGGCGATATGTGCATCAAAGTCCGATTCATCAAGCATTTTCTTATAAATCTTCTGCTCTTCATTGACTTCTAGACAATAAGGAACATTTACTCTGACAATCCTGTCAAGAATAGCCTCGTTGGTGTTCTCGGATTTGAATTTGATCCACTCTGCTTCGTTACAGTGTGCGAGAATGACACCGTCAAAGTAAATCATGGCACCTTTGCCGGGTGATGGGACTGCTTTTTCTTGTGTTGCGGTAATCATTGTATGCAAGAATTCAATCTCGTTTTTGAAAACCTCAACAAACTCAACAATTCCACGATTTCCTACGTTGAAGGCCCCATTTAGGCTTAGAGCACGAGGATCATCTTCCGGATAGAGATCTAATTTTGAAATGTCCTCTGACCCCACTAGGATGCTTGTGTCCTGTGTGTTTGCATCCATAGGAGGAACAACTCCGATACCTCGGCGGCCACGAATAGAGAAGCTTTTTTCGGAGACTGGGAAATTCATATAATCTCCGCCGAATTCTTCTAATAATCTGTGACGACATACTGGGCAAAGATCACCTTCGATCTTCATTCCATATAATTCTTGAAACTTATCACGCAAACTTCTAGGGACTAAGTGAAGAGGCTCTTCGTTAATCGGGCATCCGTCGAGAGCATAGAGAGGGCCACTGTTTTCAAGGGCTTTCTTGATGTGCTCCACCAATGCAGATTTGCCCGCCCCAACTGGGCCGAGCAATAATAAAACTTGCTTACTTTCTTCACCCTTCATTGATGCCGAGTGCAAGTATCTCATAATCTTAGCTAAAGATCTCTCCATTCCAAAGAACTTACTCTGAAAATAGTCGTAGGTCTTTAGTGACTCTCCACCAAAAAGGTTAGAGCACCTAGAATCCTCTTCGGACATTCTAGTAATACCTTCTCCGGTAATTGTTGTATACAATCTCTTGTGTGCCAACATGGAAATCTTCTTGTCCTCTTCGATCATCTCTAAATAATCAGAGAATACTCCAGAAAACTTTTCCCTTTTGTTGTTCTTCTTGTGCTTTTCAGCAATTTCCAAAAATTTGTTAGTTTTTGATTCTTTAGTCATTTTAAAATTCCCATAGCTCGTCTTCAATGAGCGTTATAAATTCTACATTATCGTTCCACAAATAACAGATGTGGTCATAAACTTTGTTTGCGTGCGATAGCTCCAAATCTCGTCCATCGTGCTCATGCTTGATAAAAAGTGTATTTGTCTTTTTTTCATAGTCTTCAACATAAACAACAGGAACTCCATTTAACCCCACATTACTAATTAGACCGTCACGAACGGTTTTCCACCCTTCTTTATCAGAAATTTCTTTAATTGAGTAATTTCCTGAATATCTATCCTTTGAATAATTGAACAGATTTAAGTCTGCACAAACTTTTTCATCGAGATATTTCCTGATAAATGATTCGTCGTCGTGCGTTTCTCTCACCAAAAGACATTCTTCAAATCCGTGTTCTTCTTCAATCTTCTTAAATAGGGTATAACCGAGGTGGTAAGGGTTTACTCTCCCAACAATAGGTCTAACAACCTGATTGTGTGTTTTGAGGAATGCCAAGTGGTATTTGTCTGGCAATCCTAAGTCATACATGATTTTTTCATGGATAAGGACGGCCCAACCTTCATTCATAATTTTTGTTTGGCCTTGGGGAACAAAATATTTTGATCTTCGCTCAACCATTTCAATTAAATCTCTCTGCCAATCCTCTAAATCACGAGCGTTTTTGCGAATGAAACCTAGCAGGTTGTAATCTTTTTGCACTAGACCAATAGACAGGTCAATTTTGCCTTCTGTTTTCTTAAACAAGTCTTTTTTCGCTGCATCCTCACTAAGTCTAGTAATGCCCGGTGTGCGAGGAATTTGATATTGAATAGCATGGCAAGCATCCAGCATTCTCTCGACTCTTTCTATACCGATAGCAGGGTCTTCAATGTATTGTTGGACGCGCTTACCAGCTGCTTTGAATCTAGAAATAATGTTATCTGGATCTGTGTGCCTAAACATTCTATTATTCTTGAAGAAGTCAGAGTGACCCACACAATGAGACATTGTTAAAAGGTGAGTACTCATTGGATTCTCAAGCATAAGATAAGCGATGGATGGGTTGGAGTTAATGATCATCTCGTATGGAAGACCCTCCATACCAAGATTGTATCGTGTAATTGTTCTTTCAAAAGATTTGCCGAAAGACCAATGTCGATAATGAGTTGGTAGCCCGCTGTAGGCCATGGCTCCGATCATTTCTCTATAATTTAGTATTTCGTATTCGATAGGAAACCAGTCTAAGTTATATTTTTCCTTTGCAATCTCGCAAATTTTGTCATCCCAATCCTGTAATTCTTTAATGGACCAGTCTTTCATTATCCTTTTCCTCCGAACAATAGTTTAAATGAGGGCCAAATATGTGTTGGCTTAGTTATCCTAATTCTTTTAAAGCTTTCGTCTGCAATGGGGCTTAACTTTTTCCATAAATTAGTAGCCTCACTTTGATTATAATTAAATGATTTACTCAAGATTCCATATGTATTTTCTGATGACAATGCTGAAGGGTCTATCTCTGCATAGCACATCATCTGATTCAATTCCTTCAGTTCTCTAAATAAACTGACTGTCTTTTCATCATCGAATCCCCAGTTTTCTCCGTCGCCTGAATAAAAAGTATAGACATTCCAGCTTGAAGGATGATATCTCTTGGATATAATGTCTTTTGTCAACTGCAGAGCCGAAGACATTATTGTTCCACCCATCGTACCTCTCTTAAAAAAGTCATCTTCATTGACTTCTTTTGCATCAGTTGAGTGAGATACAAACACCACTTCAACATTGTCATATTTATATCTTAAAAACTGATACAGTAGGAAGTAAAAACTTCTTGCCATATACTTCTTTTCTTTTCCCATGGAGCCAGATACGTCCATAACAAAGAAAATTACTGCCGAATTATTCTCTTGAGGCTTAAGCTTTGTGTGTTTGTATTTTAAGTCGTCTTCATGGAATGGAAATCTCTCACCAGATTCTGGATCAAACGCGCCGGACGCGATGGCTATCTTTTTTCTTCTGATTTTTCTCTTAATTGTCTCTTTTTTGGACAATCTGGATCTCATTCCCTTCTTTCTGAAACCACTGCGCTTCGGCTTGTGGGATTTGATGAGTCTAAATCTTTTTTTCTCTAAATCTGGAAGCTCTAAATCTTGGAATAGATATTCGGCGAGTTCGTCTAAAGTGACTTCTACGTCGTAATATTCTTCACCCGCTTTGTCGGAACCTTTCTTTCCTTGAGCCTTTTGTTTTTGGCCGCCCTTTCGCAAGACTTGGCCTCTTTTTATTTTTTTGTCACCTGCAGATCCTGTTTTCTGGTTCTTTTCGTTATCCCCATAGACAAAATGATATTCTTTAATACCTTTTACGGGTATTTTAATTTTCTTTTTACCATCTTGGCCAATAATAGACTCATCTGCTATTACATCCCTTATTCCTTCTTTGATTGCTTTATCAATTTTTTCTTTATGCCGCTTTCTATCTGCAGCTGAACGGTCTGCGTTTGACTTATGTTCTCTAAAAATGCTCAAATTAGCCCCCAAAGTACGAAGTGATGGCGGAAAGGAATATTACTATCAAACTATCTCCTGCTTCCAAATCATAATTGCTTATAATCTGATTGGCCTCGTTGATGTAAAAATCCCCTGAACCCTCTACAGTAGTAAGTAGTTGTAACATACCGTTTAAGAACACCATAATCGTGTCTGCATTGAGAACTTGACCCTCTGGAATTGAGAAAAAATCATTAACACTGGTTCCGGGAGCAACTGGTGCCGATAAAATACTGGGAGTACTAGATTCGGAGTCTTCCGCACCGTGAACTATTTTTGCAGCAGTGGTGTATGGCACACCTCCGCCTCCTCCGCCAGAGCCTTCTGAATCTTCAGAATCTGTGTCTCCGGATAGAGCTTCCGAAAGAGAGGCGTTCTGGATAGCGGCAGACTGTATAGCAGCGTCTAAAACCTCGAAATCAAGAAGCCCCCTTCTAGTCCTTATACATTTCGCGAGTATTTGAAACTTATGGTCAATTTGTCCAAATAGCTGTCTTTCTTCGGTTAAAGAGACAATTTCATAAAAATGAGTACCATATTGAACATAATCCCCCTCTCTGACATATAAATCTTGATCTTCGTGCAATCTTCTTTCGTGAAACCTGACTGTTATAGAGTTTGATTTATCTAAGCCAAAGTTTTCAGTAGTTGTGGTGATACCATCAAACTCAACTAGGCTGTATACTCTTACCGGAGGAAGGAAACACTTGTCTATAGCCTCTCCGTAGAGCGGGTGAAAGTTGGTATATTCCATTGAAATTGGCAAATATAATATTTGCTGGCCAATTACCCTCTCTAATAGTTCGTCATTTACTTGCTTTACTAGATTACGCTCTTTTTCTCCTAAGAAGAGCGGAGGTGGTGGATTTGTAGGTTTTGACCATTTATTATCTGACATTATTAATAATCCTTATCGTCGCCAAGTACTACTCTCTCTCTAGTTATCCTTATTTCAGCGGCTGACTCTCTTATTGTTACCTTTGGCTGATCATCATTCTTATCTAGCCCCATTAAATATCCCAAAATCTTCAAGTTTACAATTGTTTTGAAGCTTCTTTCTTCTTCTGATAAATTAGATATATTATTTTCTAGCGCGACGTTGCCATCAACGAATCCTTCGAACCTGTGTCCATCTTTATTGATAAAGAAGTTGTTGATTTGACCAGTATAGGCGAAAAATGGAGCAACAATCTCGTTCATCTGTTGTTGATATTCTGTGTTTATTGTTAATTTATAATCTGCTACCACGTATGTGGGGAGTGGCATTGTAATGGTCTCATAGACAACCTTCTGATTGTTGAAAGGGTAAGTTTTTTGACCGTACTTTCTTTTAGCGTCTGCATTTGCGAAATTGGAAGTCTTTTCCTGACTTATTCTTCTCGCTACGGTAATTGCGCCCCCTTTTGCATCATTTTTCCTTGGAAGATGGGACCATGCAACACCTTTCATATTGGGATCCTTAATTAAGGATGTTCTCTCGATACTGATAGCCGGAAGTATGAAGACATCCTTGTTTCTAAGGTCTTTATTATCTTTTACTTGAAACGCCCTTTCTGCTATTGACCAAATTAATGGAACTTTCTTAAAACCCTCATTGGTCGTACATGATATATTCAGATTTTCATCTAACCATTCATATAACGCCAAATCCAGCGTTTCTATTGTGGAAGGCATAAAGGTTATTTCCTTTAAGGCAGGAGTCTTTTCGCTTTCGCTTTCCTTATAATAAGGTCTAAATCCCGCATTGTCTTCTTTTCTGCTACTCATGGTTTATCCTTGGAAAATAATTAGCGGCACTTTCTTCTGTACGTCTTCAACTGCAGTAACCTTCTCTGCATCGCTTTTTGCTATCTCGGTATAGGTCAGCTGGTCAAGTATGTCTTTCAATTCTTCCCTCAACTTTTCCTGCTCTTCTTTGGATTGACTAAGAAGTGCATCGGCATTTAGATTTACAGATTCTCCGGGGATCGGTATTGATTGGAACTTCCCTCTAATTTGGGCTAAAGTCTCTTTAGATAGAGACAGGGCAAATCTTCGGATCCACTGCTTACCAATTGCATTGATATTTTCATAAGGAATATTATCAAATGGTATGGTGTTCATGTTGTTTACACCGTCGACTCCATTGTCATATTCCGCGTTATTTTCCCACGGTGCCGGAACTACTGAAAATTCTACCCACATGTATTTATAGTTTGTTATAACTGCTGGTGATGGGTAAATTCTTAATTTATTGTTTTTTAACTCATAAGAATAGTGAGACATTCGCGTATAAATATGGTCTTCGTATGCCATTGCTTGCAATTTATTCTGCCAAGTTGGGATAATTTCAAATGTAGAATCATCGGTATATTGACCATAGTAGTTCAAGTTGCCTACGACATTCAATCCTCCGAAGTATCCGAAGAATCTCCACATTGCGTTGGGTGTCTTATAATAGACTTTTTTAATTAAAACCCTCTTATCTCCAACAATATCTTGGTATGGGTTTCCTGCGCCGCCAGATGGGTCAACTCCAGTGGCGGATGAGGCTGATATTATGGCTTGTAAATCATAGTCTTGCTGCATCGGCTTCAATTCAAAAGACGCAGAATATACCGGTATCGTTCCACCCACTCCGGCTTCAAAAGAAAAACCATCGGAAACCCTTCTAGCATATTCAAACATTACTCTTGGGAATTTTAAATTAACATTCTCTGGCCCTGTAAGCCTCTGACCTTCGTGGTCAAAAGTTCCAGTGGGCTGGCCCAAGACATCAGATAATACATTCTTCGACTGATGTAGATTTACAAGATAACTGTATTCCAGTACCGCTTCCTGATAATTGGCGTAAACGTTTTCCGCCTTAAGTTCTATATCCAGTACATCTCCGCCTAATTTCCTAAATGTATAAGCAACTTGATCAGATGCTCCGGATAAAAATTGTGAAGAGTCAGAATATATATCAAGCGGCAATGATGTCGCAACCTGAGAAACTGTTCCGTTCTCCGGCAATATAGACTTGCTCATTTGACTTTCTGGTGTTAGTGTTGGGAATGCCATATAAATTCCTCCCTAGCATTAAGTAGTTTCCACAAGCACAAAACCCCCCCACAATTTGTGGAGGGGCATGTAATTAGTCGGTTAGTCTAGGATTATACTAAATCAGTAACGATAACCAAGCCGTACATATCAGGACGAACCATTTTCTTCGCGTAGCGAGTCATGACACCCTTACGAGGTACGAAGTCCTCTGTGCCAAAGATGGTAGGAGTCATCTGGAGAGGTACATATGGTGCGTAAACGTATCCGCTTTCAAGGAAAGAAGAACCTTTACGGCCACAAAGTACAACGTTTCTTGGGAAGTAAGGATCAACGTAAACGTCGAACTTCTTGCTCAAGGAACCAACTCTAACTGCTCCAACTTGTCCACGATCATCATCGTGAGTAACAGCACCACGGAATCCAGCAGTGAACTCAAGAAGGTTTGCAACTTCAGGTGATACAACGATGAAGTTTGCGCCGCCTCTCAATGTCTTGCGGTGGATCTGTGCTGAAACGTCATTGATTGTTTCAACAAGGGTTTCGTACCATTCTGATACGTTGCCGGTGAAGTCTGGGTAAGCTGTTGTCGCCGAAAGAGGAACACCTGTTTCGCGCTGAACAAACTTGCCGGGTAGACGTGACCAGTACAATTTACCAGCAGTTGCGCCTTTTACAAGGTCTTCCAAGATTTCTTGGTCAATTTCAAGAGCGATGTGCTCTGAAAGTACGCTTGTAAGCTCAACTTCAGCGTCAAGATTGTGATAAGCATTCAAATCTTGAGCCAATTCTGGTGTCCACTTAGCCTTAAGCTTTCTGGTCTTGGCTGTAACAGCTACAGAATCAACCTTGATGTCGATTTCTGGAATCTCTGTCTGCTGCTCAAGTTCCCAAGTCGGGTCACCAACTATAGAACCGAGTGCTCCGCCGCCGATGAAATCATCATCAATTGCGAATCCCCATTGACCAGCGTAAGAGAACAAGTCACTAGCGACAAGTGATCTGTCGACACCGGTTGCGACAATCAAAAGCTCACCTGCGGTTACTTCGTCGTCTCTGATAAGGCGACGAACAACGGTTGCGTGAGTCATTGGTGTCAAGTTTGTAATTGTAACATAATCTTTGATGTTCAATTGATTATCTGTCAAATCAGACAAAGTGATGCTAACAACTGCGACTTCTGTATCTGCAGGTAGGTCTGGATCAAAACGGCACAAACCGTCGACACCGAGAGAGCTTGAGTGTGCAGCACTAAACCATACTGTGTTGTCAGGAGTCCCGACAGTACCACTAGCAATCAAAGTTGCCGATGCTGTGTTTGAGCCAGTTGGTGCAGAATAGCCGTTGTTCAATGCGTAAGCACTTCTTTCAGCTTGTACACCAGAGAGGTTAACACCACCAGTGATTTGAGAAGCAACAACACCACCGCCGTAGATAGATTCTCCAGCTGGGTTGTCTAATCTTGCAGCTTCACGAGTGAAGTCCAAGAAGAAAATGAGGCCAGATGGCAAGCTCATTGGTTGTACAGATACAAGATCGTTAGCGATCAATCCGCCGAATACACGACGAACAATTGGGAAAGCAACTGAAGCGAAACCTTCAACGTCGCCGCCGCCCGCACCGCCCATAGATGAAGCTTCGCGAAGAAGTTCCTTAGCTTGGTTTTCTAGAAGTGCAGCCATTCCATGCTTTGTGCGCTCATTGCCCATGCCTTCCAAGAGACCTGTCTTTTCCCACTTATTGAGAAGAGCAGCTCCTTCCTTGGAGAGATCACGTCTGACAATGCCTTCTGTTAGTTTATTAATAATTGACATTTTAAAAATTCTCCTTTAAATTATTTTGATTTTTTTATGCCCGCCAGAATTTGCATCCTATCCGTTACGGGAGAACGCTCCTGTCTGGCATCTCTTCTGGGTAAAGTGGCAGTAGGTCTTTCGATGGTCTCGCGAAGTGATTGTGGTCGTGCTTTACCCGTTACACTACCCACTGCGCTCTCTAGAGTTTCAAAAATTACCTTTGCTTCATTGATTGAATCTGCGTTTGACAATGCTTCGACAATTTTAGTTTTTTGTCGCTCATTCAAGGAGTCGTTTGTTAAAACGCGATTCGTGTATAAAAACTTTGCATTAGATAAGCTAACTTGGTCAAACTTTTCTTTAAGAACTTTTACTGTCTCTTTTAGCTTATCTCTTTGTTCGGAAAGCCTGTCTCGTGCTGCTACAAGCTCCTTATTTTCTTCTTGAGCTTCTGTTGCGGCCAATTTAGCCAGCTCCATTTGCTCCTTATATTTCATAATCTGTTCGGGAGTTCCCGCGTATCCGGATTTTTGAGGATTGATATCAACAACTAATTCCTCGATTATCTCTTCTAGGTCAGATACTTCAATCTCTTCTTCCAAAGTGGCGGAAATTTCGGTGGTCGCGACTTCTGCTTCGTGCCCAAGTGAGGGCATTTCTGTAGATTCTATGTCGGAAGCCAATTCTTCGTGAGAAGAAGGTTCTCCAACGAGGTCTTCATCAACCTCTGACAAGGCATCTGCCATGCTTTTTAATTCTTCCATACTAAGTACAATTTCTGACTCTTCAGATACGGTTTCAGGCTCAATCGCAGGAGGAATGCTTGCTTCAAGATCCTCTGAACCAAAACTAGCTTCCGGTTCTGCAGAAATCTCTTCATCTTCCTGCTCCTGTTCGAATAAGTTTTCCACTACTTCCCTAATATCAGCCGAATACTTGTTTAAAATTGCTGCCTCTGCGTTTTTGACAGCGGCTTCTTTTAATGCGGATGCATCAATAATTGCTTGCTCTAATAATGAAGACATAAAAAAG
>UEXM01003252.1_pt1 | contig 10571 bp, 15 predicted proteins | sample 1796661 | NCBI WGS metagenome assembly UEXM01 (sample SAMEA4772469, study PRJEB27181) | metagenome
CCAGTGGGCAGGAAGGATTGCGGTGGCGTATCCATAAAAGAACGGGCCATTTATTTTAATATTTGATGTGCTACCATTGCCGAGCCTTAACGATAAAGGGCAATTGGAGACCAGAGTTGTATTGGTTGAGCCATACGACAAGGACAAGGCAAGAGCAGGTGGATCTAACCACAATGACATCGACGATGAGATTAAATTTTGATCGGATGGATCATATCGGGTGTGGTTGTGATGCTAACCATATCGGGCATTTGTTATCTGTGGTTAAGGTGGTGGCTGGCTGAGTGGGATGATGAAGGATGATGGGTTTTCTAAGCAGATCGGTGTCAATCGCACACGCGAGGAAATATGTGGGTAGAATAGCAGTGTCAATGACCCATACGTTCGTTTGCGATTATGAATTAAACGCCAAGACCCCCAGCCACCATGAATTACAAAAAAACTATTACAAATCCGAGCCAAGAAAATATATTTTTTCCGTGGGGGGTGGGTTAGGCAGGGGTACCCCCCGACCGGCCTCAATCAGCCCCTCCGGTACCATCCAGCCCCTCTGTCCGACAAGGATTCTGAAATATGGCCAAAATTAAAAAACCAAAAACACAAACTGTTGATCATGGATCACCGTTTATTCAACAGCACGGGGTATACGAGGAAGCTGCCACAGACGCCGCTGGGGTGACGTTTCTGAGGAATGTAACCGCAGATCAGTTGCAGACATACCATCGGCGTGATCAGCTCTCCAGACGCGAATATCAAGCCGGTCTAAACTTCCAAAATGATTTTATGCGAGCTGGTATTGGTCCCAGATATTCCACAATGGATTTGATGAAGGTTCGCGTATCGGGTTCCGGCAATGACCATGATGCAATTCATGTTGCCAGGCAAAGGTTGTATGATGCTTTGGAGTATGTGGGTAAACCGTTGTCGGGGTTGGTGGTTCATGTCTGTGGACATGGCCATAATGCCGGTTCATGGCAGTTTGTGAAGTCGAGTAAGCGAGCCAGTAAGGACGGTATGGTTGCCTTGAGGCTGGCCTTATCTTCGCTGGCTGATTATTATCGCTTGACTTGAGGGCATATCGGGTGTAAGGAACCTATACGATGGTCATTGACGACCTCGATGATCTGAGCATGAAATTTTATGGGGTGTTTCTTTGAAGCACTCCATTTTCGTTTTTAACCTCCCTCAACTACCCCAGTTCATTCTGGGGGTTTTTTGATTGGTCCCCACCATGCCTAGAAATTTTAACGTACTGCGTGACAAAAAGGTTCGCGCAAAGCTGATTGCCTTGATTGCGGAAGGCATTGGCGTGACGTATGCCGCCAAGCAGGTTGGATCAGACCGCAGAATGGTTTTTAAGTATCGGAAAGAGGATACGGCTTTTGATGAGGCTTACAGGGAAGCTTATATTTTTTCTGTGGAAAGTGCGATTGGTGAAGCCAAGATGGCATTGGAGAATGCCGACAGCCGAGATCAAATTTTAAAATACAAGGAATTGCTGAAACACGCCGAATGGGAAGCTGAGAAGTTGCTCAAGCATTATCAGCCGGTGCAGAAGATGGAAGTCGAACATCAAGGACCGATGGTAATTGGCTGGGAGCAGGTTTGTTCCAAGTGTGGGGGCTCGATGGTTGATGTAACCCCAGATCCAAAATTGATTGAAGGTGCAGCCGATGCGGAATTACAAAAAGGAATATCGGGATTACCACGGCAAGCCGGAGCAGATTAAGCGCAGAGCCGGTCGTAACGCCGCCAGACGGCAGATGACGAAGCTGGGCATGGCGAGGAAAGGTGACGGAAAGGATGTGGATCACAAGGATCGTAATCCACAAAACAATTCACGGGGCAATTTGAGAATGCAAAGTAAATCTCAAAATCGTTCCAGAAATTCCAACAAAACAAAATTGGGGAAATAGCATGGCATATAAACCAAAAAAAGCTTCGGCAAAGACTGAGAAGAAAGCCGCACCAAAAAAGCCTAAAAAAAAACGAGCTAGAACTGCTGAAGGTGAATTTATAGCTGACGATCCCTCTACGCCCGATGTGAATGAGGCATTTGTCAGTGACGACTTTGCCAGACGCGAAGCGCAACGTAAAAAGTTTGCACCGCCGTCAGTTGGAACCGGCACAAGACGGCTTGGTGGAAAACTCGTTTAAGATATTTCCACAAGCAATAACACCGGAACAGGCAAATAATTTTGTAGTTGGTTACTGCAAGTTTACTGATCCCGTTATTGCTGATCTGGTGGAGCTGGTACGGGGTGAGTACTCCGACATATCCACCGGCAATGCGGCTTATGTCCGTGTCGAAGATCGTCTGGAAGGGCATCCGTGGCATCGCGATACCGGCAACAATGGTCATATGAGCTGGTGCCATGTGTCGGCACGAATGCTACTGAGCCCCGAAGGAACTTTTAACGGTGGTGGTTTTTACTTTCGGGATCAACCCGAAAAACCATATTTTAATTATCTGGATCTGATGGTTTATACATCGGCCACAAATGAACACATGGTTGCCAGCCACTCCGGCAGTCGCAAAGTTTTATTAATGTTTTTTGAAAAGTCCCCCACATGAACCAGCAAATACGGATACCGTATACGCCAAGACCACTACAGGCAGAGTTTCATTCGAAGCAACGCCGTTTTTCTGTTGCAGTTTGCCATCGTCGTTTTGGTAAAACCGTGATGGCCATAAACTGGCTGCTGAAAGAGATACTGACCAGCTCCCGTAAAAATGCGGTGGGGGCATACATTGCGCCGACCTATGGTGCGGCAAAACGAATAGCTTGGGCGATGCTACGCGAATATGCTGGCGTTCTCCCATCGGTTAACTTCAACGAAGCAGAACTGCGGTGCGATCTGCCAGACAACAAAAAGATTTATTTACTGGGCTCGGAAAATCCCGACAGTCTTCGAGGCATGGGTCTTACCGCCGTCTGCATGGACGAGTACGCAGATATGGATGCGCGGCTGTATCCAGAGATCATCCGTCCTGCCCTGTCAGACTTTGGAACGGGAAAGGCGTTATGGATTGGAACGCCACGGGGGCAAAACCAGTTTAAAGAAATTTACGACCACGCCGTTACAAAAATGGATAACAATGATCCCGAATGGTTCGCCATGCGGTTTCCGGCATCTGAGACGGGTGTTCTTTCTCAAGCCGAGCTGGATGACGCCAGATCGATTGCCCAAGACGACAGCCAGTATATGCAGGAGTATGAGGTAAGCTGGTCGGCAGCTCTGATTGGTAGCTTCTTTGCAACACAGCTCGACGCTATAGAAGCACGGGAACAAATTGGTAATGTACCGTGGGAGCCCAACCTCGAAGTTTTTACAAGCTGGGATTTAGGAATTTCAGATTCCACCGCAATTTGGTATTTTCAACTTCATCGAGCTGGTGAAATTAGAGTTATAGATTACTACGAAGCATCTGGAGAAGGTCTGCATCACTACATTAAGGAATTGCAGAACAAACCGTATCAGTATTCACGGCATTACTTTCCCCATGATGTCATGGTTCGAGAGCTGGGCAGTGGCTCCAGCCGCTACGAAATACTGACGGAGCTGGGTGTTCGGCCCAGTGTCGTTGCAAAGCTGACGGTACAGGACGGCATCGAAGCCGTTCGGGCAACAATACCCCGTTGTTACTTTGACCGGCAAAACTGTGTATTAGGGCTCAAGGCTCTACGGCATTACCACCGGACCATGAACCAGAGAACCGGCGATTGGAACTCTCGGCCAAATCACGATTGGTCAAGTCACGCCGTCGATAGTTTCCGGTATGGCGCAATTGGAATGCGTGACGGCGACGAAGATGAGAATTTAAAGGTAATGGCGCGAACGGGCAAGATGTCCGATGGCCGCAGTTTAGTTGAAATGGGTGACGGCAGTTTTGGTTGAGATCGAAGATGCTCAATACGCAACTGTTGTTTATATCGCTCGGCATATGCGAATGCTGGATGCTGAAGAAATATATCCTCATATGTGGAGCCCGACACCAGAAAATCTGGCGATAATGTCGTGCCGGAGTAATTTGAAATACGTTGCCTTGAAAGACGGCAAACCTGTTGCGGCGTGGGGAGCAAGCGAGCGTTTACCGGATGTCTGGCAATGTTGGATGTTTGCAACGGACGATTGGATGCAAGTTGCTTTAGCGGTTACCCGTCATATCAACAAAGTGGTTAGACCTGCTGTTATCGAAGCTGGAGCCACGAGGTTGGATTGCTGGTCGATGGAGGGGCATGACGTTGCCCATCGATGGCTTGAAATGCTGGGGGCAGTGCGCGAAGCATCCCTAGAAGATTATTCCTCGGAAAGAAAAACGTATCACTGTTATTCGTGGACGAGATCAAGATTGGAGACAGAAAATGTGTAACCCTTTTAGCTCGCCAAAACCGGCTCCGGCTCCGGTCGTTCAAGCACCGCCAACGCCTCCAACGATTGGGGATGAAGAAATTAGAACGGCAACGAATACAATTCGAAAACGTGGTTCGGCAAACAAAGGTTTTCGGTACAGCATATTGACCAGCTCACAGGGCGACACGTCAGAATTAAATCTCGGCAGAACAACTCTTGGAGGTGCATAAAATGTGTGGCGGTGGAGACGGATCTGACAACGACAGCTATTCAGCGACAAGACCAGCCGAAGAGGCTGGCGGCGAAGCACAAACTTATCGATCTTCAATGACGGGAGTGATTGGATCAAATACCGGAGACACACGTTCTGATCAAGACATGGAAAACGATTCCAGATTAAGTGAAGCTTTAGAAAAAGGCGACAAAGAATTTAAAGATGCGACAACGGGGAAAACCCGAAATGTCGATACGTATGGCAGGTCGGCATCTCCACCTTTGGAGGGATCGTTGCTGGCAAACCTTAACACCAGACCTTCAGTTGGCACTTTGCTGGGAGCGGCAACGTCTTTTGCTTTAGGCGGTATACCTGGCACCATTGCTGGCCAAGCTGTTAAGTACGGCACAAATAGTTTTCTCGGCGGTCGATAATGTGTACTCAGCAAATCTATAGCCAGATGCAATCGGGCGGCAAGAAATTACCGCAAGGTTCAATGGGCTCACGTCTGGATAATGCCCAGCGCAACGCCAGCTCAACGGCAGGTGGCGGCACATACGGCGGTACAATTTTAAATGGTACACCAAAAAACACTGATGTCGATGCAATACGCAAAACGACAATGATGGGGGTTTGATGAAAAACTCAACTGAAACAGAAGAAATCTTTAAGCGTTTCGAAGAGCTAAAAAAAGAACGTGCAAATTTTGAAAGCCATTGGCAAGAAATTGCCGAGCGTATTTTGCCTCGGTCAACTGAGTTTGTTGGTGACCGCTCCCCTGGCGATAAACGTACAGCCCTTATGTATGACGCAACGGCGGCGTTAGCTCTTGAGAGATTTTCTTCGGCTGTTGAAAGTTTATTGACGCCAAGAGGATCACGGTGGCACCGTCTTCGGGCAAGCAATCCTTACGTTGACCGTGACGACGATACACGCCTTTGGTTTGATAATGTAGAAGATATTCTATTTCGCCAGCGGTATCGGCCCCGTGCCAATTTCGCCAGCCAAATGCATGAAGGATATATTTCTCTTGGCGCATTTGGTAATGGCAATCTGTTTGTTGATGAAGATCCCGTAGCTGGATTACGGTATCGCAATGTTCATATGTCAGATTGTTTTTTTGCTGAAGACGAAATGGGCAACATAGATACTGTTTATCGTAAAATTGATCTTGCCGCCCGACAGGTTTTGAGAATGTTTGACGATAAAGATTTGTCTGATGCGTGTCGCAAACGTGCAGAGAAGCAGCCCGATGAGCGAGTTCAGATTTTACACGTTGTCATGCCTAGAAAAGATCGAGACTTAAACCGCAGGGACAGAAAAAACCTGCCGTTCTTTTCGGCTTACTTTGAAGTCGAAGGTCAACACATGATTGAAGAGGGGGGCTACTCGGAGAGCCCTTACATACCCAGCAGGTATGTTACAGGGCCACGGGAAATTTATGGACGAAGTCCAGCGATGCTTGTTCTGCCAGAGATTAAAATGGTTAACGAAATGTCCAAAACGGTTATCCGTGCCGGTCAAAAAATTGTTGATCCACCTTTGCTGGTTGCTGATGACGGTGTGGTTTTTCCGGTTAACACTAAACCAGGAGGCGTAACTTTTGCTCGGTTAGATGGCAGGTCGCAAGCACCAATACAGCCCTTACAAACCGGTGCAAGGGTAGACATCGGTCTTGATATGATGAACCAGCGGCGACAGGTTATCAATGATGCCTTTCTTGTAACCTTGTTTCAGATATTAGTGGAGACGCCACAAATGACTGCGACAGAAGTTTTGCAACGGGCTCAAGAGAAAGGAGCCCTTCTTGCTCCAACTGTGGGTCGGCAACAGTCCGAAACTTTAGGACCATTAATTGAAAGGGAACTTTCAGTATTGACGCGACAGGGACTATTGCCGCCCATGCCACCGGCAATGATTGAAGCGGAAGGCGAGTACGATATTGAATATGTATCGCCGTTGTCCCGTGCCATGAAAGCTGAAGAGGGTGTGGGTATTCTGCGAACACTGGAAATGGTTCAGCCGATTGCCGCGATTGATCCCAGCGTTATGGATAACTTTGACCCCGATGCAATTACCAGAGTTCTTGCCGATACAAATGGCGTACCAATGAAAATACTTCGTAGTCAAGATCAGATTGCAGAAATACGTCAAGGCAGAGCGCAACAAGAGCAGATGGCCCAAGCCGCACAGATGGCACCGCCAGCCGCTGATGCCGCACTAAAGGTCGCTCAGATTGCAGACATGGGCCAACAATAATTGGCAGATCAAGCAGAACAACAAAAGAAAGTATTAGCAGCCTATAAAAATATTTTTATTCATTCACCGGATGGTCAGATTGTCTTGCGCGATATGATGAAAACATCTGGAATGTTTGAAGTGACCGGCATTCGCGACAATGCCGAATTACAGCATCGAACCGGAACGCAGGATATGGTTCGACGCATCTTTTCTATTCTATCGCTCAGTGACGAGCAAATTTATTCAATAGCAACCGTAATCAACACAGGAGAAAACGACGATGGATGACCAAGGGTCCACAGTAGTGGGTAACTCAGAGGCACCACAACAGGATGTCCCAAATGAAAACACCGAAAACCAAAATCAAACCCAAACTCAAAGTGATGACAAAGGCTGGGCAAACGCCCAATACGAAGAAGTCATCCAAGCTAAAGGATGGAACAACGCCGACGATGTTCTTCAAAGTTACACAAATCTGGAAAAGACTATTGGAGCTGATAAAGTGTCTTTGCCAGCGAGCGACCAAAGCATTCTCGAATGGGATGGCTGGTCTAAACTTGGTGTGCCAGAAGATGCGTCAGAGTATGCATTGGCTGCACCAGAGGGCATGGGTAATTATGACCAAGATTTATCTCAAGAGATGCGTTCGATATTTCACGAAGCGAAGTTGACACCGGAGCAAGCTCAATTTGTTCACGACAAATATGTTGAAAGGTTTATGGGTCAAACGGATTTAGCCCAAGCAAACCAGACACAGCAAATTGAGGCGTGGGATAAAGAAATTAAAGATGAATTCGGAACAGCTTTTGACGAGCGAATTTCAGCGGCACGAACTGCCGTTCGGGAATTTGGCGGTGATGATCTGGCAAACTTAATGGATGAGACAGGTCTCGGAAATCATCCCGTACTGGTAAAAGCTTTTGTAAAAGCAGGAATGGCATTAGGTCAGTCTGGGCAGTTTAAAGAAGGCAATAGCGGATCGTTTGGTATTACACCTGCTGATGCTCAAGCTCAGATTGCGACAATGCGAGCAAACCCAGCTTTAACAGATCAAAATCATCCAGAATATAAAGTTATGAATGAAAAACTTACACGATTGTACGAGATTGCTTATCCTGGTGATGGGCAAAATCTCGATGTAGTTGCCACGGTTGGATAACTCTTCGGAGCCTAACTAGACACTGGGTGAGACTAGATCGGCGGATTACGCAGACGGGTCCATTATGGGCAACCCTTCGAACCTTAAACCTTAAACTTTAACTTAGCTGAAAAGGAGATGACTTATGTCAACTCAAATTACGACGGCTATGGTAGAGCAGTATGCTGGCAATGTCGCTCATTTGTCACAACAGAAGGGTTCGCGTTTACGCAACGCCGTTCGTGTTGAGACAGTTGTGGGTAAAAATGCCTTCTTCGAGCAGTTGGATAAAACAGCCGCTCTGAAGCGTACTACTCGTCATGCCGATACCCCCCAAGTAGACAGCGTCCATTCTAGGCGTCGTGTTAGTCTCACCGATTATGACTGGGCTGATCTCATTGATAATGAAGATCGTGTTCGGTTATTGATTGACCCAACTGGTCCTTATGCTCAATCAGCCGCTATGGCTCTTGGTCGGGCAATGGACGATGCAATTATCGAAGCGGCTGACGGCACTGCCTTCACCGGCGTCGATGGTTCAACATCAACAGCCTATAGTTCATCCATGACTGTGGATGTTCAAGTCGGTATTAGCCCAGCGGCCGATACTGGTTTGAATATAGGAAAACTAAGAGCTGCCAAGGAAAATTTGGATGCCAATGAGGCAGACCCAGATATTGCTCGGTATTGCATTATTAACGCAAAACAGCTCTCAAACTTGTTAGCAGAAACTGAGGTCTCCAGCTCTGACTTCAACACTGTGAAAAGTTTAGTTCAAGGTGAAGTAGATACCTTTTTGGGGTTTAATTTCATTCGAACTGAACGTATCGGTGTAGATGCAAATGCAGACGATAAAGTTTTGTATTTTGCGGAATCTGGAATTCTTCTTGGTCTTGGCGCACAGCCAACGATTAAGATTTCAGAACGTGCTGACAAAAATCATGCAACTCAAGTCTTTGCCTCGATGACAATTGGTTCTACCCGTATGGAAGAGAACTTAGTTGGTTACATCGAGTGTCATCCATCTTAAAGGAGAATAAGTTATGGGTACAAAAAACTCGACGCTTGTTGCTAATTATGAAGCGAAGCCTCCAGTTATGTCTGATGCTGGAAACCTACATGGCGTTTTGCGTGTAGCACAAGGCACAATAGCTCTTGCAGCCGGAGATTCAGATGACGATGATATTGTCATGTTGGCTCCAATACCATCTAACGCGACTGTGTCTGCTCTGTTTATCGGATCAGATACGTTAGGCGGTAGTTGCACATTTAATGTAGGCATTTACACATCGGCTGGTGTTGTCAAAGACGAAGACGTTTTTGCAACGGCAGTTGCTGATGCAGGTGCAATGGCTGACGTTCGTTTTGAAGCCGCAAACATCAATACTTGCGGTCAAAAAATGTACGAGCTGGCTGGTGATTCCTCAGACCCTGGTGGGGTCTACTACGTGGCGGCTACGATGTCGGCTGCCGGTGGTACCGGTGGCGATATGTCATTCATAATTAACTACATTGTGACTTAACGGTTAGGGGGGCTTCGGTCCCCCTTTCTTTTTAGGAATTATATATGACTGCTTCAACAACATTTGTCAGCATATGCAATCTAGCTTTAACGGAGCTGGGCGCGGCTAATCCTCCAATTACTGATTTAGCGGATAATACAAAACCGGCAAGAGCCTGTAATCGTATTTTCCAACACGCATTGGAGCAATCACTTCGCGATCACCCGTGGAACTTTGCATTAAAAAGAGCAACACTTGCCGCTGATACTGTTGCGCCAATATGGGACTATGCAAACGCATTTCCATTTCCAACCGGCGCACTGCGAATTATTGAAGTTGATACTACTGAAGAGTGGGTTGTTGAAGGCCAAAGCATTTTATCTGATGCCGCCGCACCACTAAACATCTTGTATGTCGATACGGTAAGCGATCCGACCTTATTTGATGCAATGTTTGTTGAGGCATATGCCGCCAAAATAGCGGCAACAATTGCATTTGACATTACAGCCTCAAGATCGGCTGTCGCAGATATGAATACTCTTTATGCACAGCGACTACAGGCGGCACGGCTTGTTGACGCTCAAGAAAGTTTAAGTGCAGATGAAACGAATTGGTTAGAAGCGAGAAACTAAATGGCACGAGTTTCCCAGCTCCAAACAAACTTTACCGCAGGTGAGTTGTCCAATCGTTTATTGGGAAGACCGGATCTTTCAAAATATAAAGACGGTGCAGAACTATTAGAAAATGTTGTTGTCTTTCCGCATGGTGGTGTTTCACGTAGGTCTGGCACAAAGTTTGTAAAAGAAGTTAAGGTCAGTGCAAATAATACACGGCTTATTCCTTTTGAGTTTTCTGTTACCCAAGCTTACGTTCTTGAGTTTGGCGATGAAATTATGCGTGTCTACAAAGATGGTGGATCAGTTTTAGAGGATAATAAAACAATTTCTGGGGCCACTAAAGCAAATCCGTGCGTCATTACTGCAACGTCACACGGTTACAGCAATGGAGACGAAGTCTTTATTTCATCTGTTGTCGGCATGACTGAGCTGAACGGAAAATATTATAAGGTTAAAAATAAATCTACCAATAAGTTTGAGCTGAAAGACATTCACGATCGAAA
>UEXM01003254.1_pt1 | contig 10564 bp, 10 predicted proteins | sample 1796661 | NCBI WGS metagenome assembly UEXM01 (sample SAMEA4772469, study PRJEB27181) | metagenome
GGTCTGGGAGCCACAGGGCTGGCAGCGGTTCTGGTCCAGGGTTTCATCGAGCTCGGCCACGGAGGAAGGAAAGGCCTCTTCGCCCACAAACACAACCAGATTCTTGATCCACATAAACAGGTTCCAAACAGAGGGCGGCGAGAAAAGGCGCCGCCGAAATAGAAGGGTTGGCCACAGTAGCGAAATGGCCCAAGCGGCTCAAGCGCTCATTCCGGAGAATCGGACAACAATCCGGCAGGAACTGCGGTGCCTGTTAAGGGTCACTGTGGGTAAGGTATTTGTTTTGCCATAACGGACGCCAAAAGCGACCGGGACAATCACACAGCATCTACAGGAGCAGGTGATGAAAACACTGACATTCCCCAACGGCGACACCATGCCGCAACTGGGCCTGGGTACCTGGAAATCCCAGCCCGGCGAGGTCTATGAGGCCGTAAAGGCGGCCATCAAGATGGGTTACCGGCACATCGACTGTGCCCATATCTACGGCAACGAGGACGAAATCGGCCAGGCGCTGCAGGATGTGTTCTCCGCCGGCACCGTACAGCGCGAGGACCTGTGGATCACCTCCAAGCTGTGGAACAGCGACCATGCCCCGGAGGATGTGCAGCCGGCCCTGGAAACCACCCTGAACAACCTGAAGCTGGATTATCTGGACCTGTACCTGATGCACTGGCCGGTGGCCCTGAAAAAAGGCGTGCCCTTTCCCCAGTCCGGTGACGACATGGTGTCCCTGAACGACTTGCCGGTAGCTACCACCTGGGCCGCCATGGAAGCGCTGGTGGACGAGAATCTGACCCGGCAGATCGGCGTGTCCAATTTCAGCGTCAAGAAGCTGGAAGACCTGATCGGCAAGGCCCGGCTGAAACCGGCCATGAACCAGATCGAACTGCACCCCTACCTGCAGCAGACAGCCATGCTGCGTTTCTGTCAGCAACAGGGCATTCACCTGACTGCCTACTCCCCGCTGGGCTCCTCCGATCGCCCGGACGGCCTCAAGGCCGAGGACGAACCGGTGCTGCTGGAAGACCCGATCATTCATGACATCGCCGACAATCACAGCGCCAGCCCGGCACAGGTGCTGATCGCCTGGGCCCTGCAGCGCGGCACGGCGGTGATTCCGAAATCGGTGAACCCGCAACGGCTGCAACAAAACCTGGCCGCCGCTGACCTGACACTCAGCGAGGACGACATGCAGGCCATCGCCGAGCTGGACCGTCACCGCCGCTACGTGGACGGCGGTTTCTGGGCACAGCCGGGCAGCGATTACAGCCTGGAAGGTCTCTGGGACGAATAACCCCAAGCCAGGCTAAACCGTAGGGTGCCACTGAGCCTGGGGCGAACTGCACCGCAACCGCCGTGGTCATGGTGCAGTTCGCCCCAGGCTCAGTGGCACCCTACGCAGACCTGAATTCCTCATGTCTTCACGCCCTTTGGCCCGGGAAGACATGGTCATCCGCGGTCGGGAACGGCCATCCTTGGGTTTTCCTTTTCATCAGGATGACCCATGGATTTTCTGCGCACCCCGGATTCCCGTTTCGAGCGACTGCTGGACTACCCCTTCGAGCCCAACTACACGGACGTGGGTGGCCTGCGCATGCATTATCTGGATGAAGGCCCGGCGGATGCCAAGCCGGTGCTGATGATGCATGGTGAGCCGTCCTGGTCGTACCTGTATCGGCACATGATTCCGATCTGCGCCGCCGCCGGCCACCGGGTGGTCGCGCCGGATCTGATCGGTTTCGGTAAATCCGACAAGCCCACCGACATCAACGCCTACAGCTACCAGAGCCACATGGACTGGATGCAATCCTGGCTGGAACAGCTGGACCTGCGTGATATCACCCTGGTCTGCCAGGACTGGGGCTCACTGCTGGGCCTGCGCCTGGCGGCGGAAAACCCGGAGCGCTTCCGGGCCATCGTGGTGGGTAACGGCATGCTGCCCACCGGCGATCTGAAAATCCCCAAAGCCTTTACACTGTGGAAAAATTTCGCGCTCTACAGCCCGGTATTCCCCATCGCCCGCATCATCGGCAGCGGCACCTTCAAGACACTGGGCCCGGATGAGCGCCGCGCCTACGATGCGCCCTTCCCGAGTAAGAAATACAAGGCCGGCGCCCGGGCGTTTCCCAAGCTGGTGCCAGTGACCCCGGATGACCCGGCCAGCGATGCCAACCGCCAGGCCTGGAAGGTGCTGGAGCAATGGGACAAACCGTTCCTGACCACGTTCAGCAATGGCGACCCCATCACCCGGGGCGGCGACAAGTACATGCAGGAACGCATCCCCGGCGCCAAGGGGCAGCCTCACCAGACCCTGGTGGGCGGTCACTTCCTTCAGGAGGATTCGCCGGTGCAGTTTGCCCGGGCCGTGAATGCGTTGATTGCCGGGCTGGAGTCGTAGCTTGTTGGAGCCTTGCTCGCAAGGCGAAGGGGTATCTGGTCGCTTCGCCTTGCAAGCAAGGCTCCAACGAATACCTACCGCTATCTCTCAGGCTGTCGCCGCTTGCTGCGGCAAAGACCAGAATGCCATGCGGTTACGTCCTGCCTCCTTTGCCTGATAGAGCGCCTGATCCGCCCGGGTGAAGAGCTGCTCCTCTCCCAGGGTGGCGCCAGTGCCGGAACAGGTGACACCGAAGCTTGCGCTGACATGGAACGGCGCCTCCCCCTCCACCTCTACCGGTGTATCGCAGAGCCTCTGTCGGCAACGCTCAATCACCTTGGCGGCACCCTGCTGATCCGTTTCCGGCATCAGCAACATGAATTCCTCGCCACCGATGCGGCCAATACGATCGGTTTCGCGCAGACACTCACGTAACACCCGGGCCACCATCAATAGCACCTTGTCCCCGGTGGCGTGCCCGTAGCGATCATTGATCTGTTTGAAATGATCCAGATCCATCACGCAGACCGACACCGGACTGCCGCTGCGGCGACTGCGGGCCAGCTCGTAGCTGAATTGGTCGAACAGGGCACGGCGATTGTCGAGGCCGGTAAGCGGGTCGGTCACCGCCAGGGCCCGGATCTGCTTTTCACGAATCTGCCAGCGCCGCAGCAACACATAGGTGAAGCCGAACACCATGGCCAGAAACGGCGTGGCAAAGGCGATCATGCTGTTAACCCAGTACACAGACACCAGATCCTTGGTCACCGGGTCCGCCTTGAGCAGCGGGGCGTACTGCAATTTTCCCTGCACGATCAGCGCATAAATGGCCAGCACCATAACGGTGTGAATCACCAGGCTGCAGGTGACCCGCTTGAAATCAAAAAGAATAAAGCCAGTGAGCGGCGAGCCTACCAATACCAGGCCCATGATCGGGTTATACAGCCCCATCACATAACCAATGCCGAGAAAGGAAAAACCGAAGAAATGGATACACACATTGGGGTAGGCCACCGAGTGACGCTTGGTCTTGTGCAGGACAATTCCCCAACAGGTCAGCAACAGCCAGCCAGTCACGTTGAAAAGGAAAATATCCCGGGCCAGCCCGGCCCCTTCCACAGACAGGAACTGCTCACCGAAACGGGTGTAGTTCACCGTCAACAGCAGCCAGCCGAGAAAACCGAGCATCAGCAGGCCGGTGAGCACCGACAGCAACAGGCTCTTGTCCCGATCGCTCCAGTCGAGCAGATCGGTGATGGGCAGCGGATTGCGCTCAACCGCTGGCATGGCATGAGTTCTTATTCATACCGGAATTATGTCACAGGGCCGATCCCGCTGAGTGAAATCTGATCAACGCTGGTGCCCCGGCTGCCACCAGTGGTCGGAAATGCGGCACGGCAATTTCACTGCTCTGGTGCAAATCGGCGCACAGGCAGGCCTCATCATAGAGCGCGGTTTCAGTCGCACCAGATCTGTCGCTCGCTATCACAACAGCCATCAGGAGCGGGGGCAGGTCATCAGCAGGGCAGGCCCGTCCGGTGTCTTCACCACCTGGCGAGCCACAAAACCGGCGTTGCGAAAACAGTGGATGGCGCGAAGGTTATCCGGCGCCGGGTCGGCGATCACTTCTGTTACCTGGGGATCATCAAACAGCTGGTCCACAAAGGCCCTCACCGCCGATGTGCCCAGCCCATGATCCAGGTGACTCTTGCTGGCGATAAACACATCGACCCCGCGTATGCCCGGGTCATCAATGTCCAGCCACCAGCCTTCATGGTGATGTTCGATGGGCGCATACCCCTGAATAAACCCCAGCGGCTCGTCATCCAGGCGGATAAAGAAAAACATGGCGCCACCGAAACAGCGCTGGGCCGGATGGTAATCGCGAATCACCTCTTCAAGACTACGCTGCGGCCCCCACCAGCGACTGACATGCTCGCGACCCAGCCAGTCATGCAACACCGGCAGGTCCGCGTCGGTGAGCGGCGTAAAGGTGAGCCTGTCCGTTGCTACTGAGACTTTCATAACGTTTTCTGCCACCTTCCCTGTATGGCGCATGGTGCTGTGCGCATCAGCCCTATCTTTTTAGCAAAAGACTAACCCGCATCCTTTTTAACAACTGCTATCTGTTTATCGTTTCACCATGTTAATCCGTTCTGGCTCTATCGTCTCCAGCAACTGCGGCATGTAACTTCGATGCTTTTTGACGGCGCTGATCAGCAATATACGCGCCGATAAAGAACAGAACAGAAACAACCAGAAAGGGGCCAACACTGCCCGGCCAGCTCCAGTGATTCAGCCCGGCATAAGCGCCCATCAGCAGGGAGACTGCCACCACGGCAAAACCGTTATCGGTTCGTGTCACCCGAATCAACACCCACCCGGCCAATAATGCACCAATTCCCCAAGCGTGATACGCGATAACCCAGTAATTCTCCATGACCTTGTCCAGGTTACCTGCTATCCAATCGGCTTTTCCCTCCGGCGAAACGTTCTCTACCCTCAAGTGCATGTAGCCGACTGTCACTGCCATGGTTAGCATAGGAATAACCGACGCCGTAAAAGACATCGTCAACCATCCGGCCAGAATCCCCAGAGTCCATCTCATCCCTGATCCCCTCTATCCTTTATTTTTATATTGAGACTTTACATCAACCTGAGTTGAGGTTTTATGCTTGCCTCTCCTTTTTCCGACAAGGACCCATACCATGGCGCTGGATATTGATGCCTACCTGCAGCGAATCGGCTATCAGGGAGAAAAGCAGCCTACCCTGAATACCCTCAAGGCTCTGCAATGCTTGCACCTGCAAGCCATCGCCTTCGAGAACCTTAACCCTCTACTGGGGCTCGCGGTGTCACTGGACAGCCAGGCCCTGATGGACAAGCTGGTTGATCAGCGTCGCGGCGGATACTGTTTCGAGAATAACCTGCTGTTTCTGGAAATCCTGACTGGGCTGGGATTTCAGGCACGTGGTATTACCGGGCGGGTCTACTGGAACCAGCCCGACGATGCCTGGCCTCCGCGCTCGCATATGCTGCTACTGGTGACGATTGACGGCGAAGACTATCTCAGTGATGTGGGGTTCGGCGGCATGACTCCGACTGCCCCGCTAAAGCTCCATGCCCGTCATCCACAAAGCACCCCGCTGGAGCCTTTCCGGGTGGATGCGCATCAGGATCATTACAGCCTGTGGGTACAGCTCGGGGAACAGTGGCGATTGCTCTATCGTTTCGACCTGATGCAACAGGGTGCCGTGGATTTCGAGATGGCCAACTGGTATGTGGCCTGCCACCCACAATCCAAATTCGTGAACAACCTGATTGCCGTGCGCACTAGCGAAGACCGCCGCCACACCCTGCTGAACGATCTTTATACGGTTCGCTTTCCGGATGGCAGCAGTGAAAAGCACGCGCTCGCATCCGTGGCAGAATTATGGGAATTACTGGAAGGGGTATTTGCCATCAATATGGCGGGGATTGATAGGAAGAAACTGGAAAAAACCCTGAAAGAGAAATCGCTATTTCAGCAATAAAGTCATTGGCAAACGCTTCGCCTTGCAAGCAAGGCTCCAACGACACAACGCATCGCTGTTGGAGCCTTGTTCACAAGGCGAATTACTACTCGTAACTCAGATGCGTCGCTTTGCCCCGGAATACCCGATAGATAAAGATCGTGTAGCCCAGGATCATCGGCAAGGCGATGATGGCACCCCAGAAGGTAAACAGCAGGGACTCCGTCGCCGACGCCGCTTCCCAGATGGAAATCCGCCCCAGCACGATATCCGGGAACAGGCTGTAGGCCAGCCCGATACTCGCCAGTACACACACCACCATCAACGCCACAAAGGCCAGCCAGCCATAGCCGTTGTGCAGGATCTGCTTGCTGTTGAACACCCAGATCAGCCCTGCATAGGCCAGCGCTGTCGCCAGAGGAATGGGCATCAGACCGATGGCGTTGGGCAGGGTAAACCATTTGTCGGCGATGGCACTGCTTACCAGCGGGGTGGCGATGGAAATCAGCAGCAGAAAACCGCCCATGGGCCATACCGCCATCCGCCCCCAGCGAACGGCCTTGTTGAACAGCTCGCCTTCGGTCTTGATCAGCAGCCAGGCGGCGCCGAGCATGATGTAGAGGGACGGCAGCGCCACCGCGATCAGTGCGGCAAACAGGGTGCTGGTGGCATCGCCGGTGAGGCCGGTGACAAAGGCGCCCAGCATCCAGCCCTGACAAACCGACGCCACCAGTGAGCCGAAGGCAAACAGACGATTCCATTTCGCCTTGTGCTTGTCGCCGGCCTTGACCCGGAAATCGAACGATACCCCGCGCAGAATCAGCCCCATCAACATCAGCGTCACCGGCAGGTACAGGGAGGTGAGCACGATGGAATGGGCTTGCGGAAAGGCGATCAAAAGGATCCCCACGCCCAGCACGATCCAGGTTTCGTTGGCATCCCAGAACGGCCCGATGGCGGCCACCATCACATCCTTTTCGTCATCGCTGGCAAAAGGCAGCAACATGCCGATGCCCAGATCGTAACCATCGAGAATCACATAGATCAGCAGTGCCAGCCCCATGGCGCCAGCAAAAAACAACGGAAGCCAGTATCCCAGATCCATCATGCTTCTCCTTCGGCAGTTTCCGCGTCGTTCATGGCCCGTTGCTGAGGTGTCAGCGTCAGGGAACGTGCCGGCTTGGTGGCCATATGGCGCAGGGTGGCGATATAAGACACCAGCAGGAACAGATACAGCAGCACATAGCCGAACAAGGTGCCGGCAACGGTGGCACTGCTGTGATCCGCCACCACATCGGCGGTCCGCAGCAGCCCATCCACCACCCAGGGCTGGCGACCAATTTCAGTGACATACCAGCCCGCCAGCACCGCAATCCAGCCGGAGAAGGTCATCACTGACAGGGCACGCAATAGCCAGGTCTGTGTCTCACGATTTTCATCCCGGTTGCGGAATAACCGCCAGGCGGACCACCAGCCTACCAGCACCATCAGCATGCCAATGCCGACCATCACCCGGAACGCCCAGAACACCGGCGCCACCGGTGGGGTCTCCCCCTCGAACTCATTGAGACCCAGCACTTCACCGTCCCACTCATGGGTGAGAACCAGGCTGGCCAGGTTGGGCACCTTGATGGCCATGTGTGTGGTCTTTGCTTCCTCATCGGGAAAGCCGAACAGGGTCAGCGGCGCGCCCTTCTCGGTTTCCCAGATGCCTTCCATGGCGGCGATCTTGGCGGGCTGATGCTCCAGGGTGTTGAGCCCATGCAGGTCACCAATCCACACCTGCAGCGGCGCCAGCACCGCAGCCATCAACGCACCGGTACGCATGACTTTCCAGGTGGCCGGGCCGTCCACACCGCGCATGGCTCGCCAGGCACTCACCCCCATGATCAGGAAAGCCGCAGTCAACAGAGAGGCATTGAACATATGCGCCAGGCGATAGGGGAACGAAGGATTGAAGATTACCTCCCACCAGCTCTCCACAAAGAACACGCCCTCTTCGATGCGATAGCCTGTCGGTGTCTGCATCCAGGAATTGAGGCTGAGAATCCAGAACGCGGAGAATGAAGTCCCCACTGCCACCAGCACCGTGGCGATCAGGTGAGTGCGATTGGAGACCCGGTCCTTGCCGAACAGCATGATGCCCAGGAAAGAGGCTTCCAGGAAAAAGGCGGTGAGCACCTCATACCCCAGCAGTGGCCCGGCAATATTGCCGGCACGCTCCATGAAACCCGGCCAGTTGGTGCCGAACTGGAAACTCATGGTGATGCCGGACACCACCCCCAGGGCGAAGCTCAAGGCAAAGATTTTTACCCAGAAGAAGTAGGCATATTCCCAGGCCTTATCACCGGAAAAGGTGTAGCGCAACCGAAAATAGAACAGCACCCAACACAGGCCGATGGTGATAGTGGGGAAAAGAATATGGAAACTGATATTGGCGGCGAACTGCAGACGGGCAAGCAAAAACGGATCGAACTCCACGGGCGCAACCTCCACATGTCAGGCCTGCGAACAGGATTCATGATTTCCATTAGGCTAGCACATAGACATCGCAGCGTTGTGTGACAAATTGCCCTAGCGCAGCCCTGGTTGTTGGCCCCTCTTACAAGAAGCCAACAAACACTTAAATTTCGCATTATTCACCGGCGAGAGAAATATCACCGAAAACCGGCAACTTGATGACGAAAGCCCCAAAAAACCTGAACTTCATGCCCTCCTTTTTGCATAAATCAAAGCCATCACCGTACCGGGACAAGCGTGCTATTGTGGTTATGAAGGATATCCAAGCCGCCAGGAGGGCGAGGCCATGTTCAAGCTCATCACTGCATTTTTACAGGAAGAAAGTGGCGCTTCTATTGTGGAGTACGCCATTCTCGTTTCATTGATCGCCATGGTGGCCATCGCCACCATCGTACTCGCCGGTGGCGAGGTGAAGGGCCTGTTTGATGGCGCACAGACGACCATCAGCGACGCCACCACCTGACGCTGACGGGGCTCGCCTCAGCACTGGCAAGGCGGGCCCTGGTCAGCAGCCAGCCAACGGTACTTACCGCACAGCAATTGAACGCATCGGCAAAGCTGGGTAGCTTATTGTCTGAACATCCCTGCATCGTTTTTGCTCGATGCCGACAATAACCTGACCTGCAGCGAGACATGGCCCTGACTTCCGCGGACGTCCGCAACGCCGAACCCCTGAAGAAAGACTACAAACTCCGGGACGACAAGGGGCTCTACCTGCTGGTAGAGACCAATGGCAACCGTACCTGGAAATTCAGCTATCGGTTCGATGGCCGCAGCAAGGTCATTACCCTGGGCCCCTGCCCCGAGGTCACGCTGGCCTTCGCCCGTCAGCTTCGTGACGAAGCCCGGGAGCTGATCGCCGACGGCACAGACCCAATCACCCGTTGCGAAAAGCGGGAAGTGTTCAGCCCCTCGGTGGAAACCTTCGAGGCGGTGGCGCGGGACTGGCTGGAACGGGTCTACCGGTTTGAAGTCTCGGAAGAACAATTCCGCCGCACCAAGCGACAGATGGAAAACTACCTGATCTCCAGCATTGGCAAGCGGGTGGTCAGCGAAGTAACCCCGGAAGATCTGAAATCCCTGGCTGCCGCCCTCGGTGCCGAGGGCCATCTGGACAAGGGCAAGCGGGTACTGGGTATCGCCAAACGGGTCTACGGCCATGCCCGCGATACCGGCGTCGCCGGCTTCCAGCAGACCGGCGCCCTGCGCCGCCGGCTTACCGGCTCCGGCACAGAGCCGGAATTCCTGCTCAGCACCCGTGAGCAACTCTTCAATCTGGCCAGCGGTGTGCTTGGCCAATGGAGCCGCACCACCACCACCGCGGCACTCAAGCTGACCGTCTGGCTGCTGGCCCGGCCCAGCGAGATCGTCAACGCACGTTGGTCGGACATGGATCTGGATGCCGGCGAATGGCGCATCCGCCGCAAGAACCCGGACAGCCCGGACGGCAGCAAGATCATTACCGTGCCCCTGCCCCGCCAGGCGGTGGAGCTGTTACGGGAGATAGAACCGATCACCGGCCGTCAGGAATATATCTTCCCAGGCACCCGCGATCGCAAGAAGCACCTGGGCGCCAGCACCCTCAGCGGCGCCCTGAAAAAAGTCACCCGCACCACACCCGTGTCCACCGATAACCTGCGCACTCTGGCCGCCACCGCGCTGGGCGAGCTGGGCTACCAGGCGGAACAGATCCAGTCACAGTTGCTCAACCAGACCGGCGACGAACAGAGCGACCGTCAGCTCTATCAGGAAAAACGCCGGGAAATGCTGCAGGCTTGGGCGGACTATCTGGATAACACCGTGATCGGCAAGGTCACCCGGCGCTAAGGGGCACGCCGACAAATACTGGCGCGCCATGCCATTACCTCAGAGCTCTGAACCATGGAACCGCTCCATAATCACCAGAACCTGATCCAGACGGTCCTCGCACTCGCTGAAGATAATGTTCGCCAGGGCCTGGGCGGCCCCTTTGCGGCACTGGTGGTAAAGGATGGAATCATCATTGGCCAGGGCTGCAACCGGGTTACCGGCCAGCATGACCCCACCGCCCACGCAGAAATGGAAGCCATCCGCGCCGCCTGCCACCAGCTGGGTAGCCATCAGCTGCATGGCTGTGTGATCTACAGTAGTTGCGAGCCGTGCCCCATGTGTC
>UEXM01003259.1_pt1 | contig 10556 bp, 15 predicted proteins | sample 1796661 | NCBI WGS metagenome assembly UEXM01 (sample SAMEA4772469, study PRJEB27181) | metagenome
GTACGTAAATCAGATATTTTTTGTAGTGCATTAGGGTTGTCTGATAAATTAATTATTAAATTATCATCAGTTTCACCTGATTTTAAAAATTTTTGATAAAACTGTATAGCGTCTGGCACTGGTCTACCAGCGTCATCTAACACACCACTACCTTTTATTTTTGACATTTCTTTAATTATATTTTTCTTTATAATATCTAATTGAGCTACTCGCCTAGCTACAGCGTACTCAGGTACAGCTTGATCTACAAAATTTTGCAGTTCTTTTCGTTTATCGTTTACAACTTTTCCAGCTCTGTTTTTTCCTGCTTTATAAAAAGTTTTTGTTTTTTCATTAAGAAATTCGTTAAAATGATCTAACCTTGATAGGCTGTTTTCTGGTACGTCAGCAATAGATTCTTTATAACCTTTAGCTTTTAAAAATGTAGTGTAATATGGGCCTAGTGTTTTATCATTAGCAATATTTTCTAGTAGTTTTGGAGTCATTTTAGTTCTAGCAAGTGCTTCATAACCTTCAGAAATAAGTGTTGCTCTTTCTGGAGTATTTGGAGCTATTTCTTCTAATAAATCGTTAATTGATTGTTTTAATGTTGCTTCTCTTCCTCGTACAGCTACACCAAGAGATTGTAATGCCGGGTCATCTAATCTAAGACTGCTTTCTCTAACAACTAACTCACCAAAACCTGTAGCTTCAGCAGGTGTTAAGAATGTATTTAGATTTGTTGCTGATTGTATTGCACCTTTTGTATCTGACCTAGTTACTGAACCAGATACATCTTTTAACACAGTACTTGGTCTAAAACCTTTAGTAATTTCACCTAATTTATTTCCTGTATATTTAACACCAGAAATTGCTAATGGGCCACTTGTACCTAATGTTGTATTTACAACAGTATTTACTACTCTTTGCTCATTCCAAAACTCTGGGCTATCTGTTGGTGCTGCAATACCACCTATACCACCAGCAGCTGCACCAGTAACCATACGTCTTGTTACACCCCCAACTATACCTCCGGGTATTACAATAGTTGGCAATATTTCACCTGTAAATTGACCAACTTTACCTGCTGTTGAAGAACCTACAGGGCTGTTTCTAAACTCTTCTCTTTCTGCATTTATTTTATCTGACAGTGCTTGTGTTGTACCGGGGTCTACATAAAAGTTTTTTTCTAAAAAACCAGTTCCTATTTTTTCAGCTTCTTGTCCTATGTTTTTAAATCCTTCTTGTACACCAGTAAAAAAACTTGAAACAGTACCTTCTTCTCTAACAGGTGGTGGTGGTAAAAGTTCTCCACTTATTGCACGAGATGCTGACCCATCAAAATTTTGGTTTTGATTTTGGTTTTGATTAAGTGGTTTTTTTTTAACTTTAAATAAATCGCTTGTACTCATTTATTTGTACCTTTTAAATCTACTTTTGTTAAATTATTTTGAAGTATAAATTTATCTATTGTTAAGCCATCTCGTTGTGCCATAGCTTTTATTATAGGTATTGTAAATGCTTTACCTTCAACAGGACTACCATCTGGGCCTTGCCAAATCTCTTTATTTACACCCACAATATTGCGCAATTCTTCTACACTAGGCAAAGATCCAATAACCCCTCCTATTTCAGAAGTAGTCATCTTAGGGTGTAATACTTGACTTGCCATTTCTAAAGCAATGTAAGCAGATCCACTATTACGTGCTTCAGATAAAGCTTTAGGTATAAAATCACCTGTGTACCATGACCTAGCCTCTTTAGCACTACCAAAAGTAGTACTTGGAGCCATTACTGATAGTAATTTTGAAAAATCTAAGTCAGTAACAGGTGCTAATAACCTAACAACATCTAAAACACGATTATTAATAAATCTGTTGTATTTATTTTTTAATTCTGTTGATTCACCAGCAACTCGACCTTCTGTTACTGAACCTATCATTGGTCGTAATTCAAACACACCAAATATAGTATCTAAGTTATCTTCAAAGAAGATGTCTGACCCAGCTCTTAAACCTTCTAAACCTTTAACTTTGTTTTCTTTAATTGTTGCTAATCTAGCAGGGGTAGTTGTTGTTGATGGTTGACTACTTATTATAGTTTCTGTGTTAGTAATTGGGTTTCTACGAACGGTGTTTTTTAGCTCCCCACCATATTGATCTTTACCAACTACTTTTTCATAAATATCTCCAGCTTTTAATATATCTAGGTTTAATCTTTTGTTGTCTAGTTGTTGTTTAATAATTAAAGCATTGTTTAATCTATTTTCTGTTTCAGCAAACTCTTTACTTTGCCTAAGTTCTTTTGTGTCAAACTCGTTACCTTGTCTAAGTTCTTTTGCTGCACTTATTGCTAATTGTCCTTGTGAATTTTGAAGATTGCCCACACTTATAGCAGACGATAACCTATCTCTAAGAGATTCTCTTTCAATTTTATTAGCAGCTAATTGGTTATTATAAGTTTGTTGTCGAGTTTTACCAAAAGCATTAGCACTATTAATAAGAGCTGTACCAGCATCTCTACCACTTAGTAAACTAGCAACCCCAGCTATGCCAGCATTAACTTGTGCTTGGTCAGGGTTAGCTAAAACATCACTAAAGTTTTGTTGGTCACCTGATAACAACCCAGAGTTAAACACAGGTTGTGTTTGGGTTTGTTGTTGTTGATTAAACAACCTAAGTATGTCTTCATTAATATTCATCATATCTTGGGCCATTATGTTTTTCTCCTTTTAAATCTCAGGTATAGGTTTTCAGGCCCAGCTATTGGTGGAACTCTTAATGAAGGGCCAGAAGATACTGGTGCTGGTTTTTCTTTTTCTTTAGGAAGAAATGAAGGAGCTTGTTGCAAAAGACCTATTTGTAATTTTTCTTTAAAGCCCGGTGTTTTTGCCACATTTGGGTTGTTTTGTAACAAATTACTTTCAAACCCTTGTTGTGTTAAAGAAGTACCCGGATTAACTGAAGTAGCTGTACTAGGTGTTGCTAAACCACTTACTGGATTTTGCATTAAAGTAGCATCAACACCAAATGGGTCTGTTAAAATACTACTATTACCTTTTAAATTACTTAAAGTAGCATCAACACCATAAGGGTCTGCTAACATACTAGCATTTGTTGTTGTAGCTGCTGTAGCTGCTTGTTCCGCTGCTGCTGCATTTGCTAAAGAAGCATTAGTAGGGGCTAACAGACCAGTGCTAGTTGCACCTGCTCCAGTAGCTGCTGTAGGTACTGCTGTACCAGCTGCTGTTGCTGCTGTTGTCCCTGCTTGAGTTGCCCCAGCTGTTCCACCTGCTGCTAAAAGTTGCCCACCACCGTAGGCTAAAGCTGCACCTTTAAGCGCACCCTCAATTGGGTTGTCATCTATTAAAGCTCCAGCTGTTGCAAAACCTGCTATAACCCATGTCATTATTTATTCTCCAAATTAAGTACATCCGAATAGTCCGGTAGTATAATGTCTTCTTCAATTTCTTTAAGATCAGTTTTTTCTGTAGGATGAAAAGTAATCCATGTTGTTTCTGTTACTGCGTACACTGCACGTTTAGTGTCAGGCTTTGATTCAAAGATACATGGCCCTTTTAATGTTTCAGTACCAAACGGAGTAGTAACTCTGCACTCACCTTTTAATATAACATTTAAGTGAGGGTGTTTATGTATTTTACCAGTAACAACAGACTGAGCAGGTAAAGTTAATTCACGAGCGTACAAACCAAGGCTAAAATAATGTACAGGTTCTAATTTAAGTTGTTCTTGTTTAAGAGCTTCAACTTCTAAAGCTTTAATATTAGACCTGAGTTGTTTTACACTTTTAGTTATTGCTTGCATCATTTACCTAACAGTCCTCCACCACCACCACTTGTTTTGGATGTAGTGTTTTGTCCAAAGTTAATACCGGATAAAATTGAATTAACTCTTTGTGCTGTATCAGTAGGTGCAAATTCACCAAACTCAAAACGCGCTCTAGCATCATCAATTCTAGCTTGTTCTCCACTTTGCATATCTCGACCTACACCTGTTACTAATGAAGAAGGTGTTAACACACCTTGTTGTATACTAGGTAAAGAATTTAAAATATTTAATTGTTGATTCATACCAGTTCGTTGTGCATCAGCAAATACTTTTGCTCTAGTGTCACCTAACGTCTGATTAAAGTTTCTAGTAGCTTGGTTAGTTAAAACATTTTGACGATCACCACCAAAAGCACCTTGAGAAACAGCGGCTGAACCAATACTAGGTAACGTGCTTTCTCGAAACCGTTGTTCCATTGGACGAGTAACTGCTTGAGCATAAGCTTCTGTACGAGGATCATTAACTAGATCAGCATTTAAACCTCTTTGAGCTGCACCCATAATATCAGGTGACAACCCACTATTAAGTAATTGAGCAACATCTAATTGTCCTTGTTGTCCCATACCTATTAGTGCGTTTTCTGATGCTAATGTTTGTTCAGGGTAATAAGTTAAATCACCTTGTGCATCAAGACGGTTAGCAATTTCTAATTGTTTATTTAATATTGCAGTTTGTGCAGGGTTTGGAGCAGTAGTTTGTGTTGTTTTACTACCACCACCTTTGCAATGTAAACGAGAATTAAGAAAACACCCTATCTCTGAATCGTATTGTAATTTCATAATGTTTTTCCTACAGTTATATATCGTTGTTCATATCCAAAATTTTTAAGTGAGCGAGAAAGGTATTTTCTGCCAACCGCTTGTATATCAGAGCAACCATTTAATATTGCCCACTCCTCTATAACATCTAATTCAGGTAATGCTTTAATCATACCTGATCCACCTGAATAAACTATTTCACAAGTTTTTTTTAATGGATATTCATTAATTTGAGTAACAATACAAAAATCGAACTCTTTATCTGTTGAGTGCAACCACATTTGTTTGATACCTGTTTTAATGTCTTGTTGTACATCTTTAACAGTACGTTCTTTATTACCATGCTCTAAGGCTAATGATACCCAATCCCAAACTACAACAGGTAAAAAATCAAATACATCTTTATGCCAGTGTGCAATCATCCTAAATGTACCCACGCTGTAGTAGCTAAATTGTACCTGTAAAGGCCAGCTCCTGACGATCCATCAAAACCTGAACCTGTTCCATCAGATATAGCTAACCAACCGTCAAATGGATCAATAGGAGCCGCTGAAAGGGGTATTAAACTTACATTATGTGTTAGTGTTCTTAATGTTTCTTTTAAATTATCAAACTCTTGTTGTATTAAAGTTTGATCGTATTCTTCTGGTAATGTCATCGTGTACCACCTGTTCTACCTTGAACTTCCATATTAGTTAATTCCCATGTGTCAGTAGGTGAATTAGCTGAAACTTTTAAAAATAAATATCTACCAGCTGTTCGTAATATTTCTTCTTTAAATGTTTCGTTTACTGTAAAAGAATCAGTATAAGTTGGAACATCATTAATATTTTCTCCCCAACCTATTTGTATTACTGGGTTACCTAACCCTCTTTTACCAACTCTTATACTAGTAAGTTCTTTAATTGAATTAGCATCACCTAGATCATGCGCCCTAGTCTCACCTGTAGTAGTTTGAGCTGAAATTCCTGTACCTTCAAAATAAATATTTCCTAAAATATCTCCAGAAATAGCATTATCAAAAACACTTGATTCTGTAAATGCTGAAATACTACCGGTTCTAACACCAAACGCTCCGGTTTTATAATTATAATATATTTCTTCAGTAGGTTCAGCTGCATTAATAGGTAATGACCAAACTACTTCATCGTTTTTAATATTATGATAAGCTGATACTTGTGGATATTCTGTTTTAGCAATATTTTCTCTAATGTATGCTTCAATACCTTCCGCTACGCCAATTTGTTCAACTGTACTACCATTAGTTACAAACAAACCCCTTCTTGATAGTCCGTAATTTTGACGACCTACTGATACTACAGCGTTGCTTGACACAGCTCCAATACCTGAAGAAGTAACTACTCTATAACCAAAATAAAAAGGCGCACCAGTATAGTTTATTAAAAACATTTGATCTTCTGAATAAACAGCTAATCCTGAACCTAATGGTACAATACATTTAAGCTCTGTGTTTGATTCACGAATAGTTAAACTACCTGCTGAATTAGTAGCTGAAGCTACCCAAGTGTCTGGGTCATCAGCTGAACACCAAGCAAAATCAAAAGGAGAATCATTAGTTGAAGTACTGTAATTAATAGCTAATATGTGTGGCCCTTGTCTAGCTACAGCTCTGACTCTAGTAAAAAGACAATCAGGTACAGTTACTTTTAATTGAAAACCAGAACCAGACCCTGAAGTACTTGCTTGGGTTAATGTATCATTATTAGTAAACCCTGTACCAAAATTAGTTATTTCAAAACTTGTAATAGCACCACCAGTAACAGTGGCTACTGTAGTAGTAAAACCTGATCCTGAACCACCTGTATGTGTTATAGTGTCTCCTATTACATATCCTGAACCACCAGCATAAACTGTAGCACCTGACACTTTAGTAGCTTGTAAATCATTAAAATTAATATTAGATTTTTTAATTTGCATAGGGCCAGTATTATTAGCTCCAATAACAAAATTACCAAAACGTGTAAAACTCCACCGTGAAGCTTGTACAATACCTTCATCCCACACTGTAAGTGTTGAGTCCCAAGTAGTTGAGCCTGAATCCCAATTAGTGTCTCCTGCTTGTCTTACTAACGAGTAACCAGTACCAACTGTATTTTTTGTATTAGTATCAAGACGGTAACTATATAAATTGCTTAAATCGCCAGCATATACAATTTTAGTTTCGTATTCATTAAGTGCTATTAACCCACGAACTGGTTCAGTATTAAAATTAAAAATTAATTCTCTTCCCGGCTTACGTTTTACTGAGTTTTCAGTAAACTGAAGACCATCAACATTTTTCCAAAAAGAAACATTTTTATCAAATTTATTAAGTTGTACACCTGAACGTATAAGTTCTGTAAGGTCTATATTAAACCCTGTTTCTGTTAATGGTTTAGGCATTTACGCAGTCCTTTTCCACATATAAACTGTTATGTAAGGTTGGTAGTTAGCATTAGTACCATCATATGTAATACCATGCGTGTGACCCTCACCACCACCATTAGGCTCAACTCCATATCTACCACCTAGTCCACCACCACCCCAAGTAAAGTTGGGATTACCCGCATTAGGTAAGTAGTTTAATGCACCACCACCAGTATCGTATGTACCAGTATTATTATGGTCGTGTGCTGGTATTTGAGCTAGTGTCAAAGTGTGTGAATCTGTAGTACCAGAAATACTAATATCAGCATTACCACCTGTTTCTTCAACTGTGTCAAACAATGTATTACCACTATCAATACCAATCATAACACGACCAGTGCCAAATGCAGTCCATGTACCAAACCCTAGTAATGTAGCAGGATTAGTAGCTACAGCAGCGTTTGTATAAATACTACCTACTGGATAAATAATTGGCCCTATTGTAGTAGCAGTTACAGCTGGGTTTATTAATACCCAAACAGTATTAGAAGCATCGTATTTAAGAATAAGACGATGGTTTGATCCAGCAATATTACCAGCTACTAAAGCAGCTCCTGAATCTTTAACAATAGTTTTAGCACCAGTGCCATCTACATCTAATGTAGGTGTAGCAGTAGTGTTAGCTAAAGCAGCTTTAATACATATTGTTACACCTTCAGCTAAAACAATATTATTAACAAAATCAGCAGTTAAAACATCAGCAGTTCCACCAGCTGTAACTTGATCTTCAGTTGCTCTCATGAGTTCGTTTAACTCACCTTTAGCTAATGTAAAATTATCTCTTACTGAAGAGGTTGTTGCTGTACCTGTTGTTGGTTTAGTTGCATCAATACTTGAAGCCATTTTATTCTCCGTTGTTCCAGAAACCACCACCTGTTCCGGGGGTTTTTGTTATGTTGCCGTACAGACTGCCTGTACCTGTTTTAGTACTTGTGTTCCAAAATCCAGAACCTTTATTATCATTGTTTTCTGGTAAAAAAGCTGGTTCATAAAAACCACCTAACCCTGTTGTTGATTCAGTTACAATTACAGATGTTAAATTATTTAATGTATTAGACAATGTTGCAAAAGTTATTATTTCAAAATTACTACTTTTAGATGCAAAAGCATTATCAGCAAAAGCTGAGTCTCCAAAACCACCACGCATTTGTCTAATAGCTGTCATTTATAATACCTTAATTTAACCATTTACTAAATATTTGACTACCAAGGCCACCTAGTCCCATTGCTATAAATATAGCTCCAGCAAACATTCCCTTTCCTTTAGCCATTTGTTTTTCTAATTCATTTACTCGTTCAGATAGCATAGTGCAAGTTTTATTCATTTCACTTATTTCATTATTAAGCTGAGTAACTACTGCTACTAACTGTCCTGCTTCGTAATCTGTCATGTTAGACATTCTCACACCTATTTATTTTTTCTTTTTAGGAAACCCAGCTTTCATATTTTTATAAGCTTTAGCAGAAACTGTTGATTTGCTTTTAGGTCTGCTTATACCTTTCTTTTTTCTTGCGTTAATATTAGCGTACAATCCTTTAGCCATTATTTTTTTCCTTTTGGTTTAGTGTGTGTTAAATATTCACTACTAGCAGTATGTTTAGCACCTGTCATTAATTTACCATTAGTTTTATGTGTTTTACCTTTGTACAACTTACCATTTTTTTTGTAATGTGAAACACCTTTCATATTATTTTCCTTAATTACCATTGGTGTATACAGTTAGCTATTATAGCTATACAAGTTGCTATGTTTAACAACACCCAAAAGGTTCTAATTAGTGCAACCTTGTCTGATTTTTTATTATCTTTAAATGCTTTGTGACCTAATGCCTTGCACCAAAGCTCCCACCAACTCTTTACCATTTAACTTTATCAGCCCAGTAAGCTGCTGACATTTTACCTTTTGCTATATTAGCACCGTGTCTAGCTTTAAATGATTTTCGTTTAGCTTTCATTCTAGCAGATTCACCAGCTTTTGGTTTACCAGCAGTACTAGCACCCTGTTGTCCAAATCTAATAGTTTTTGTTTTATCTCCACTTTTAGCTACAACTACATGAGATTTTTTAGGGTGGCTAGGTGTACGCTTTGGTTTGTTATAACCACTAACACCAGCTTTTTTTAATTTAGTATCTTTCATTTTTTAAACATCTTAGTCATAGCTTTAACACCAAATGATGCAGCAAATACAACACCTACTGCTGTTTTGTAAAAATCAGGCATAGCTTCTAGTGCTACAAACCCTCTCATTACTACATCTTCATATCCCACAAAAGCTAAAATTAATGGAATTGAAACAAGTATTGTAAGGTACTCATCTTTCCAAGAATTAGCACTAGCATCAGCCATTTTGTTATCCCAAGCAATTTCACCACTAGCTATTTTTCTTTTAACTTCTGCATCAGCAGTAATAGTAACTAATTTTGCTTTTTGTTTTACTTTAGCTAAGTCTTGTTTACCTTTAACAAAAGATGAAACTAAACCAACTAATGGTGATATTAAACCTAACATAATAATTTCCTAATAGTTCAACGGATTTTCTAATGCTTTAGTTATTTTTTTATCTATTCGTTCTTCTATCTTGTACATATCAGTAGATAGCTTTTCTATAATCTTTACTTGTTGTTCCATAGTCTGACGAATAGTAAGGTTCTCTGCTTGAAACACTGCTACTTGTTGCTTAATACCACTTAGGTCTGGTGCAACATAACTCATAATCTGTGCTTTCATATCTGTGTAATCTTTGTAAAACTCAAACCCACCCCACAAACCACCTACAATACTTGTAACTAAGGGTACGATAAGTAGTAGTTTACTGCCACCTACTTTGATTCCTTGATATTCTATCTCTGCCATTGTGTATTCCTTTGTGGATATTGTAAGTCTTCTAACCTTATAAAGTTTTTATCGTTTACAAACCATCTAGCAAAAGCATTATCTACATTATCTTTACTAGGGTAGAAACTAGCTAAGTCTTTCATTTCTTGTTCAGCATAGTTAAAGTTAGGTACAAAAGATATAAGTGACATTAACTGTTGCTGTACTACAATCTGTTGTTCTAGGGTAACTGCACCCTCTACTTTTTTAGCTAGAGCCTCTGCCCTTTTTGATACTAGGGCTTTGAGCTTATCATTCTTTTTAAGGACTTGTTTTTTCTCAGCCTTCTTCGGAGCTTGTTCGTTAGCAACTGTCTTCTCAATCGGTTGCTCCTGCTTTCTATCATTTTGTTCATCAACAGGCTTCTCCCTTTCCTCAACAATTTTTAATTCCTCTTTTGGCTCTTTTCGTTCCTCTCTTCTTGGTTCAACAACTGGGGCAGAGGCTCTAGGCGTACCCTCTATTTGGTAACCAGTTGTACCAGCAAAGTCAGTAATTAAGTCTGGTTGCTCTAGCACTTCACTAATAGGATTCTCACCTCTAATCCTAATAGGTTCTGGTTTTTCTTCTGTTACTTTTCTTTCTTCTCTGTCTACATAACCAGCACAAGTCTTGTCATACTGTGGGTTATACATACACTGTTGTTCTAAATACGCTTTAGCATACCCT
>UEXM01003260.1_pt1 | contig 10554 bp, 14 predicted proteins | sample 1796661 | NCBI WGS metagenome assembly UEXM01 (sample SAMEA4772469, study PRJEB27181) | metagenome
AGCTTTTTTAAACCCTAATTTAAGGCTTTCAAAAACCGCGCCTGCAATTGCACCCATACCCTCAAAGGCTTTACTAAATCGTTCTATTATTTGGAATTTTTGTTCCAAAACTACAAAAGCCGCAATTGCACCTAAAATTGCAGTAACAAATAAACCAATTGGATTTAACAACATAGCTGCACCTAGTTTTAATAAACCAGAAGTTGCAGCAATCATTGCGCCTACAAACACTTTACCAATAATAAAAGTTGCACTAACAATTGACGTTATTAAACTAAATGTTGTTGTAGCGGCTGTCGCAATTGTCATTGCGATCCAAGCGGCAAACCCTACTAACACTTTTGTCATTAAAATGACTGCAAACCCAGACACAGCTAATGTAAGTATGTGAATGTTGTCACTTAAAGACTTTATTACTAATGCGGCTCTATCTGTCACTTTAAAAACGCTGTTAACTCTATCAACCATTTCAGTAAAGCTATTTTTGAACAACGTTCTAGCTTGTGAAACGTTAAGTCTCATATCTAAAATTGCATTGTTGGTAAACTCTAATTGACCAGTCAAAATCGGTAAAATCTTTTCAGCGGTCAAACCGCCTTCTTGTGCAAATAGACGCAACTCACCAACAGTTAAATTTAAGCCTTCAGCTAACATTTTTGTTAACACGACGTTGTTTTCCGACACAGACCTAAATTCGTCACCACGTAACGTTCCAGACGCTAGACCCTGTGCAAACTGTCTTGCTGAGTTAGCCGCTTCTGATGCAGTTGTACCGGACATTAGGAATGAGTTACTGACAACCTGGGTAACGGCAGCAACTTCTTCTTGTGTCGCTCCCATGTTCTGTGTTGATACAGAAATACGTTGATAAAGTGTACCTACCGCGTCCAAGTCAGCACGAGACTCACGAGCTATGCGTTTAATGTCCAACATCCCTTGCGCGACCTCTTGTGACGTTTCAAAGGTTGCGTTCATCTTGTTACGCAAGTTAACCATTGTATCTGCGGCATTAGTAAGCTCCGCTAAACCAAAACCAGTAGCAAACGTTGCACCTAGTTGACCTAATTGGCTGTTAAACATATTTGCAGAGCGACGCATAGAACCGCTTAAACGTTTCATCCGCTTATCAACTTTGCCAATGTCTTTTTGGAACTGTGCAGAGTTAAGTCTAAGACGTAGTGCTAGGGTTCTTAATACTGATGTCGCCATGAGTTTTACCTATTTAATATCTCTAAGCTTAAATTTTAAAATAGTGCTTTGTAGTGCGTTTTTTGCTTTTGCTGCTAGTTGTCTTTCGTAACCGTCAAAAGCTGGACGCATAAACGGACGTTCAGGCTGTGCGCCAAATGGATTTTTATCAGTTGTGCCATATTCCAATTGCAATGCATAAGCAGGCTTTCTTTGTCCTGTTTTTTTGTAACGACCCCGGCGATCAACACCAGCACGTACCTCACCGCGTATGCCTCGTGGTTTTTTTGACAAATTAACTGTCGTTCTAACCGAGCGCATTAGCGCACCTGTATCTCTTAGGTTTTGTGTGTTTATGTTTGCCTTTACACGATTTTCTAAAGGGTGCAGTGCCTTCTCAACAGCTTGTTTACCAAGGGTTGTTGCTAACTCCTTGCCCATACGCTCTAACTCTTTGTCAAGCATATCTAAACCTTTTACTTCAAACTCGTTATACAACCCATGCTTACGCCTTACTACCTTAAAGTCCTTTGTCACGTTGACTCCTTGCAATGCGTTTCATAATGCTTATTTGTTGTTGGTTAGTTTGTTTTCTATTGCTGTGATTTTGATACAAGTTAAAAAAGTCACTAGCTTGCGCTGGCTTTTTACCTTTCTTGCCGCCGTTAACATTTACAAGGGTTGCAGCAACAACGCCTGATCGGTAATCGGCCCTTACTGCGCCCCAAGGCTCAATTGCAAAAAACGCCATCCACTCGTGCAATTCACTGACCTCAATCTGTGTTTCGAGTTGCCTGACTGTCATACCCAGTTCAAGTGCCAAACGAAATTTAAATCGTCGAACTGGGTCTTTTAGTTTCCCTCGGCAACGCCTAAATCTTCATCTGCCATGCCGCTAAGATTTCTAACTTCTTCAAACAATCTGTTAATGACAGTTGCGTTTTTTTCGCCCAACGCTTTTGCTTCTGAATTTTTAAATATGCGTTGTCCTGATTCATCCACCATACAACTGACGACAAGCCTTGCTCTCATGTTTGTCAAATCCTGGCTAACACCAAGTGTTGCCTCAAACTCATCACGTTCTGCTGCGGATAATCCACGTAATCTGACTGACCCATCCCACTCAGGCACTTCATGCTCGACGTATTTAAAGTCTGCGGCTGCTAAAATCGAATCTTTATTAAGTAACATTGTTTTCCTCCAAAAAATAAAAAAAAGAGACACCCCCAAATAGGAGATGCCTCATAGGTTTAGAATGAACCGTCGTCGTCAATAGTTACAGCGCCGTCAATAGTAATGCTAACGTTTAGCGTTACTACATCCTCAAGAGGCTGTGAAATAGCAAATGACGTGACAAAGCCACCAAAGCTACAACCAGCTTGGTTTGCTCCATCAGCCCACACAATTGCAAAGTACAACTTTGCTCCACTCTCATAATGTGTCTGTAAGAGTGCATGTTCAGATTGAGTTGACGCATCGGGAACCCAATTAAGAGTTATGTCGATTGTGCCGCTGTCTTTCTGTCCAATAAGTTTTGATTTATAGTCAGAGCCATATTTACTAACTTCTATAACGTTAGCACTTAGCTCCATGTCACCAATGTTCTGCACTTCACCGACAAGCGTTGTTGAACCAACGGCGCTTAATGCGAGGGCAGACGCGGAAACATATAGTCCGGTCGATTGACCAGTGAAAGGTGTTGTAATAGCACCCATTTTAATTCTCCTTTACGATAAGAGTGACATCAATAGTTGATGAATATAGGTTAAGAGTTTCTTCAAAATCATTAAAAGTACCATGCACTTTGCAGTGATGGATAATGTCCGTGTATTGGCTGTTTTGTAAGCCGTGTAGGCGGTTAACTAACGCTCGTGTAATATTTCGCATACCAGAATAGGTATCTGAGTACACAGTCAAATCGACCGTATACTTCATTAGTGCAGAAGAGCCTCCCGCAACTAAATCAGATACACCATTAAATACGCGATAAACGACACAAGGCTTGGCAACATCCTGTGGCAACTTTTGCGGATAAATCCCATTGGTAGCTATTAACGCTGTGATAGCACTATCAGCTAACAATAATGTACGAAGAGAAGTGTCAATCATATAACATCCTCCGCGTAAATAACGACGCGCTTGCGCTTGCCGTCAGGATCAGAACTACTAATGACTTGTAGTCTTCTGCCCGCAACTTGGATTTCAGCGCCAGGATTTATAAGCTCAAGTGAAGCTACATAATGAAACTGCAACTCAAACTCAATCCTAGATACCAATTGATCGTTTTCTTTTCTCTCACGAAATGTTCGCTGTTTGATCGAACACTTACGAGTGACAGAGTTTGCAGAAAACGTATGGTCTAAAGCGCCAAAAGCATCTGGAGTTGTAGAACGCTCAAAAAACGTTGCTGTATGCCTTAAACTACCTGATCTCATAAACCCTCCTTATGCTATTCGCAATCTAAAAGGAGATAGAAGATCGTCAGCGCCTTTTGGTGCTTTTACTAAAGCCAATCCAGCGTTATCTATAACGCCATCTTCACGATATTCATACAAACTTCCAACGATAAGAAGAACTGCCTGTTTGACTGACGTTGGGACACTTGCTGTCCCATCTACTACATAAGTCACAACAATATGTTCTGGCTCAGAAGCGCAATCTGTCGGCCACTGCTCACCCATTGCTGGATAGAGATGCGCCCGATCAGATGCGCCTACAAGTCGGTACTTTGTTGAAGACAAAGTGGTAGAAACGTAAGCATTTGTGTAATAGGTGACACTGGTGATACTGGTGACTTTACCCATAGGTAAATGTAATCCAAGATTTTTTCTGTTAAACGACGTTGGAAAATTATCGAAAACAGCCGTCCTAGTTTTTGTGGTAAATGATCTATTGCAGAAATTTTCACAATACTCGGTGGCGACAGAAATCATTCTTGTAATTTCAACAGCTTCATCAGCGTCAAGATCACTAGCCAAACGCAGATGCAGTCTCGCTTCTTGAAATGTAACTGGGTCTGACATAGTGATCTCCTTTTACAGTAAGGCAGTTAATACCTATATAAATTACGCGTGAGTAACGCCAACTACTTTCAATGCACTCGCATCCATGACCATTGAACCTACACGCTTTCGAGTGTAGAACATTACTGAACCAGGAGTCGTGTACGGATCACGAAGCATTGAAACGCCAACACGATCAACGATTTGGAAAGCTCTTGCAAAATCACCAAACATAATTGGTGCAGAGTGAGCCGCTGCGTCAACGTCAGCCATGTCCTCGTTAATAGTAATTGGGTATCCAAACAGGCTAGTAGACCCAGCTTGTGAAATATCCTGTTGCATGTAGTAGTTGCTATCGCCATCTTTTAGGTTAAGCAAAGAGTTATGCGTAGAACGATTCATCATCCAAGAAGAACCACCGAGGTAGCCAGTTTTCATGCTACGTACAACAGTGCGTAGAAACTCAATAGTTGCAGCGTCGTTAGCGGCAAGTGCATTGTTAGTGCCAGAGTTCAATACCTCAAATGTTCCGTTAGTGTCGTTAGCGGCACTGTCAGAATTTAAAGTAAGACCATTTAGGATACCAACTGGCTTGTTAGTTCCGTTGCCAGAGAGGAATGCTAAACCTTCTTGTTCAGCAAATTGTCTTGCAACTTCGCCTGTTAGCCAATCTTCTACACCAAAGAATGCATCTTCGAGCATGTGCTGGTAAACCTGGGGACGAGCATACACTTCACCAAAAGTTGCAGTGCGTTGTGCTAGTTCAGGTGAGTTAGTTACGGCACGAGATGTTTGCTCACCGACCCAACCAGATGCCGCATCACCGATGCTTACTAGCTGCTTAACGTCAGTTGTTGCAGCAGACGCCACAGAACATACTTGACGAAGTGGTGATACTTCTTTCTCTAGTCTAATAATTTCTGAACGCAACTCTTCTGGTAGAGCGTATCCACCTTCATCGTTAGTAGAAATATTGAGCGAAGTGCCTTTTTGACGGAGTCCGTCCATACCTTCTTGTAAGAAAGTTTTAAATTGAGTTTTGCTTTCCATTTGATCTATCTCGCTAGTGGAAGTAATGATTGCTGGTGCAGAATTTTTAGCTGTAATCTCTTCGATATTAGCCTTCATCTCTGCAATTTCTTTTGAAGCATTTTCTGCTTCTGATTTAAGTGATTCGTTCTCCGCTACGACAGACTTGTTCTGCTCGGCAAGTTCTTCAACTGCCTTTTCAACAGAATCAAGATCAACATCTTTGACTTCAGCTTGAACGTCATCTAGTTTCTTCTCTGACATGAGAATTTCCTATTTTGTTTAAGATTTAATGTTGTTGATTGTTTCCAACAACCGTCTGAGTCGCAGTTGTCGAGCTTCCAAATCAGCATCACGCTCACTTTTCACTTCTTCAACTACTTCGGTGGTTTCATCAGCAACTAAAGCTTTAGCACCGGCTGCAAGCACAGTTTTTGCTTCTTTTCGAGATAGTCCAGCATCGCGCAGTACTATTTCTAGTTCTCTGATGTTTAACTCGCCATCGGCATCTTTAACAGCAGAAACTATTGCAGATTGGTTGGCGGGAATTGTCACGAGACTAACTTCATGCAGTTCAATCTCTTTTAAATGATTAGCTTTTGCTTTGGCGTCATAATCTTCATCTTTAACACGATAGCCAATTGACATAGAAGATATAGCACCTGACTTTAGTAGCGCGTATGCCTCATCAGCATCTTGTACGCCTTTTGTCAAAATACCTTCCACGGACAAACCTTTTGCGTCTTCTGTCATTGCCGTCCAACGTCCAATAGGACGTTTTAAATCGTGATGCAATAACATAGCTGGCATTGTGCCATCTGACTTATGCAGATTTAGGCTTTTTTCAAACGCGCCGCTATCTACAATATCGCCAACTCTGTCCAAATTACCGAACGTGCTTGCGTAGCCGCTAAACTTTCGCTCGTCATCCTCTGTGTCATATATCTTGACACCCTCAAGTTGAAATACCTTATTCATTGTAGTCCTCTATTATTGCTTCTTGTTCAGGTTGGGTTTCAGGTTCAGGTTGTGCTTGGTCATCACCAAACGTTAAATTATTCGAGTCAGACACATAATCATCGCCGCCTTCGCGTGGGTTCATATCAAGACGACCACGGACTTCATTAGGCGACATCACACCAATCTCTAACAACTTTTTATAGGCATCAACTTCACCAGCAAAATCACCACGTATTAGCTCACTCACGTCAAACCTAAACTCACGAGTAGAATCACCTAAAAATGAGTAATTCATTCTTGATTCAAACGTTTTTAAGTAAGGGCTAATAGCTGAACGGTAAAAATCCATGCTTTGTTCGGAGATGTTGCTAAATGTTGCGCGTGTTAGGTCGGCAATCATGTGAGGAGGCACACGGAACATTCCGCATATTTCTTCACGACTCATTTTACGCGTTTCAATTAACTGCACGTCACCAGGGGACATTGATATCGGCTCAAACTTTACACCAGCCTCTAACAACGCAACTCTGTTCGCATTTTGTGTACCGGCATGAGAACTTGCCCAAGAATCTTTTAAATTACTATAAGCCTCGTCACTCAACGTTCCGTCAACCATCAACACACCACGCGGCGTACTGCCATTGGCAAAAACATTGTTAGCATGGTCACGCGCTTCAATTGACCCACCTAGCAAGTGACCTTGATAGCTTATTGGGCTAACGCCGCGTATGCCATCCATGCTCATTGTTTTAAAGTGCAATATTTCTTCGGGCTGAAAAACCTCAGAACGCGTTACGCCTTTTTCACCAACTGACACAGAGTATTCAATTCTATTTTGTGCATACACGTTAATACTGACAGCATCAACAGGCAAAGGATTGATAGCGACTACTCGTCCAGTGCTACCAGCCCTAACAATATAGCTGTAGCTGTTACCTCTTAGGCACAAGTTGACCATTTGTTGCTGCCAAAACTCTTGTGCTGTCTGCCAATCGTTCGGTGAGCGATGGACTAATGTATGCAGTACATCTGTCCACAAATGTGATTTGCTCATTCTATCTTCAGATAATTTATAGAAGTGGCAGGGTAGTGTGCTTACTGTCTCGCTTAATATTTTGACACACGCATAAACAGTTGACAGACGCATTGCTGTGTCAGGTCCAACGCTGTTCAAGCTAGGCGTTTCACCGCGCATAATCATATTCATTAACGCTGGTGAGTCTAGTGAATAAGAAGCAGACTTAGTAGCTGCCGGCTTTTTCGTAAATGGCCAGACCATAATTTGCTCCTATAACGTTCGTATGCCGCGAGTTTCGTAAGGTGAGGGTTGTAGCCCGGAATGTACTTTCATTCTGCCCAGGGCCATAATAATGGCTATTACGCCGTCTATTTTGTTTGATTGACTGCCATCTTTTTTTATTTTGATATTGTCATTTACATCTGACCAAACAGCACAATTACTAACCATCCAAGACAGCACTGAGTCATTGCCGTGCGCCAAGCGTTTACTTAATATAGCTTTTTCAAACTCTTTGCTTGGATCGGACATGTTCATTATATTTTGGGGAAACTTAACCATCGGTAGCCCTTGATCTAGTAGTTCAGCAACTAATTCGTGAGCGCCATATGGGTCAAATGCTATTTGTTTAACGTGGTAATCTTCGCAAGCTTGTAAAACCATTTCCTTAATGTATTTTAAATCAGTGACACTGCCATCTGTTGCTATGATTTGCCCTGAGTCCATCCATTCTTTATATCGACCACCCATTGCGCCAGACTTTGAGGTAATCGTGTCTAGCGGCAAATAACTTTGCACATAAGGATATAAAAAACCTTTTTCTTGGAATAAAAGAGCAACACAAGCAAAGTCATTGACAGATGCTAAATCAAGGCCAATGTAACAGGCTTTGCCTTTCCAATAACTAAGGGGAGGGCGTGTCTGCGTACAAGCATCCCATGCGTGACTGCTAATCCAGGCACTATCGGTACTACACCAAATGTTAAGTCGTTTCGTCTTAAAGTTGGTTTCTGCGCTGGGTGATTCTTCAGCTTGCTTACACAGTCGCGCTAAATCATCAGGTTGCACACTAACGCCATAGTTAGGATTAGCTTTTTTATGTACTTCTGGATCACGCCAATCATCACCCTCGTCAACGCCATAGACCATACTGAAAAAGGTGTCGTCATCAACATGACTTTGCAGAATTTTCAGTGCGTAGTCTCTGACTTGGTAACAAATAGCTTCGCGGTTAACGCCGGATGTTGTAATTGTAAATAACAGAGGTTGCAATCGCGCACCTGATGCCACGTTAAGAACGTCATACACTTCTGGCGTTTTATGGACGTGTAACTCATCAACAACTGCAAATGATGGCGAACGTCCCTCTAAAGACCCTGCATCGGCTGACAAAGGCTCAAATTTTGAGTTAGCCTTCATGTATGCAATGCAATTTCGTTGTACGTTTAAGTGTGTACTCAAATGTGTAGATGCTCGTGCCATTGCTTGGGCATCCCCAAACACAATTCTTGCCTGGTCGCGTGATGTAGCAGCAGAATACACTTCTGCGGAACTCTCTCCGTCTGCCATTAGATGATAGAGCGAGAGAACACTGCACAAGGTACTTTTGCCTGACTTTCTAGGTACTTCAATATAAACAGAACGTCGTAGCCTTTGTTTGTCCTGGCGAAGCCACCCATAGACTTGTGTAATTAAAAACATTTGCCACGGCTCAAAGACAATCGGCTGACCGGCTAACGGTCCTTTTAAATGCTTTATAAAACTTGCAAATTTAATGGGCCTTGCTGCACTTTGATCACAAAACAAAATGTCTGTACGCTTTTGCATATCTAAGGCTTGTTGACACGCCATAACAACGTTGTTGCAAACTTTCTTTTTGCCAGACACGCAATCTTCAGCATATTGCCATGCTGTGTTGCAGATTTCTTTGTCTGACATTGCGTTCATTCAGCCAGCCAAGACAGCAAGAAAATACCACCTATTAAAACTAAAACAAAAATAAGCTGTTTCCATTCTTCTGGATCTCTAAAATCAAAATTACTCATGTTATTTACCCGCCGTTTTCATAGATTCAAACACACCACCTGAAAAGTAGAATGCAATTATTACAAGCATGATTGTTGATATTTGGAACGTATCAATAATGTCTTGGACAGCAGATATGTCCTTGCCAAGGAAATAAAGCACTAAGACTAATATGTAGCTACCAACGAATGTGAAGCCAAAAATTAATGCCAAATAGCGTTGTGCAAGCTTAAATGGCGCGTAACTTTCTAATAATTTTTGTTTACTGGCTGTTTTAGTTTCAATAAGCTCAGTTTCAGAAGTGTGAAAGCTATCTATAAGTTCTAAGCCCTTAGACACTACGTCTCCAGAACCCAGTATTTGGCTTAGTATTCCCATGTCACTTCTCCGCGTTAACAGATAGCATGTGTAGTATTGTTTTTGTGTCAGTTTTTATTTCTTGGACACTAGACCTAATTTGGTCAAGTGATTGCTCGTTTAACGCAACTCGTTTATCTAGCTCGGCTGATTTTTCTTTAACTGCGCTAATTGTTTGCCTATTCTCATTAGCTGCTCTAGCCGTTTGTTCGCTCTCTGCCTGTACCGAACCCCAGGTTATTGCTACTGTGATAAGTACTAGTGCAATTGGCCAAAGCACGTTAAAAGGCTTTGTACTGTCTACAATATTGTTCATACAAACTCCTAATTAACTTTTAAAAAATCTTCAAACGAATTAACGTCTGTCGTGTTGTCTTTTGTTGATAGGTTTGAACGACTAGATGCCGTCAGACCATATTCACGCATTAGTCTTGTGATATTTACAAAACTTTGGTTCATAGGAACAATAGCCGGGTGTGCCTTCAATATCATTTCGCCACCGCTGTTTGGAGACTCAATCATTTCGCCTTGCTTTAGAACTTGTTCACGTAAGCGCAAATAGATAGCGACTTGATCGGCAAGCAAAGAGAGTGCAAGACCATCGACAGATGTGCTGACGCCCATATCCACCATATACTTAGCGACTTGGTCAAAAAGCTGTGATGACAACACGTCATTCTCTAGCCAAGTTGGTTTGTCGGGCATTGACACATCAAGCTGTGGCTCATTTGGGTTATCTCGACTTTTTTTAAAAGTACCATTTAACTTCTTGATTTGTGTAGGCTTTCTTGGTCTTCCTCTACCACTTGTCATAGTAATCTCATAACTGGTTTTGATTTGCCGCGTAGGAGGAGTAACGACAAGCAGACCAGCAACTGCAAAACCTATTTATCGGTATTCCTCGACATCTACCAACATTCACCAAACTTATGGAATGTTCACGATATATACGGATTCTATCATATAGGTATTAGC